>Ga0066680_10000383_pt1 | contig 14554 bp, 15 predicted proteins | sample GraSoiAngelo_129_FD_62297 | JGI IMG/M metagenome (GOLD analysis project Ga0066680, IMG submission 62297) | Grasslands soil microbial communities from the Angelo Coastal Reserve, California, USA - 14_0927_12_40cm | ecosystem: Environmental > Terrestrial > Soil > Grasslands | place: USA... | reverse complement strand
TCGCGCCGGGGCTATTCGCGGCGGCGCGGCTTTGAAGGCGGCCAGATGCCACTGCACCGGCGCATGCCGAAGCGCGGCTTCCACAATCCCTTTGGCGTGTCTTACTCGGTCGTGAACCTGGCGGAACTGAACGTTTTTCCCGCGGGCGAAACGGTGACGCCCGAATTGCTTCGCGCGCATGGTTTTGTCCGCCGCGCCACCGACCCCATCAAGGTTCTTGGCGATGGCGAGCTAACCACCAAGCTGGCGATTCACGCGCATGCGTTCAGCGCGTCGGCCAAGGAAAAGATTACCAAAGCAGGCGGCACGTTCGAGGTGGTAGCCTAATAAGAAGTCTCAAGGAACAGCGATGAACCGATTCATCGAAGCCGTGAAAAACATGTTCCGCATCGAAGACTTGCGGAACCGCGTCCTGTTCACGCTGGCATTGCTGGCGGTCTACCGCATTGGTGCGCACATTCCCACTCCCGGCATCAACGTGACGGAGTTGGAACGCATCTTCAGTCAGTCCGCAGGCTCGGTGCTCGGCATTTTCGACCTCTTCAGCGGCGGCAACTTCCGCCGTCTTACGATTTTCGCGCTCGGCATCATGCCGTATATCACCTCCTCGATCATCCTGCAGTTGATGACCGTGGTGTTTCCTTACCTCGAGCGCTTGCAAAAAGAAGGCGAGCTTGGCCGCCGCAAGATCACGCAGTACACGCGCTATTTGACCATCCTGCTTAGCATCATCCAGTCGCTGACTATCGCGGGCACGCTCCAGTCGCAGCCTAATCTTGTCTATCATCCCGGCCCGGGCTTTATCTTGATGACCATTCTCACGCTCACGACCGGTTCGGCGTTCATCATGTGGCTGGGCGAGCAGATCAGCGAACGCGGCATCGGTAACGGCATGTCGTTGATCATTTTTGTCGGCATCGTGGTCGGTCTGCCGCGCGGCATTCTGGATCTTTACGAAAAGGCGCGCACGCAGGCGTTTGGTCCTCTTACCCTGCTAGGCCTGATTTTCCTGATCCTTTTGATGATCGCGGTCATTGCCTTCATCGTCTTTGTGGAGGGTGGCCAGCGCCGCATCCCCGTGCAATATGCCAAGCGCGTGGTGGGGCGCCGCGTCATGGGGGGGCAGTCTTCCTATCTCCCGCTGCGCGTCAATTCCGGCGGCGTGATTCCGCCGATTTTTGCCAGCTCGCTGCTGGCGTTTCCAGCAACCATCGCGCTGGCGCTCAATCACAAATACGCTTTCGTGGATTCCATCAAGGCCTATCTTTCCTGGGGCGAGCCTCTGTACACCGTGGTCTACATCACGCTGATCTTGCTCTTCGCCTTTTTCTATATCGGCATCGTGTTCAACCCGACCGAACTCGCGGACAACATGCGCAAGAACGGCGGATTCATCCCGGGCATCCGGCCGGGCCGCACCACTTCCGAACATGTCAGCAAGATTCTGAAGCGGCTCACCTTCATTGGCGGGGTCTATCTGGCGGCAGTTTGCTTGCTTCCAGAATGGATGATCGCGGGGATTCACCTCGACCATATCGGCTGGGGAATCGGTTCCTGGTTCGACCGCCACTTTCCCACCTGGTTCCTGAAGGGTCTGGGGGTGAATTTCTATTTCGGCGGTACTTCGCTGTTGATCGTGGTCGGCGTGGCGATGGATACGGTCCAGCAATTGGAAGCTCAGCTTGTCATGCGGAACTACGAAGGGTTTGCAAGAAAGGGCCGGTTGCGCGGTCGGCGCTGAGGGAGACAAGCGGAGTGGCTCCGGAAACACGGGTCCCGGAGAGGTTGGACCGCGCGGTGATCTTTCTCGGCCCTCCGGGCGCGGGGAAAGGTACGCAGGCGAAGGAGTTGGCCAGGGTTTATCGTGTGCCGCACCTTTCGACCGGCGACATGCTTCGCGAGCATGTCAGCCTGGGCACACCGCTGGGAATGGAAGCCAAGCCCATTATGGCGCGTGGCGACCTGGTTCCGGATTCCCTGGTGCTGAAAATGGTCCGGGATCGCATCGAGCAGCCGGATTGTTCGCATGGTTTCGTGTTCGACGGTTTTCCGCGGACCGTTGCGCAGGCGCAGTACTTGAGCGTTTTGCTACGGCAGAACGGCTATCGGCCAGCGCTGGTGGTGCACTTCGCACTGGACCCGGCGCTGGTGTTGCGGCGCATTACCGGGCGGCGCATGTGCAAGGTCGGGGGCGAGATTTACAATATTTATGACCGCCCTCCTAAGGTGGAAGGGCGCTGCAATAACGACGGTGGAGAGCTGGAGCAGCGACCGGACGACCGGGAAGAGATTGTAGGGCCGCGGTTGCAGGCGTATGAGAAGCAGACCGAGCCACTGGTGTCGTATTACCGGCGGCTGGGCCGCTTACATGACGTGGACGCCTCAAAGAGCGTGGAGGAAGTAAAGCAACGGGTGCTTGAGATCGTGCGCGGTGCGCGATAGCTGGCACGACAAGGGCCGTGGAATAGGAACGATGGCGATTCACCTGCGAAGCGCGGAAGAGCTGCAGAGGATGCACCACGCAGGCCTCATCGTGCATGAGGTTTTGACCGCACTGCGAAGGGCGGTCAAGCCAGGCATGACGACGATGGACCTCGAGAAGCTTGCCGAGGAAAAAATCGCCGGAAGGCCGGGCAGGGCTGCATTCAAGGGATACCGCGGTTATCCCTGCGCGCTGTGTACCTCGGTGAACAGCGAGATCGTTCACGGGATCCCGTCGCCCAAACGGAAATTGCGCGAGGGCGACATTGTCTCGATCGATTTCGGGATGGAAGTGGACGGCTACTACGCGGATTCTGCGGTTACCGTTCCGGTGGGGCAGGTTCGGCCGGAGTTGAAAAAGCTGCTGGAGGTGACCCGCGAATCGCTGGATCACGCGATTGACAAGATGCGTGCCGGCAATCGCCTCGGCGACGTGGGACACGCGGTCCAGACCTGGGTTGAGCAGCATGGATTTTCGGTGGTGCGGGAGTTCGTCGGGCACGGCATCGGCACGAGAATGCACGATGAGCCCAACCTACCGAACTATGGCGAGGAGGGACACGGCGCGCGTTTGCAAGAAGGCATGGTCATCGCGGTCGAGCCGATGGTCAATGCCGGGCGCCCGGAGGTGCGGATGCGGGACGAGTGGGTCGCGGAAACCGCTGACGGCAGTCCTTCGGCGCACTTCGAGCATACCGTGGCGGTCACCGCCAATGGGCCGTGGATTTTGACGCGTCCAAAGGAGATGACCGGGCCGTCGTGGTAGGGATGGACAGAGCGGAACAGGAGATTATGGCCAAGCAGTTCGATGAAAAGAAAAAAGGCGACTCGGGAAATCCGAAGGAAGACGCCATTGAAGTGATGGCCACGGTCATCGAACCGCTGCCGAACGCCATGTTTCGCGTTGAGCTGGAGAACAAACACCAGGTCCTGGCGCACGTCTCCGGAAAGATGCGCAAGAATTTCATCCGCATTCTGGCGGGAGATAAAGTCGCGGTGGAGCTTTCGCCTTACGATTTGACGCGCGGCCGGATTGTGTATCGCTACAAGTAGTGCGAGAGTTTTTGTAGGGTTGGCCTTCTGCGGCGAGCCGCTTCAGCGGCAGTTTTGAGGAGCAACACATGAAAGTACGGGCATCGGTGAAGAAGATTTGTGACAAGTGCAAGGTAATCCATCGGCGTGGCGTGGTGCGGGTCATTTGCGTTAACCCAAAACACAAGCAGCGCCAGGGATGAGGAATCCGGTTAGGAGAATGGCATGGCACGCATCGCAGGTGTAGATCTTCCGCCGCAGAAGCGCCTTTGGATCGGGCTGACTGCGATCTATGGCATTGGGCAGGAGCGCGCAAGAAGACTCGCGGCAAAGGCGGGCGTCGATCACACGAAAAAGATTCGTGATCTGACCGAAGATGAAATCAACCGTCTCCGTCAGGCCATCGAACAGGAAGGCCGCGTGGAAGGCGATCTCCGCAAGGAAATTCAGATGAACATCCGCCGGCTGATCGAAATTCAGGCCTATCGCGGCATTCGCCACCGCCGCAATCTCCCGGTTCGCGGCCAGCGGACGCACACGAACGCGCGCACCCGCAAGGGTCCGCGGCGGGGGGCAATCGCGGCGAAGAAGAAGACCGTCGGCAAGAAGGGTTAGCTGTAATCTAGATTGCGCTGCCATCTAGTTTGCAGCGCAAAGTGAATTGAGGATTCAGAAACGGAGTAACACGTGGCAAAGGAACCAAAGGCGGCTGCGGGAACACCGGAGACCGGAGCACCGGCAAAACCGGCTGCAGCGAAGCGCAAAAAGGAATTTAAGAAGAAGCGCGAGCGGCGCGTCGTGCCGCACGGCGTCGTGTACATCGCTGCGTCGTTCAACAACACGCAGATCACCATCACCGACCCTGACGGGCGCACCATGTGCTGGTCCTCCGCCGGTGCGATCGGCTTCAAGGGGTCGCGGAAGGGCACACCCTACGCCGCGCAGCAGGCTTCGCTGGCTGCCGCAGGCGCCGCGCGCGACCAGTACGGCATGAAGAGCGTGGAAGTGCGCGTGAAAGGCCCGGGCTCGGGACGCGAGTCCGCTATCCGCGCGCTGGCTGCCGCGGGCTTGCACATCGGGTTGATCCGCGACGTCACGCCGATTCCACACAACGGTTGCCGTCCGCCCAAGCGCCGCCGGGTATAGGGGAGATTTGAATGAGCGAAACCTCGGCATCAACGACACGCACCAACGTTAAGCCGTTGGCCGCTCTAACGCCTATGGCCCATGTGGCGGATGTGGCGCACTCGGTTTCCTGGTACTCGAAGCTTGGTTTTGTTGCCGAGCACACATGGACGCCTGAAGGCAGGCCGCTGCAGTGGGCGCATCTGCGCAATGGCGGTGCGGAGCTGATGTTAGTGTGTTCGGGCCGGTCCTTGAATCCAGGGGCACAGGATATCCTGTTTTATCTGTATGCCAATGGCGTGGCCGCATACCGGGAAAGCTTGATCGCGCAGGAATTGCAGCCTAGCGAAATCAGTTATCCGGCCTATGCCAAGCATGGCGAGTTTCGGATTGACGATCCCGATGGATATTGTTTGCTTGTCGGGGATACAGAGCAGCAATAGAAATTTGCGATCGGCATGACGACAAAACAATCCGGAAGCTGATCGTTGTCCGAAGCAAAGGAGAAACATACTTGGCAAGACACCGAGATGCCGTCTGCCGCCTATGCCGCCGGGAAGGGCAGAAGCTGTTTTTGAAGGGCCTGCGTTGCTTTACGGAGAAATGCGCCATTGAGAAGCGCAATTTCGTGCCGGGGCAACACGGGCAGTCACGGCGCCCCAAGGTCGCGGGTTATGGCCTGCAATTGCGCGAGAAACAGAAGGTGAAACGAACGTACGGCCTGCTGGAGCGGCAGTTCCGCAACTACTTTGAGAAGGCCGTGCGCACTAAGGGCCACACCGGCGAAAACCTGATCATCATGCTCGAACGCCGCCTTGATAACGTCGTGTGGCGCGCGGGCCTGGCGTCCTCGCGTTCTCAGGCACGGCAGCTCGTGCTGCACGGCCACGTGCGCGTAAACGGCAAAAAGGTCAATATCCCTTCGTACCTCGTGAGCGTCGGGGAGGAAATCGCCATCAAGGAAAAGATGCACCAGAACGCGATGGTTCTCGAAGCGCGTAACGTCGCCCAAAGCCAAAACGCGGTACCTTGGCTTGAGCAGCAACGCGAACAGTTCAAGGCCAAGGTCGTGGCTCTGCCCAAGCGCGAAGACGTGCAGACGCCGCCGATCAACGAGCAGCTCATCGTCGAGTTGTACTCGAAATAAGCTGCGTCCTGGCGAAAGAGCGGCCTCTGCCTTTCTGAGGGCGATGACGCCTCCGGGCCCGGCGGTACAGGGTGAATTCAGGTTTTGGTTTGAGGGCCGATTTCATCGGCCCGGAAGGAAGGAACACGATGTGGAAGGGTTTTCAAAAGCCGAAGCACCTCGCATCAGATTTGGAATCACTGACCGAGAAGTACGGGCGGTTTTCCGCACAGCCGTTTGAGCGCGGCTGGGGCACGACCGTCGGAAACGCGCTGCGTCGCGCCTTGCTCAGCTCGATTGAAGGAGCAGCCATCACCGCGGTGAAGATCGAAGGTGTGTTGCACGAATTTTCTTCCATCCCCGGCGTCGTCGAGGATGCCACGGACATCATCCTCAACCTCAAGCAGGTGCCCATCAAGCTGAACACGGATCTGCCAAAGACGATCTACCTTAACGTTGAGCAGCCCGGCCCGATCACCTCGGCGAATATCGAGGAAGACGCGGATTTTGCGGTGCTCGACAAGAGCGTGTACATCGCCACCGTTAGTGAGGGCGGAAAGCTGCAGATCGAGATGCGCGCCAAGAATGGCCGGGGCTATGTGGCCGCCGACCGCAACTACGACGAAGACCTGCCCATCGGCTACATCCCGGTGGACAGCGTCCACTCGCCCGTGCGCAAGGTCAACTACTCCGTCGAAGCCGCTCGTCTCGGCCAGATGACCGACTACGAAAAGCTGATGATCGAGGTGTGGACCAACGGCGCGATCACTCCCAAAGATGCCATCGGCTTTGCCGCGAAGCTGGTGAAGGATCACATGAGCATCTTCATCAACTTCGAGGAGCCCGTGGAAACTATCGAAGCTCCGCAGGACACTTCGCACGATCCTCGCCTCGAGCATCTCGACCGTTCCGTGGAGGAGCTCGAGCTTTCCGTGCGTTCCTACAACTGCCTGAAGAACGCCAATATCCAGACCATTCGTGAACTCGTCCAGAAGAGCGAAAACGAAATGCTGAAGACAAAGAACTTTGGCCGCAAGTCCCTCAACGAGATCAAGGAAATCCTCGTCAAGATGGGCCTTTCTCTCGGCATGAAGTTCGACGAGCACGGCCGCATCATTTGGCCGCCGCTCCCTAGCCAGACCGCCGCGCCTTCGCCGGAAGATACGGTCGGAGGCGGACTCTAAGGCGCAAGGAAAATAGAGACGATGCGACATCTCAATTCAGGATCGAAACTCGGAAAGCAGCCGGCCCATCGCCGTGCGGTGCTGCGCAGCCTGGTTACCAATCTGTTCGAACACGGGCGCATCACGACCACGCTGACTCGCGCAAAAGCGGCTCGTCCCGTGGCGGAAAAAATGATCACTCTGGGCAAGCGCGACACGCTACAGTCGCGGCGTCAGGCGGCTTCCTACATCATGCTGCCGGCCGTCACTCAGAAACTCTTCAGCGAAATTGCGCCGAAGTTTGCCGACCGCGCGGGGGGCTACATTCGCATCATCCAGGCGGGCAATCGAGTCGGCGACAACGCCAAGGTGGCCATTCTGGAACTCATCGGCTACGAGTACAAGGCGAAAGAGAAGAAAGAAAAGGCCAAAAAGGAAGAGCCCGCCGAAGCCAAGAGCTAACCGTTGGAGACACTTTAACGCTAGCTTCTCAACAGCGCATCCCGAGCATTCAAAAGCCCGCCTCCTTGACTGGGGCGGGCTTTTCATTTCGGTCAAAAGGCGCTTGTTTGTCAAAACTGGCGCGAAATTGCTCGCATTATGCAGCCGGGGTCTCGCCCGTTGCCACTTCAACACCGCGTGGCGTGCCTCGCCACCGGAACCACAGCCAGAGCACGCCCATGGCTGCGAATGCACCGGTCGTATCCAGGAGTGAATCGTAGGCGGAAGCCGTGCGACTGGCCACGAATGCTTGGTGAATTTCATCCAGCGCGGAGTAACCCGCGGCGCACAAAAGCGCCGCGATTCCCCACGTCCAGCGCCAGCCTCTGCGCCTGCCTCGCACCGCGCGATAGAGCAGCAGAAAAAACACAAAATATTCGCTGAAGTGGGCGCTCTTTCGAACGAAGTAATGAATGGCGGCAAACTGATGCGGGGTAACTCCCGGCCAGATCCACCGCAGAATCGATTCGAGAATTGAAGCCGTGTGCTGCGCGGAAAAAGTGTCTGTGGACAGCAAGAAAATCACTCCAGCCCACACGATCGTCGGCCACCACGCCCACAGCCACACCAGCACGCGTGGCGTGGAAGTTTTCGAACGAATTTCAGCGCGGTTCGGTGCCGGGCGAGGAGTTCGCCACGGCTGCGGGTCCGCCACTAGGATTCAGCTCCTTCTCTTTTTCTGTGCACGTTTTCCATACTGCTCTATCTCACGCGCCTCTATTCCATGCGATAGTTCGGGGCTTCCTTCGTGATGATCACGTCATGCACATGGCTCTCGCGCAGCCCCGCCGCGGTGACTCGGATGAACCGGCTCTTCTCTCTAAATTCATTTAAAGTGCCCGCGCCCACGTAGCCCATCCCGCTCTTCAGTCCGCCTACAAGCTGATCCGTCAATGCCCCGAGTTGACCTTTATAAGGCACGCGCCCCTCCACGCCTTCCGGCACAGATTTGCCGCGCTCCGCGTCTTCCTGCGCGTAACGGTCCGCAGATCCAGCTTCCATCGCACCGGTCGATCCCATCCCGCGGTACGACTTGAACGTGCGGCCCTGGTACAGAATCGTTTCTCCCGGCGACTCTTCCGTGCCCGCAAACAGGCTTCCAATCATCACGCACGACGCGCCCGCCGCCAGCGCTTTCGCAACATCGCCCGAATATTTGATGCCTCCATCCGCGATGATCGCCACGTCGGTCCCCTTCGCGGCCCTCGCTGCCTCCATGATCGCCGTCAACTGCGGCACGCCCGCCCCCGTCACCACTCGCGTCGTGCAGATCGATCCTGGCCCGATGCCCACTTTCAGGCCATCCACGCCCAGCGCTATCAGTTCCTTTGCGCCTTCGCAGGTGGCGACATTTCCGGCCACCAATTGCATTTCCGGCAAGCGCTCCCGGATGGTTTTGACCGCTTCTATCACGCGCACGGAATGCCCGTGTGCCGTGTCAATCGCCAGCACATCTACTTTCGCTTTGGACAGTTCCACCGCGCGCTCCAGGAAATCTCCCGTCGCGCCCACCGCCGCGCCCACGCGCAGCCGCCCGTGCTCGTCTTTTGCCGCGCGTGGATATTCCAGCTTCTTCTGGATATCCTTCACCGTGATCAATCCCTTCAGGTTGAAGTCCTGATCCACCACCAGCAACTTTTCGATACGGTGCTTCTGCAGAATGCGTTCGGCTTCTTCCAGCGTCGTGCCCACGGGAACGGTCACCAGGTTTTCCTTGGTCATCACCGAGCTGACCAGTTGGGAATGATTTTTTTCGAAGCGCAGGTCGCGATTGGTCAGAATGCCCGTCAGCCGCGAACCTCGCGTCACCGGCAAGCCAGAGATCTTGTACTTATTCATGATATCCAGGGCCTGGCGCAGGGTGATGTCCGGGGAAATGGTCACGGGGTCCACAATCATCCCGCTTTCCGAGCGTTTCACCCGGTCCACTTCCTCTGCCTGCCTTTCAATGGGCATGCTGCGGTGGATGATTCCGATGCCGCCCTGCCGCGCAATCGCGATGGCCAGCCGCGACTCCGTCACCGTGTCCATCGCCGCGGATGCCAGCGGAATATTCAACGGCAGTTTCCGCGAAAAATGCGTCGTCGTGTCGACTTCGGTGGGCAGCACCGAAGATCGGCCCGGCAGCAGCAGCACATCGTCAAAAGTGAGACCCTCGGTGATCGGACCGTCGCTCATTCCATCCTCACGAAAAAGAATTGGCTGCGGGAAAACAGGCGCCATAAAGCAGCACAGCCCAGCGGGTGCCCGCTGGGCTGTCAGATAATTTCATCAGATTGAAAAAATGAATCACCGTGAATCTTCAATTCTAAGGGGCATTCCAATTCCGGTCAAGTTGAGCTCCGGCAGAATTGACAAACAGCGCGGGAGCATATGCTTTGGGCACCTTCAACTGGGCCTGCGGAATCAGAGTTTCGGTATCTGGCGATGAATTTTCCGCGCCAGGCCCTCGAGTTGCTCCGCATCCCTGGTCAGGTCCGCAGGTAGCGAGGCGTTCGCATCGAGGGTTTTCATGCGGTCTTGCATTCCCTGGGCGAGCTCGATGAGTTTAGGAAGATCGTTCTGGAGCTGAACAATAGCTTTTTCACGCGCGATCCGCGCCGCAGCCAGACGCGCGATTCGATCGTTCGAAGGTTCATCTCCCTGCTTTTCGAGTTGGTCGAAGGGATTATTGTTGCGCGGGGACTTTGGATCCAATTGACGATGACTCGTCTGAAGAGTGGGAAAACAGGTGTAGGAAAATATGAGGAAGGCAAGAACCAGCTTGTTCGACATGGCTCATCTCCGGTCGAAATACCAAGCGCGGCTGAAGACCACGGAATTCCTTCATTCTAATCCCCGGACAGGGGCAAGAGCAAACGCTCAGGTCTTCTTCGATTACTACGTCAACGACTCAGGGGGTTACGATGTGCCAGGGCATCCCTTAAAGCTCCAATTTTTCGGCACTCAGAGAAACGAACCGGGGATGCGGACTTGCGGTCGGCATCCCCGGGAAGATGTTTCCTAAACTAGAACTCGAAGCGGAACCCGAACTGCGACTTGTAGGGACCGGAGAAATTCGAGCCAAATCCCTGCCCGCCGCAATAGCCGAGCGGTTTGTTGAAGTTCGAGGCCGTCGATCTCTGGCCGAAGTCGTTACAGAAATTGTTCCGGTTAAACAAATTGTACATCTCCCACAAGATCTTTAAGTTCATCCGTTCCCCGAACTTGAAGCTCTTGTCAATTCGCATGTCCAGTTGGATAAACGGGGTGCCGCGCAGCGTATTGTAAGGCAATTGTTGGCAGCCGAATGTGCTAATGGGGGCGGTAATCGTGCTGCCCACGCACACACGGTCAATCGTGGTCCGGCCATCTCCGTCCAGGTCGGCGCCAGCGCGGAAGTTGAACGGCCGGGCAGTCGCGGCCTGGAAAATCGGTGCCACCTCGAACCCATGCGACAGATCGAAAACGCCACTGGCAACGAAGCGATTCCTTTCGTCGAAGTTGGAGTAACCAAATTCACTGGGCCCGAACTCGAGTGAGGGAGTGATCGCAATGCCGTTCCCGCCGTAAGACGAAGTCGGATTTCCGCCCCATGACTTGGCCCAAGAGATTACATCGCTGACCTGGAACAGAACGTGATGGCTCATCCGCTTCTGGAGTTGCAGGTTGATGCTGTCGAACCGGGAGCGGTTTGTGGTCCCGATCATGTTGATTTGCTCGAGCCTGCCGATGCCGCCCAGAGCGCCAGGAACTGCCGCAAACGCCGCATCGAAGAACCGCGTGCTGGCGCCTCGCACACAGCGGGGATCGCCGGGGCTTGAGCCAAGGACCGGGTCGCAGAGAGCCACAAGCTTTTCATTTATGTTCTGCACGCGTGGCTCGTGGGTCCCAAGAACATGATAGTAGTCAACCGTGAACGACATATCTTGATGAAATTGATATGACCCGCCTATGGACCACTGCTGCGCCCATGGATCGGTTATTCGCGGATCGTTGATTCGCCCAAAGGCACCCGGAGTAATTTCAGTCGGAGTGACCGCAGGAACCGGAAGCGGATCCGTTCCAAACCGGAAGCTGCAAAGCGGTTGCGCACCGCAACTTCCCGGGCGGGACGAATCCTCGATATCCAGCGTGGTCTGATAGAGTGTCGGATTAGCTTGTTGCAAGGAGAAGAGTGTCAGGTTTTGAAACACCTGGTCCCTGGCAATTCCGTACCCGCCGCGGATGACCATCTTGCCCGTGCCCTTCGGATCCCAAGCGAATCCGAAGCGTGGCTGGAACTCCTTCCAGCTTGCCGTTCTCTTGCGCAAGAGGCTCGTGTCGCCAGTGATGTCCTTGGCGCGCAAGACCCCATCTGCTGTCCCCGCATTCGAAGGCGCCGCCGCTGCCGCCTGGAGGATCTCGATCGTGCGGTTCGTCGAAGTGTGCGTGGAGCCCAGTTGCTGGGGTAGGAAGTTCGGGTTCGCATCCCAGCGAAGTCCCAGATTAAGGGTGAGGCGTGAACTCACCCTATAATCATCCTGGTAATAGAAGGCAAGGGCGTGAGCCGGGGGTTGATCGGTGCGTCCGCTGCCGCCGCTGAAAAGGATCGACTGGAGGGCACCAGGCGTGGCAAAGCCAGTGGTCCCGTAAATTGGCTGGCATCGCGCCTGCTCAGACGGGCTCAAAGTGGATGCGACGGTAATGCAGGACGGGTCGTCCCAGAAAGTGACTTGGTATCCATCGGCGCCAAAGAAAAAGAAGCCGCCGAGCTTGGCCAGGTAAATTTCGTTCCCGCCGAACTTCATGTTGTGGTGATTGTGAGTCCAGGAGAAGTCGTCGCGGAACTGGTACTTCCGGATGAGGGTTTGCTGTGGAACGTTTACGTTCTGCCCGATGTTCGCGGATGGAAAGATGATGTTCGGGTTCGTGGCTGTCCCGCCGCCGGCGGTCGGCACCGTGAAAGTGCGTTGCGGGGCTGCCAGAATCGCGTTGACGAAATCCTGGAATTGAACGCTGGCCGAGTTTACCTTGTTGGGGGAAACCACATAGTTGTGGGCTATCACCAGGGAATGAAACTCGTTGGTGTTGGAGTTTGTTTGGCTGAGGTCGGCGATGAAGGGAGAGCCAAGTTGGTCGTTCGGATTCGTCCACTTCTCACGGCCATAACGCCAATACATGCTCTGTTTATCGCTTATCCTGTAATCCATCTTGACCGTCAGAAGGTGGTCTTTGAACGGAAAGGGCAGTTGCGTAATAGGGGCAGCCAACGGGAAAAGGCTCAGTTCGTTGAAAGCCGTGGTATCCGCCGGAATGCTCCCCGGCTCGCGCTTCTGCTCGTAGGCGCCGAAAACGAAAAGCTTGTCCTTGATGATCTTTCCACCCATCGAGCCACCAAAATCATAACGATGAAACACAGGCTTTGGAACGCCCTGTTGGATGCTGAAAAAGTCGTTCTTATTGAGACCGCTGTTCTGGAAAAGGCCGAACAAGCCACCATGGTATTCGTTTTTGCCGGACTTCGAGATCACGTTAACTACACCAGCCACGGTCCGGCCGGATTCCGCCGTGTAGCGGTTGACGACCACGTTGAACTCCTCAATCCCTTCCATTGTGAAATTCTGAACAAGGCCGCCTACGACATTGTCCTTGTTGTCGCCGCCGTCCACATTGTAGTCAAACGACCTCCCGTCGCTGCCGTTTAAAGATATATTGCCTGACCGCGACTTAGTTGGGTCGAAAGTTTGGGCCGGACGTACACCAGGGACCAGGGTCATCAGCCCCGAAAAGTTGCGGTCCAGAAGAGGCAGCGTCTTTACTTCCGTCGAGGAAACTGATCCGCCGAGATCGGAACGCGCCGTTTCGATCAAGGGCACATCCTCCGTCACTGTAAGTGTCTGGGAAGCAGTCCCCAGCGGCATGTTGACGTCAAACGTGCGTTTCTGCCCCACCACGAGATCAACGTTGTCGTATACCACTGTCGCGAAGCCTTGCTTCTCGATAGTGATTTTGTATGACCCCGGAGGCAATAGAGCAACGGCAAAATCACCGCCGTTGCCCGTGGCCGTCTCGCGCGAAAAACCGGTCTCTTTGCTCGAAATGGTTATCTTCGCCCCGGGTACCGCCAAACCCTTCGGGTCCAAGACCGTACCATTCACGTCCGCAGTTGTTACCTGCGCATCAATCGACAAGGCTCCCAGCAATGTCAAGACAAGAATAAACAGCACCGCCACCGCTCTCTTAAACACGATTATCCCCCTTGCAGGCACAACGTGCCCTTTCTCATCTCAATTCAGAGTTGCGGACCGGGTAACTTGATTGCGACTCCAGCCCACACCCACAGTTTTCGAGTCCAACCTTTGTCCCCACGCCCAAACAATGTGGTACCGCAATTCCTGTACCAACATCAACTAAATCTAAAAGACTGAAAAATAGATACTTAATTGGATGTTTGTGCATAGATTTTGAGAAGATACAGAAAGAGGTAGGCATGCACATATGAAAAACCATATCCCAATGGCCTGCTCGCTCTACTCTCGTCTGTCCATAAGCTGAGTACTTGCCAGGTGCGAGCAAGATTGCGGTCATTGTTGGGTTTGTGAGACGGTGCCGCCGCCGACAACGGTACGGAGGACGCGGATGCTGGCGTAGTGAGATGGCGGAATCTTTGGTGACGCCAGCGGAGAGAACGATGAAGTCGGCGTACTCTCACGCTTCGAGCTCACCCTTCTTCGCTTGGCTTGTCTCCGCCATCTTCGTGAAATACAGTCTTAGTGTGGAATTCCGCATTCCTTCCTTTGAGCCACACCCGCTGCTGAAGAACGGCCACGCCATGACCATCGTGTCCGCCTTTGTGCCGCGCCGCTTCGACATTCCTCCTGGCGAAGTTCGATATTTTGAAGTGGAAGAGGGTTCCCGCCTACTCGGCCATTGCCATTGGCAGCCGGAAAAGAGAAAAGACACCCCCATTCTCGTTATCGTGCATGGTCTCGAAGGCTCCAGCGATTCGAACTATGTCCGTGGCATCGCCGAGAAAGCCTTCCACCGCGGCTTTCACGTCGTGCGCCTTAACCAGCGCAACTGCGGTGGAAGCGAAGCTCTCACGCCTACTTTGTACAACTCCGGCATGAGCGGTGACTACCGCGCGGTCTTCGAAGAACTCTCC
>Ga0066680_10000368_pt1 | contig 14651 bp, 26 predicted proteins | sample GraSoiAngelo_129_FD_62297 | JGI IMG/M metagenome (GOLD analysis project Ga0066680, IMG submission 62297) | Grasslands soil microbial communities from the Angelo Coastal Reserve, California, USA - 14_0927_12_40cm | ecosystem: Environmental > Terrestrial > Soil > Grasslands | place: USA... | reverse complement strand
TATATTCTAGTCGTCTTGTGTAGCCCTATATAGGTACCACAATATGTTCCAATTGTCACAAGTGACAAGTGGATGCACCAAAACGTGAGTCTCTTAAGAATAGTTGTCGTTTTTGACAACCCGGTACCTGTAGTTGTCGTTTTTGACAACTCGGCGGCCGGGAGTGTCAGGGGTTGACAGCGACGTCCAGGGTATATATATTGCGTGGATGGATGAGGATGCTATGAAAATGTCAATGGAGCGATTATGGGAGATGTCACGGGCGTATTTTTTCGCCCTTGAGGACATGCTGAATGAATGGAAGATTCCGGCTGAGGCTAGGGCGTTCGTTCGCGCTGTGGCGATCTTGAGCGATGGGGAGGGCGAGGCTGCGGTGACAAATAAAGAGCTAGCAGATGAGATAGGTGTATCGGTTAGAACGATGGCGCGTTATCGTAGAGACGCGATAGAGGCGATGCGTAGGGCGAATGTGGTAATGGTTCGGTATGAACCTGGAGGCTGGGAAGGTGATATGGCGCGTCCTACTAAGTATTATATTGACTGGCGTCCAGTGACGGCGCGTGCTAAGAAGATCCTGAATGCCAAGCGGCGTCCCTAGAAGTGGAAAAGGCGGGAAGTGCCAATTCCCGCCTTTTCCAAATCCCTTAACACGGTTAAGTGTCGTTTTGTGGAAAGGGTATTTTACATGGCGGATTCTACCAGAAACTTATCTCCAAATACAGTCGCATTTTCCTGTCTCGAAATTGAAGTTGCGCTTACTCCCTCGGATGTAATCGCTGCGCTTGTGTCGGTTTTGCGCTGGCGGCAAGTGTCGCAAAATTTGTTAACCGCAATTTTAATACGAATTGCGGAGGCTGAGTTTTATGAAATTACACACGCGGAATTTAGTGCGGCTTTGTGGCCGAATTTAAAAGACTCAGCGCGAGAGGAAAAGCTCTGTAAACAGCTTCAAAAATTCAAGGAAGACATGGTTTTATCAAATTGTTTTCCTGTCAAGATCCCACCGCCGCGTAGAAGTCGCCGTACGGACGGTAGTTTCAAAATGTTTCCCACGCAGTATTTGCCTGGAATCTTCCCAGATTTATTTCGTGCTGTTCAGAATGAGGCGTTGAACTGCGATTTATTTTCGCTTGAAAAAGACAAACGCCGCGCGACAGTGCGCGTAATCGTCAAGGAATATCTTCTCAAAATCCAGGCGCGGCCAATCGAAAAATACAAAAAGAAAGACGAAATAAAACCGCCTGCGCCCTTCCTTCCCTGCCGCTGCGCCTGCCCGTCCTGCGTGACGTGCGCGGCGAAACCGCAAGTCGAAACGCCGGCACGCGATAATCGCGTTTCAAAAGAAACCGTCGAGCTGAAGATCACAGCGGCGCTCGAAATTCTTTTTGACGCCGGTCAGGACTGGCAAAATCTCAACCTGAAAACAAATGACTTCACGCGCAAGGTGTGGGCCGCATGCGAGCAGAATGAGCTGCGGTTGCTCGAAGCGATGAAGCGCCACAATGCGCCGAGTCTTAAACTTGTAGGAGATCAAGCAAAATGACAATTAAAATCAAACACAAAATTGCTGATGTTGTGCTCAGGGTTGTTGAGGCTGAATCCCTGAGCGACGCGGACCTGCGCTACGCGGACCTGAGCGCCGCGGACCTGAACGACGCGAACCTGAGCGGCGCGAAGCTGAGCCACGCGAACCTGAGCCGCGCGAACCTGAGCGGCGCGAACCTGAGCGCCGCGAACCTGAGCGCCGCGGACCTGAGCGCCGCGGACCTGATCGGCGCGGACCTGAGCGGCGCGAAGCTGCGCTACGCGGACCTGAGCGCCGCGGACCTGAACGACGCGAACCTGAGCGGCGCGAAGCTGAGCCACGCGAACCTGAGCCGCGCGAACCTGAGCCGCGCGAACCTGAGCGGCGCGAACCTGAGCGCCGCGGACCTGAGCGCCGCGAACCTGATCGACGCGGACCTGAGCGACGCGGACCTGAGCCGCGCGGACCTGAGCGACGCGGACCTGAGCGGCGCGAACCTGAGCGGCGCGAACCTGAGCGGCGCGAACCTGAGCGACGCGGACCTGAGCGGCGCGAACCTGATCGACGCGAACCTGATCGACGCGGACCTGAGCGGCGCGAAGCTGCGCTACGCGGACCTGAGCGACGCGGACCTGAGCGGCGCGAACCTGAGCGGCGCGAACCTGAGCGACGCGGACCTGAGCCGCGCGGACCTGAGCCGCGCGGACCTGAGCGACGCGGACCTGATCGGCGCGAACCTGAGCGGCGCGAACCTGCGCTACGCGAACCTGAGCGACGCGGACCTGCCATTTATTCCCGTAGTTGAGCGATTGGATTCTAAAATCCTTGCTGCAATTGAAGTGGGCGGTAAGTTGCGGATGTGCGATTGGCACACTTGTGAAACGACTCATTGTCGGTACGGGTGGGCGATCACTTTAGCGGGTAAAGAGGGGAAAGCGCTGGAAGACCGCTTAGGTCCTCAAACGGCGGGCGCTCTGATTTACTGGAAATCAGCGGGATATATTCCTGCTTATGTCGGCGAGGATTTCATGGTGCTGGAAGATATACGCGCTCATGCGCGTAGAGAGGAGGGATTGGACTAATGACTGAGATAATGGATCGAAAAATCTATTCACGTCGTTCGATGCGGAGCTTGAGGGCGAAGCGTCATAATTGGGCGCAGGTAGGCGTCGGGTCTCTCGCGCAGCTGCTTACGTCCGTCGAGAGGTATAATCGAGAGCATTTAGACGCTCGCATTGATATTGTTTTTCTCTGCGGCTCCGACAAGGATGCGAGTCGAAGATATTTTGAGGAGCCATTGAGTCAGGGGTGGGCATTTAAGCATCCCTTTACGTTTAAAGATCGTGGCGCGACATATCAGCGTGGCGCTGAGGAGATCTACGTCAAATTGGTTTCGCATAGGGATTCGTGGTTTCCGGGCTGCGAAGATCAGGTAGTCGCATGTGAAGCATGGAGGGTTTTCAGGGCGGATTGGGAGTCCTCAACGGGCCTGCCCCTGCTCTCCTCGCCCTCGAAGACGGGCCAAGCTCTACTCTGGGAGATGTTGCCGCAGGGGCAAGAGTTCCCTGCTCTCCCTGCCGATGTCGAGAAGATCGTTCGCGCAAATTCGCCGCAACACCGGATTGAAGATTTTGAAACGATCAATCGTGTAGTCGATCCTGAGAGCGCGGAATTTTATCAGTATGATGGTCGATGGATGTACGCGGCGCTTGCCACGCTCGATCGGTTGCCGATCGGAGAGCCGCGCCGCGTTGGATACTTCAAGCCCTATGAGCCTGGATGGCACAAGATGAGAATTAAGATCCCCGATAGTTGGGATCATATCGGTCTGATTCCCTGCCTTGATCCGGATGGCGTCGGGTGGGTGTGTCCAAATGGGGCGGGTTCGATCATTGAAGGCTGGGTCTCTGAGCCTGAGCTCACGCTCGCGCTCTCGCACGGCTGGGAGGTCGTGGAGCACTGTGATGGCTGGGTGTTCGACAAGGGCAGACCGCTTGGGGCATGGGCGAAAAAGCTGATTGATATGCGGCGCAGGTTTCGGGACAAGCATGATGCGCTGGCTGAAAAATACGAGTACGAACCCGATTGGGAGTCGCCGCAGAATTATGTTGCCGCTGCGGTTCGACAGATTCTGAATCACACAATCGGTTCGCTTCACGCGCGCGGATATGAGCGGGAGCTATTCGTATCGGATGATGACTGGAAAGCGTGGCGGCGCGAGAATGCAGGCTGGTTTGATCTTCACCGGGCGGAGCGCGTTGAAGGGAAGGGGTGGAATGTGACGCATTGGGTTCCTGACGATTCCCCGCTCTCAATCAATATGCCTCACTGGTCGGCGACGATCTGGGCGTTGGAACGTGCTCGCGTGGCTCAGTACGCGTTGAGGTGTAATCCCGCGACGATTGTGAAGATCAATGGCGACGCGATCTATTCAACGGCCGAATTGCCCTTTGAAGACAATGGCAATCTTGGCCAATTGAGGAGGAAAGAATGATTATTACCTACAATCAGAGAGAGTTCTTCGGTATGAAAGCGCGCGTGGTGCTGGAGCGAATGAGGACGTTTAGTAAGGGTGGAAAGATCGACCTTGAGGACGGTTATCAGGTAAGTCTCATGGTTGGGCTTCTTGAGGAGGTTTGCGGGATAGGTCATTCGATCGCGATGGGTGAGGTTCATTCAACGCCGTGGGAGTATCTGAGCGTTCCGATTGAAGGCGACGCGGCGGCGAATAATGACATTATGAATACGCTCTCGAAGTCAGGTTGGGATCTGCATATTGTTGCGTCTGGCTGGCAGTTCTGGCGCAGGCGACGGGCGGTAAGCGAAGGAGGAAAGAGTGGCGCGTAAGCTCTCAACGCGGGCTCAGATCAAACGTCTTCGTGATGCTGGCTTCTCTCGCAAGGATATCGCCCGTGTGACCGGTTCGTCGGTCTCGGCGGTGGGCCGGGCTGAACGCGGCCAGACCTCGGGTGCGTCAATCGCCACTCCGGTACGTGAGTTCTTTGGGCTCGGCAAGCGGGCGCGTCAGAATGTGGCCTCTGGCGCGATTTCCCTGCCCTCAGCGAAGCCGAAGGCCGTTCCGAAGGGTGAGGGCAGGGGTCTGGCCGAAAAACCCGTCAAATCGCCTCTAATGCGCGCTGAGGGGCATTTGGCTGCGCTGGACGGCGATTCAATGGTTGTCGTTCGCGTGACGGCCTCTGATGGAACGACGCGGGTATTCTATGCTCGGGGGGGGATCGAAGCGGACAGGATCCGTGGTGACCTGAGAGGCGCTATTGAATCACAGACGGATCGTCAATACAACGGCGACGATCTGGACTGGGCTGATGTTATGGACATCACAATTGAAGAGTATTAGTATCTAGAAAAGAAAGCGCCTCACAAAGCGCGTGTCGGCGCATCGTGAGGCTAACATCAACCGCGTGGATGCGCGGGCGATGCTGAGAGCATCTTCCCCGCCGAAGCGCCTTTTTTCAAGAGGCAAAACCATGAAGCGGCGAAAACCTTTTTCCATTCTGAAGTGGCTGGTCTTCCCTTCCCTTACGCTCGCGCTCGCGATAATCGTTGCGTGGTTCAATGTGACCACATTCGGCTGGCAAGACGGCGCGCCTTATCTGTTGATCGTTGCCGCGATCACTGGTTTTTCGATTGCGATCAATAAGTACGTCAAGCTTCTGGACGATGATGATCCAACGAACGATTGGCTTGCGACGACAGCTTTTGTTTTTGAAATCGTTTTGACCGCCGCGTTGATCGTTAACGCGGCATACTCTCTTTCTGTTCAGCGCAGTATGAGTGTGGGCAGGCAGGCCGAGAAAGCCCAGACTGAGAATCTTGATTCCGTCTCCAAGCTGAAGTCCAAAGCGGCGCAACGTGAGGCTGCGCGGATGTTGAGTCGGCAGGCTGACAGTGCGAAGACCTCACAGTCTATCTTTGCCGAGAATGAACGGGCGCTGTTTTGGATTATGGTCGGAGAGTTGATCGCCTATGCGGTCGCCGCTTTCACCCTGTACGCCGTATCGTCACTCGTGGGACGGACTGGAAGAACTGCTTCGCAAGCGATAGGGCCACGTCAGGAATCGCCTCGTGGAGCCCGCCAGAGCGATTTTCCCGAGGAATTGGATATGGACTATAGCCCGCCCCAGAAAAGCGCCTCTATGAGGCCGGAACGGCCAAATAAAGCCCCTTTTGCGCCTGTAGCTACAGTGTCGCGGTTGCCCTTGTCGCAGCGACAGGACGTGCCTAAAAAAGCGACATCTGTAGCTACAGAGCCCCGAAGAGACGCCTTGAACGCACTTCGGACGCATTTGAGGGTGATTGCGGAAGGATTGCCCAAGCGCTGGTTTAAGGCCGATCTGATCGAAGGTGGCGTGGCGATTCGGCTCTGCGAACGACAGCAGGGCAGGGAAGTGACGATCAATCAGACGAATCAGTCCGATAAGCTCTTGCTTGCCGTTGACCGCCCCGATTTCAGGGAGCGGTTGGTTGACGAATTGATTCATCAGGGGTTTCCGATAGGGAAGGGAGGCGAAAGATGATGCCAGCGATCGGGTTAGATGAGCGCGTTAGTGAAATTCTCTCTGATTTGCTGTGCTACTGTGAGCCTGACAGCGAGGATGTCAGGCTCACGATTGGTAGGATTGTGGCATTGGTCGAAGAGGAGCGCGCCGCTTGTATTGAGTTTTTGCGAGCGCAGGCGGCAGCCTTTCAGGTGTTGATTGATCATGCTCCAACTCCGGTTCGGGCCGAGGATTTGAAGCGAGTTAAGCGTTCAATTGAGATCGTGATCGGCCAGGTCCGCGCCCGCTCTATGTGCGATAGGTCACATATAGGCCCTCATGCCTGAGTCGTTTTTCCTGTGATTTTTCTTGATTTGACGTGGCGAAAAGATACAATGACAGGGCATTTGAAAATACAGGGGCGTCCACGCAGGCGCCCTAATTTTATGTGCGGCGTTGCTCCGGTAAAGCCAACCCGCCTATACGCTCCCCGTAAGCGTCCCACGAAAAAAAAGACCTCACGTTCCAACCTCTGCTTGTTCTTCTATGATCTATGATGGTAGTATTGCATCTGCAACAATTTAATAGCCTCTATAACCCTTCCAGAGTGACATGAGGCGCAACGAGTTGAGCGGGGAGTCTAGACCCCCCGCCCATTGGCGTGAGGCGCTGTCACTTGTGGAAGGGTTAAGCGCCTCCGCCAACCATAAAGATTATCGCAGAGTTCGACCTTCCACGAAACCCTTCCACAGAATTTAACCCTTCCACAGAAAGCAAGGAGCAGTGCGCAATGGCGACAATAACCGTGGTCGAAGAGCCAAAAATCTCCGACTCAGCGCCGCAGCCAAAGAGCGATGGCGAAAGCGAAAGCTCGAAGGCGGTCGAAATGGGGATGGCGGCGCAGTTCGGAGCGATGACGGAAACGAACCGCCAGCTCCAGGAGAAACTGTCGGCGCTGGAGCTGAGGTACGCGGAGGCGGAACGGAGTGGGGAAGCGACGCGGGCGGAGCTGCGGGCGATGGAGACGCGAATCAACGATCTGACGGCGGCGCTCGAAGAGGAAGACCAGGAGGTGGAGTTGGTGGCTCCGCCCAAACCGGAAGAGCCGCCCGAGTCGAAAGAGAAGCCGAAGGCGCGCCGGAAGCTTCACCACAAAATCCTATTCGGATAACCACGCGCGGTCGCGGTCGCAAAACGGGAAAGGCGGCGGCAAACGAAAAGGCCACGGTTCTCGGTCTTCTCACGACCGCCGTGGCTGCGACCTATGGCGCGATCGCCATATTCGCGGGTGAACATTGGTGCGTGGAGTCCGATGAGGCTGGACTTGTCGCCACGCGGCTCAATGACGCGCTCGCGACACTGCCGACGAAGTATTATGTCTCTATCAAGTCGTATACTGAAAACGTTGCTCCCTGGATCGCTCTTGCCCTCGCCATCTACGCGGTCACAGCGCCAAGAATCGAAGAGTCAATCGCTCTCCAAAAACAAAAAACCGTTCGATCCGCTCAAGGCCCGGATAGTGTCAGTGATTTCGGAACTGGCCCCGCCGGAGGCTTCGATTCTGATGCGCGATTTGCTTACCCAATTGTTGAGCCAGATCAGCAACGAGGAAGCGATTGGGCTGGTGGAGATGGTCTCGCTCCGAATCTCTGAAATGCGAGCCGAAGGGTTGTTGAATATTGCGCCTGTGTTGAAAAGTGATGACTGAAGAAAAAAGCAAATTGAATTTGATGCCCCTCTGCGCGGCTTTCAACCTGCTGCAACTCGATACGAGCGGCGCGATCGCAGTGAATACCGCGCAGATTTCCTATCTCAAGGTGAGGAATGATGGCTCGCTTGAAGTGGGCATGGTCGGCGGCAAACAGTTCGTTATGACGCCGGAACAGGCGGATGAGCTTGTGGACGCGACGCGGCGAGCGCTTCAACAGGCGGTGTCGTCAAGTGAGCGGCGCATCGCCGTCCCAGGGCGGGGCATGTGATGAATGGAATGGCGCGAGCTGACAATAGGAAAGAATGACCGCGCGATTCTGATCGGTTCCACGGGCTGCGGGAAGACCACTCTCGCGCGGTGTTTGGTCGAGGATGAAAACAAACCTTGGAGTGTCGTTTATGATCCGAAGATTTCCGACAATATATCAGGCTGGCGCGCGCATGAGTTCCACACCGATCTATCCGAACTACAGCGATCCGATTCCAGGCGTCTCATCTTCCGGCCGGATATCTACGAGTCCCTTGATCCAAAACTCCAGGATGAATTTTTTCTTTGGGTCTACGAGAGTAAGCATCGCCGCGTCTACATTGACGAGGCTTACGCGCTCCTGGGTGGCACGAATCCATCGTTTCATCTTCAGGCGATCCTCTCAAGAGGCCGCGAGCGTGGAATATCCGCTGTTGTTGCGACTCAAAGGCCACGACGTATACCTATTCTGTTACTTAGCGAGTCCGAACACTTTTATGTCTTTAGACTCAATCATTCCTCAGATAGAGCTGTCGTTACCGAAATCACTGGAATCAGTGTTGAGGAGCAGGCCGAACTGCGGAACTACCAGTTCTACTATTACAACTGCATGACCGGTGAGCGGTCGGGCGTGTTGACGCTGGATTTACCATGAACAGTTTTTTTATTGACTTTGCGGTTTCGACGCTGATTACGCTGCTTCGCGCGCTGCATCTGGACACGGCGACGCGCGGGGCGTATCGCAAGGTCTTCCTGAAGGTCTTCGCTCTGATTTGGGGCGTCTTTGGGAGTGACCCCGATTTTCAGGCGGTGGTGGGCGTTGAATCGCCTGTTCCGCCTGTTTTACCCTAACTTGAAAATCTGAAATTTGTTGGACTGCGCCCGCTCTCCGACTTTTCTTCTTCACGATTGGAGAAATTTCTATTATGGCGCAGCAACAACAAGTAAAACTGCCGTTCCGCCGCAATACAAGACAGAGGATTCGTCAGGTTCAGAGCGCGCAGTCCGTGGCGGGTGGGGGCTCAGCGCTTGGCGCGACAGTCAACTTTCAGTTGGATCGTGTCGGCCTGCTCAACTACCTTGTGGTGGTTTTGCGGGGAACGGTCACGCTGAGCGCTGCCGGGGCGTTTGCGACGCTTGGCCCATGGTCGGTCTTCAATCGCCTTCGCGTTGATTTGAACCTGGGCAATATGAATCTAGTGGATGTGAGCGGCTTTCTGCTTTACGAGTTGAATCGCCGCCTGTTCAGAGGTTGGGGGCCGGACGGCGCGGGTGTCTACACGGCCAGCGCGACGGTTTTCAACGCGCCTGTGGCGATGGGCGCGAACTCCTGGATTATACCCCTGATTATTCCGATCAGCGCGAATCCAGGGAGTCAGTTTGACACCGGCCTTGTATCGCTTCAAAGCCCGGAAGTGCAAGTCAATGTCCAGATCCGCCTTGCGGCGGCGGGAGCTGATTTCGTCACGAATTTCACTTCGCTGACCGCGACCACCGTGGAGCTTTACCAGTGCTATTTTGAATATCCTGATCCAAGCGCGGTTATGCTGCCGCCCGCTCAGGTCGTTCGGACGGTCGAGTTCAGCCAACCTTACAGCGCGACAGGCGACGTGGTTTATACGATTGACCGTCAGGGCACGCTTCTCCATCTGGTCTCCGTGATGCTCGCGAACGGCGCGCGCTCGAACGCGATAGACAGCGTGAGGTTGGTGGCGAATATCAATGACACTATCTACTCGCTGTCGCCCTTCATAATCGCTCAATTGCTCACCGAGATGAGTAATTCATCAGCTCAGGACACTGGCGTTGTCGAGCTGCCCTTGTGGCATGCGGGCGAGAATGCTTCGTCTTACGATGATCGTGACGTGATCGACACCGAGATTTTGACGACGCTTCAATGGATTCCGACGATTACGACGGGCACGACTCTGGGCTCTGGAACGAATTTCTGGAACACCTTGCGCCGCGTCGTTGTCGATTTCGCTCAACCTGGCCTGGGGCCGAATCTGTAATCTGATTGCGTGCGGCGGGCGACGCATGCAAGTGTCATGCGCTCCGATGAGCCTTCGTTCGGAGCGCATGACTGACTGATTGAAGGAGCATTTATGGCAAGTTACGGATATGTGGGCGATGTTAACAACTCGATTTCGGCGGCGAGCGCCTATCCTGGCGGCCGTTCCTATGGCATGACATCGCCCGCTTCGACGCGCTATCCGATGCGCAACAACTCAGCGGGGGAGCTTATGAGCGTCAATCAGGGATCGGGCGTTGCAACAGGGGGGCAGGCTCGCGGGGCCGCGTCCGCAGCGGCTGCCTCGGGACCTGACGCGCCGGAGCATCAGGGGATTACTGGAAAGCCGATCGGCTGGTGGCTGACGATTCTTGTGATCTTCGTTGTAGTGATCTGGCTCATGCGGAAGTTCGCGCCGGCTGAATCGCGCGAATTTGGGAACATCCAACCAGGCCTTTACAATGGCGTATTTCTGGCCCTGTACATTGTTCTGATCCTGTCCGTGTTGAAGGTTCTGGCCGCGAAGGTTCAGAACGTTCCAGGGCTTAACAAGCTCGCTGATTTGCTGCTGGCGATCTGAGGTTTTATGCCGATTACTGTGGCGGGCGACCCGCCCGGCTCTCGCCTTCTATCGAGGCTGGGCGGAGATCAGGTTGATGAAGAGACAATCCTGGAATGGTCGCCCAACGGGGCCTGGGTGAAGACTCGCCCGCGCGTCGGTCCTGACGTGTGGCAGAAAAAAGACCTGGTTGACCAGAGAGAGCTGTTCCGACTGGCGGACGTTCCACCAGCCTTGCCTGTGAGTACGCAATGAAGGGAAGCGCTGTAATTCTGATAGCTCTGGCTCTGTTGATTCTCTACATGGGCGTCACGGGGAAGTATCAGTGTTTTTCGCTCTTCCTGAGCTGCGTAAATACGGGGCCATCGGGTTGTAGCTGCGGTGGGGGCGAAGCGGGCGGCGGGCCGATCATTGTCACGCCAGGCGGAGTGGGCGCGGTGAATATCTCTCCGGCCTTGCCCGGTCTGCCGAATCTTCCAACGATAGGGAGCGCCGCATGAGCATGAACCTTTGGGCCTTGATAGCGATCATCATCGTTGCGGGCGCTTATGAATTCGATCATAAAGTCGGCGGCCTTCTTTTTGCGGTTGTGGCTTTGGCGATGGTCGTCGCCCTTGTTCGGAAGCAGGGCAAAGCTCCGGGCGGTATTTCCTGGGAGGTTCCGGTTCCCGGCATTTCGTGAGGTTCTATGAAATTTGATACAGGCACATTATTGGGCGCGACGGCCGTGGTCGTGATTCTTGCGATCATGCTGAATCGCTACAGCGCGACTAATTCTATAATCTCGAATCTGGCTTCGAGCTATAAGACGGCCGTGCAGGCGTTTCCGATCGGCACGTAGATGCGAAATTTTTTGATCATCACGTTGGTGATTGTGCTGATCGCGCTCGCGCTCAGTAATAATCTTCAAGTCGGATCTGCGCTCGGCGTGGCGGGCGTTTGGTGGCGCAAGGCAATGAATGCATTGCAGGGGAAGACCGTTCAGTGATTGAAGAGTGCTACATCAATCTGGAGGCTCTGTCCGCAACCCTGCGCGTGAAAGAGAAGGGCGATTGGATTGAGTATCATGTTTTTCTCGCGCCCGACAGGTCATCCGCCACTGTGCTGAGGAAAGGAATTGATGCTGAAGGAGAAGACCTTTTCGCGATTCAAAAGACTGTCACGAAGAGTGATTATCCGCATGAGCTAGTCTGGTCTCCGATTATCCTTTGGCTGGCGCGGGGTCTCTGGGGGATACCTCTTGAATTTAAGGGAGAATGATTTTATGGATTGGATGGAAGCGATTGAATTTATTGACGGGGTGCATGAGCGATATCCGGGCGATTCGGCGATTACGCTACTTTACTGGCGCGTGCGCTGTGGCCATCGTTCGATGGAGGTCCTGCAATCCGTGGAAGCGTTGAAGGCTGCGGGTTATGACCTTTTATCGCCGGAACCTTCGCCCGAGATGGCGAAGACCAGGCCGTTAAAGAAGGTGGAAAATGTTTGAATCAGCATCCGATCCCATCGGGTTCAATCCGACACTGAATCAGGCAGAGTTCGGCTATCCAAAACAGACGCCGTGGAGCCTTTTGCAGCGCGCGACTCCGCCTCTGGCGCGGATCGACTATTATCCAACATGGCCTTACAAGGGCACGATTGATTACTCGTTCCGTCAGGTCTTTGGCGGATTCAATGATCAATCTCTCTACGGCCAGTCTCACGGCTATCGTGGGATTATTCCGATTACCGCGATGCCTTTGATTGATCGGCCTTACCCGTATGAGGTCGGGCTAGTCAACCAGTTCAATATAGGCTGATATGAATCTGGAACAGGTCAAGGGTTTTTTCAAAAAGTATTGGCCGTACATCCTGGGCGGTGGAGCCCTTCTATATCTGGTCTATAAGAACTCGGCGGGCTCCACGAGGCAGGCCGATGTCACGGGGGCGAACGCGAACGCCCTGGAGCTTGCAAAGCTCCAGGCTCAGTCTGCGGGGGTGGCGGGCAGTCAGGAGCTGGAGCGTGAGCGGATCGCGGCGGAGCTCGAAGCGGCAAAGGCGAAAGCGGCGCAGGACGCTCTGAACGCGCAGAATCAGCTTGCCCTGCAGAATCGAGCCCTGGACATTCAGCAGGCCGCGTTACAGGGCCAAATAGGGCTCGCTGGGGCCGTTCAGACGAGTAGTATCCTTCAGTCCTTAGCGGCTATCGCGGCGAACGCCTTAAAGGCCGCCACGGGCTCGCAATCGCAAAAATCGGGGGCCTCCGGAGGCGCATCCGCTCCAGGAGCGTCGCCTTCGACAGCGGGGCGGACGGCTTCAACGACAATCCCTAAGCCCGCAGTGCCGAAGATTGGCCCAGTGGACAACTTTGCGATTCCTGATTTCTCAAACGCGCCCTTGCCTGAGCCGAGTTTTTCTCCGCCCGGAACGACGTTTGATTCGGGTCTGACCTTTAACGATCAGGGTCCACCGGCTGATACGGCTGCCAGTGAACCATCCCCAAAGACTGAGAGCGAGTTGCCTGAAATTTCAACGGACTGGTCTGATTATTATGATGTGCCGGTGGGTGGAGGTTGGGGAGGTGCTGAGAGTTTTAGGGTCGAATCCGATGTGGGGGGAGGGGATTACGCATGATGCCATTATATCAGGGTGGTGAGGCTGTTTTTGAGTCTGAAGGCGCAACATACGCCGGGGGTAGCTCGCCTGTCTATAACGCGCCCGTATATAGCGCGCCACAGGCGACGCCGCTTGCGCCGCCTCCGCCTGATTCACCGGGTGTTTTTTTTGGTTTGCCGCCTACGCCTGTTATAGGCTCGCCGGCGTCCAGGCCGTCCCCGACTCCACGCGCTCCGGCGTCTACGTCAAAGGCGCTGGCCGGCTATACCGGTGTCTTCAGTGCGCCCATGGGGTCGCGGCGGGCGTTCAGGCCGGAGGCTCGCGTAAGCTACGTGGGGCCGAATGTCAGCGCTCGCCCACGTGTGAATATCGCTCGTCGTCTACGGGTTCGTAATCTTTTCAATACATGATATGGCTGGTTCGATTCCACTCTTTCAACAAGTTGAAATCCCTGGCTGGAACGCCCTCACGGCGGGGAGCTTCGACGCATCTGTAAATCTCAATGCGAATGATCCGCTATCGCATGTCGCTTACTCTCTGGGCGCTCTCGACGCTTATTACTCCCCACAGGCGAATCGGCGGCCCGGCGCGGTCAACGTGACGGATGCCACGGACTGCCCGCAGGGGCGGAATATCCTGGGCGGCTGCGGGCCGATAGTAGGGAGCGGAGGGATGTCGTCCGACCCTGGCGGCGCCGGGATTGGCGGCAGTATCGTTGATAGCGTGATTGGGAGTCCGACCGTGAAGGACGCCACCAAGCGCGTGGGGCTGGCCATACTGGCTGTGGTTTTACTCGCTCTTGCAATCTGGAAGCTCTGATGCCGAGAATTATCGAAAATAAACTGAATCGCACGGCGTTCGCTTCGGCGATCACGCTGGGCACCGACTATGCCGCCGTCCAGCTGTACTCTCAAGGCTCGCGCCCGATTCAAATTGATGGCATCAATTGGGGCGTTCGTTCGACCGTGCCCGCTGACTACGCCGCCATCGCATTTAATGATCTTCGGATTCTGCGCGGAATCAGAATCGATGAGAGTCTGACGATTGCGCAGATTCTCGCGCTTAATTTTGAAGAGGTGTACCACTCGAACCTGCAAGGCGCTCACAACGCGCAGTATGAGGATTTCGGTTCCGAACCTATTACCCTTGAGCCTGGACAGAACTACGTCGTCATCAACGGCGACGCGTCGGCGGGGGCTACCACCGGGGTGATATCTCTTTTTCTCACGGTTCGCGGGCGAATCCTTGACGCGCCGGTTGAGCAACAAAAATATCTCCCGCGTGAGGCCGCGCCCATTCCTGACACGGTACAAGCAGAGGGAAGTGATGAGCAAAAATGTTAAACGAGTAATCTGGTTGGTGGTTATCGTCGCGGCGATCTATTACGGAGTGAAGTATTTAAAGGCGCAATAGTAATTGCGGGGTTACATGCCGGCGTTAGTTGGTTCCGATTTGAATGTCGTGTTTAGCGCATCGGTTAGCCCCGCCGATCAGGCGGGTGGTCT
>Ga0066680_10000363_pt1 | contig 14685 bp, 16 predicted proteins | sample GraSoiAngelo_129_FD_62297 | JGI IMG/M metagenome (GOLD analysis project Ga0066680, IMG submission 62297) | Grasslands soil microbial communities from the Angelo Coastal Reserve, California, USA - 14_0927_12_40cm | ecosystem: Environmental > Terrestrial > Soil > Grasslands | place: USA... | reverse complement strand
ACGATCACCTCGACCGCCTGGTAGTCGGTGGCCACGGCGGAGCGAGCGCATGCTTCGATGTTCACGGCCTCGTCGCGGGCGGGAATGATCACGGACACGAGTGGTCCGGTGACCTGCGGGGCGTAACTGCTCAACCGGGGACGACGCGTGGCGTAGCGATAGACAAGCAGCACCAGCAGGAGCGCGTAGGCGGCTGGGATCGCCCAGGTCATTCGAGCTTCTCACCCTCAACGGCCGCGACCACCACCGCACCCGTGAGGTGGCCGACCACGTTGGTCGTGGTCCGAAACATGTCCGGGATGCGATCGAAGCCGAGGAGCAACGAGAGTCCGGCGAGTGGTAACCCTGTGGCCGCGAACGCCGGGCCGAGACTCACGATGCTCGCCGAGGGCACGCTCGCCACCGTGAGCGATGTGAGAAACACCGCGGCGCCCGCCTGCAACGCGTCCGTCAGTCCGAGAGCCACGCCGTACAGCCGCGCGACGAACAAGACGGCCACCGCCTGGAACAGCGCGCTTCCCGCTCGCCCGATGCTGGCGCCCACCGGCAGGACGAAGCTCGCCACCGTGCGCGAGACCTTCAGGTCGGTTTCCGCCGCCTCGAGCATCACCGGAAGGGTGGCGACGGACGACGTGGTCGAAAACGCCATCAGCATGGATCCGCGGATCGCCCGCAGGTACCGTCCCACGTTCAGTCGGACGAGGAGCGCGACGGCCGGGAGGTACACCACCGCCATGAACAATGCGAGCCCGACGATGACAGCGAGGACGAACAACACCATGGTCGTTACGAGCGACGACCCGTACTGCACCACTGCGCCCGCGACGAGCGCGAAGATGCCGAGCGGCGCGAGGAGCAACACCCAATGAATGACGTGGGTCAACGCCCGGGTCGCGACGTCCGCGAGCTCCGTGAGCGCGTGCCGCTTGTCATCGGGGAGCGCGGCCGCGGCGATGCCAAAGATCGTGACGAAGACGATCAGGGGAAGGAGATTTCCCTCGACCGCCGCTTGCACCGGATTCGCCGGGATCAGCTCGACGATGAAGCGCGCCCCGCCCGGGATCTGCTCCGCGGCATGTTGCACGAATGACGAATCGCCGCGCGATCCGGCCAGCAGCGCCTCCCGTTGATCGGGCGAGACGCCCGTGAAGGGAAGAAACAACGCGCCGACCAAGAAACCGATCGCGATGGCAGCGATAGTCGTGGCGCCGAAGAATCCCAGCGTGCGCGCCCCGAGCCTGCCCAAGCGGCGCACGTCGCCGAGACCTGCGACTCCTTGGAACAGCGCGGTCGCGACGAGCGGAATCACGACCATCGAGAGGAGGTTCAAGAACAGCGTGCCGAACGGACGGAGCCACCGCGCGAACGCGAGCAGCGCGGGCGACTGCGTCAGGGCCGCGGTCAGGCCAAGCGCGAGCCCGGCCACGAGTCCGATCGCCATCCAGATGTGGCTTCTCATCGCTCCTACGGTATTATTGCCGGGCCCCCCCGGGCCCCCCCGGGCACCGGGCACTATGATCATCGGCGCCACTAGCTACCGCAACGGCTGATCTCTGGCCACTCCCGCGAAGCGCCGGGTCGAGATCGCGCGGCCCCTCGGCGTTCCGCTCTCGGTCGAGGTCACGAGCGCCGGCGGGCGCCGGCCCGTGGTCCTCTCGAGCGGTTTGCCGAGTGAGCTCGCGGCTCGCCTCGCCCGCGCCGGGTTCGCGGTGGTGGCGGCGGATTGCCCCGCGCCGGAGGATATCGGGGTGATTCTCGACGCCTTAAAGCGCGGCGCCCTCAATCTTGAAGGAGGCGAGCGTGTGGCGCTGCTCGCTGCGGACGAGGCGCACGGGCGGCCCGCCGCGGCCCGGGACGTTCCGTGGCTTGTGGTCCTCGGTGCGACGGATGAGCGGAACGTCGACACGATCGTGCAGTGGCTGGCCCGGCACCTCGTGTGATCACCCTCGCTCAGGTGCGGCGCGCGCTGCTCGGGCATCAGCCGCGCACGGTCGAGGTGCCCGAGGCGCGTCCCGCCGCGGTCGCCCTCGTCCTGCTCGACCGGTCCTCCTCCCAGGGGCTCGAGATCTTGCTTATCCGGCGCGCCGAGCGGGCGGGCGATCCGTGGTCCGGCCAGATCGCATTCCCGGGCGGGCGATACGAGCCTCAAGACGCCGACCTGCTCGCCACTGCCGTACGCGAGACTCGTGAGGAAACCGGCGTCGACTTGACGAACCGGGAGCGGCTCGGTTCGCTGGACGACCTGTATCCGCGCACGCCCACGCTCCCGCCGGTGATTGTACGTCCCTTCGTGTTCGCGCTCGACGCGCGGCCCGCGCTCGTCCCGAGCGATGAAGTACAGCGGGCGTTCTGGCTTCCTCTCGAGCGTCTCGGAGAACCGGGGGTTCGCCGCGAGATCACGCTCACCCTGCGGGGCGTGGAGCGGACCTTTCCAGCCTACCTCGTTGATGACGAGTTGATTTGGGGGATGACGGAGCGGATTTTGACCCCATTTATCGACCTCGCCACCCAGATGTAGCTATTCGAAATCCACATATTTGCTTGACAGCATCAGTTTATTAGTGTAAGCTAATATGTCTCGGTCGTGGCTACCCAAGATGTTGCCTCGACGCATCATACGAATCCCCAATGACCTGCCCCTCCGGCAGGGAGAATCGGCATGAGTGCTCTTACGAGAGACGCCAATCCGCCGCTCACCAAGTCTGTGGAAGACTACCTCAAGGTCATTTACCACCTGTCGAGCCAGGGCGGATTCGCGACCACCAGCGACATCGCCGGCATGCTCGAAGTGGCGCCTCCCTCCGTCAGCGGGATGGTAAAGCGGTTATCGGACACGGGCCTCATCGAGCACGTCCCCTACCGAGGGGTGCAGCTCACGGCGCAGGGGCGGCGCGAAGCGCTCCGGATGATCCGCCGGCACCGTATCCTCGAGCTCTTTCTGACGCAGCAGCTCGGGTACGACTGGGATGGCGTCCACGCCGAGGCGGAGCGGCTCGAGCACGCGGTGTCGGACGGTCTGATCGAGCGCATGGCCAACGCCCTCGGGCAGCCCCAGTACGACCCGCACGGCGACCCGATCCCCACGGCTGCCGGTGAAATCGAGGAAACGGAGCTGATGCCGCTCGCCGACGCGCCGGTGGGCGCCAAGCTCGAGCTGCGTCAGGTGGGAACGCAGGATGCCGCCCGGCTCCGCTACCTCGCGGACCAGGGGCTGACGCCGGGGGTGCTGCTCGTCGTGAGCGACCGGCAGCCGTTCAACGGGCCCACCACCATTGCGCTGGCGCCCTCGGGCGACCCGCGCATCGTGGGTCGCGACCTGGCGCAGCTCTTGTGGTGCCGCGAGGTGCCGGTGGAGGATCGTGGCCGCCCCGCGACTTGAGCCGGACGCCGGGTGGCGCCGCCCGCGCGTCGCCCCGAGTCTCGCGGAAGTCTACCGCACCGTTCCCGTTCAACCCGGCGGGTGGTGGCGCAAGGCGCTCGCGTTCGCCGGCCCGGGTTATCTCGTGGCCGTGGGCTACATGGATCCGGGGAACTGGGCGACGGATCTCGCGGGCGGCTCGCGCTTCGGCTACGCCCTCCTCTCGGTCATCCTGCTCTCGAACCTGATGGCGATCCTGCTCCAGGGACTCGCGTCCAAGCTCGGCATCGTCACCGGACGCGACCTGGCACAGGCGTGTCGCGACCACTACTCACGGCCGGTGTCGTTCTTCCTCTGGGTCATCTGCGAGATCGCCATCGCCGCGTGCGATCTGGCCGAGGTGATCGGATCCGCGATCGCCCTCAACCTGTTGTTCGGCATCCCGCTCCCGTGGGGGATCGCGATCACCGCCCTCGACGTGCTCATCGTGCTGTTTCTCCAGCACAAGGGGTTCCGCCTGCTCGAGGCGCTGGTCGTGGCGCTGATCGCGACGATCGCCGGTTGCTTCCTGTTCGAGATCGTGATCTCGCGGCCGGATCTCGGCGCGGTGGCGACCGGCCTCCTGCCGAGCGCGTCGATCCTCGCCGACCGCGACAAGTTGTACATCGCGATCGGGATCCTCGGCGCGACGGTGATGCCGCACAACCTCTACCTGCATTCGTCCGTCGTGCAGACGAGGGCCTACGAGGAGACGCCGGCGGGCAAGCGGGTCGCGGTGAAGTACGCATTCTTCGACTCGACCGTGGCCTTGAGCTTCGCGCTCTTCATCAACGCGGCAATCCTCATCGTGGCGGCGGCCACGTTCCACCGCGCGGGTCACACCGGCGTCGCCGAGATCCAGGACGCGTATCAGCTCCTCACACCGTTGCTCGGGGTGGCAGGTGCCAGCGCCGTGTTCGCGCTCGCGCTGCTCGCGTCCGGCCAGAACTCGACGCTCACGGGGACACTCGCGGGGCAGATCGTGATGGAGGGGTTCCTGAACATCCGGATCCGGCCCTGGCTGCGGCGCCTCATCACCCGGATGATCGCGATTGTCCCGGCCGCCCTGACCGCTATCTTTTTCGGGGAGAGCGGGACGGCGCGGCTCCTGATCCTCAGTCAGGTGATCCTCAGTCTCCAGCTGTCGTTCGCGGTGTTCCCGCTCGTTCTGTTCACCTCGGACCGCGTGAAGATGGGCGAGTTCGTGAACCCGGCGTGGCTCAAGGCGCTCGCGTACAGCGTGGCCTGCGCCATCGCGGCGTTCAACGCCTGGCTCCTGGTCCAGACGTTCCGGAGCTGGATCGGCTGATGTACCGTCGCATCCTCGTCCCCGTCGAGCACTCTCCCGCCGACGAAACGATCCTCGCGCACGTGCGCTTGTTGGCCAAGCGCCTGGGCTCGGCGATCGTCTTCCTCCACGTGGCGGACGGCTGGGTGGCCCGCAACATCAAGGAGCTCGAATTGCGCGAGTCGGAAGAGATGCGCGACGACCGGGCCTATCTGGAGGAGTTGTGCGCTCGGTTCGAGACGGACGGCTACGACGTCGATGCCGTGCTCGCGGCCGGCGACCCGGCCAAGGAGATCGCGGCGGCGGCGGAGCGGGAGAACTGCGACCTGATTGCGATGGCCACACACGGCCATCGTCTGCTGGAAGATCTCGTCAAGGGCAGTACCGCGACAGCATTACGACATCAAACGACTATTCCCATCCTGATGGTGCGGGCGGAGCGGAAGTAACGGCTTAGGCGGTGCGGGCCTGCTCGAGGGCTCGGAGGATGCCGTCCAGCCGCCGGTCGCGCGCTCCCCGCAGCTCGTCGACCTTCCCCTTATACGCGCGCTCGATGCTGTGGATGATCACCCGCTGCTGTTCGGGGTCGAGCCGCTGCCAGGTTGCGAGTTGTGCCCACCAGCCCTCGAAGCTGGCGAGCAGCTGTTGCAGGAAGAGGGTGACGCCGCCGTCGCCCGCAGCGAGATGGTATGTGAGAAGCGGCCCGGCGGCCGCCCACCCGAGCGCCGGTCCCAGCGACACGGCGCGATCCAGCTGGTCCACATCGATCACGCCCTGCAGGACCAGATCGATACATTCGCGCCACACCGCCGCGGCGATACGGCCGGCGACGTACCCCGGGATCGGCTTGTTCAGGACGATGGGGATGCGCCCGAGTGCTCTCAAGTACTCCAGTGCGCGCGCGACCGTCGCCGCCGACGTACGGCTGCCCGAGACGACTTCGACCAAGGGGATCAGCTCCGGCGGATTGAGGGCGTGCGTGACGACGCAGCGGTCCTGACGCCGGCAGCGCGCGAACACGTCGTTCGGGAGCAGTCCGCTCGAGGAGCTCGAGAGTAGGGCGTCGGGAGCCGCGACCTGCTCGATCGAGTCGAACAGCTTCTGCTTGGCGATGACGTCTTCGGGGATGGCCTCGATGACCCAGTCGCTGTCTTTCACGGCCTGCAGCAGGCTCCGCGCCTGCTCGAACTCGAGCAGCCCCCGCTCCACGATCCCCTGCGTCGCGCGCCCGAGCGCCACGAGCGCGCGCGTGCGGCGAGGCACGTCTGTGGCGGCGCGCTCGAGACCGCGCGCGCTCGCGTCGAACACCGTCACCGGCCACCCGGCGGAAGCGCACAGCGCCGCCCACCCGCATCCGATGTCTCCCCCGCCGATCACCGCGACCTTGCGCGGCATCGAGGTCATACCGACGCTTCCTCCCGCTCGATCGGTGTCGCCGCCTTGCGCACGGCCCAGCGAAACACGCGCTCGGACAGGAGCGAGCGCACCGGGGCCAGGTCCACTTGCGTCGCGACCTTCACCGGCGTCCCGCCAGGATCGACGCGCGTTCGCCCGCGGCGTTCCCCGTCTTCGAGATCCACCACGAGCCGCTGCTCCTCGAACCCCAGCGCGTTCGGTTTCACGAGGGCGGCGATCGGCAGCACGTCATTCACGATGCAGCCGTCCAGCCCCTCCTCCCGCTTGTGGAACTCGAGGTAGAAGCGGAGGGCGTCGTGGAGCCACTGCGCCTGCGGTGCGCCGGAGTGCGCCAGCCGGGTCAGCTCGTTCGGGACGAGCACCATCTGCCGCGTGACGTCGAGACCCACCATTTCGGTCGGCAGCCCGGCCCGCAGCACCTCATCCAGCGCCTCGGGATCGCACCAGGCGTTGAACTCCGCGTAGCGCGTGGTGTTGCCGCGGGCGGCCACGTTACCGATCATCGCGATGTGGCGCGGCACCTTCGCGCGCACCAGCTCGGCGTCGCGGCGCAACGCGAGTGCGAGGCTCGTCACCGGGCCGAGCGTCACGAGCGTCACCGGCTGCGACTGGTCCGCCAGCAGGCGATCGAGCGACTTCACGAAGTCGAGGATCACGCCGGGCGGCGGCACCTCCGCGTACCCGAGTCCCGACTCGCCGTGCGTCTCGGACGCCACGACCAGCGGCCGCTTGAGTGGCCGGCGGGCTCCCACGCCGAGGGTGATGCGCTTGCGCGCGCGACGCATGATCTCGACGGTGTTGCGGTAGGCGTTCTCCACCACGGTGTTGCCGTATGAGACCGAAACGCCACGCACGTCGAGCTCGGGCGACGCGAGGGCGAGGAGCAGGGCCATCGTGTCGTCGATACCGGGGTCGGTGTCGATCAGGATCGGGAGCGGCGAGCGGGAAGCGGCTGGCGCGTTCACTGCTAAACGCTAGGGAACGCGAACCTCCTTTGCAATAGTCTCGTGCAATTGGTGGAACTCCTCCGGCCCGCCGAAGCCGAAGATGCGCTGGACGATTCGACCGTGGCGATCGAGCAGCACCGAGTACGGAAGCCCCCGATAGTGGTACGCCTCCTTCATGCGGCCACCTCCCACGAGGATCGGAAAGGGTGGGCGGTACTGCGCCACGAACCCGAGCATTTTTCCACGGTCCACGTCATCCGATATGGCGGCGATCTCGAAGTCCGCCCGATCGAACTCTCGGTACAGCGTGGCCATCAGAGGAAACTCCTCTCGGCAGGGGTCGCACCACGAGGCCCAGAAGTTCACGAGCGTCACCTTGCCGCCGAATCGGCCCAGCCGAACCGTATCCCCGCGCAGGTCCGGCAGCGCGAACGCCGGGGCGAAGATCTCCCGCTCGCTCGAGCTTGCCCCACCCGCTAGGCCCCCGCTCTGCGCAAGCGCCGAGTCCCCGTCGAACGCGACGAGCCGGCCGCTCGGATCGAGCGCCACGGCGCTCTCCCGCAGCCCGAGGTGGCGGGTGGCCAAGATGGTGCCCGTCGCGGTGTCGACCACGTCCACCCGCAGCCGCGTGGCCGCGGAGTCGTCCGCACCGAGCGCATACAGCCGGCCGTCGCGCCCCAGGACAAGCGCGACGCTAACGAGTGCGTTCCGTATCCGGAGGTCCGTACCCTTGGCCGGCCGGAACACCGGGTCGGCCTCGCTCCGGAACAGGCCCCGCTTGACCAGCCACGCGAGCTGCCCGCCGCTCGTGTACTTGCGGATCTCATCCCGCACCAGGGGCGCGTAGTACACAGCGCCCGAGGCTCCGCCACTCGTAGCCACCGCGCCTGCGTTCACGAGGTAGGCGAGAACCGGCAGCGCCGGCTGGCGAATGACCGCGAGTCCTCCGGTTTGGTGCCCGAGCGTGTCGAGGACGCGGATGAGGGGCGCGGTGTCGGCCTCCGGAGTGGCGACCTGTGGGACATAGTAAGGAGAGCGCGCCGCGACGACGCGGGCGCCCCCGGCAGCGTAGAGCGAGGCGATGTCCGGGCTGTCCCACTCGCGCAGCACCCGGCCCGCGGTATCGAGCACCACGGCCTCGCCGGTGCGCTCCGTGACGAGGAGTTGCGCGTCGCCGAGCGGCGCGACGGCCATGGGCGTGGCGAGACGCGGATTCGTGAGCTCGCGCACGACGTGCAGCGTTCGGTCGAACGCGACGATTCGGCTCTTGTCGGGATCGGGCGCCCACGAGCGGCCCGCCAAGGAGGCGGCCGGGGAGCGGCCGAGAAAGAGGAGAGTGAAACCGCTGGGGGGAGGCGCCGGCGTGCGGCAGCTGGCCAGCGCCGCCACGAGCGCGGCGCCTGCCCCCAACGCCCGCCGCATCAGGTCGCGGCGACGATCGTCTTGATCTCGATCGTGTGCAGCCCGCTCACCATGCGATGCATGCCGCTCACCTTCACCTTGCTCTCGACGAACGGCTCGAGCTTCGAGTTCTGCGGATCGCCGGGCTTCGAGCTCACCGGCAGATAGATCGTGCCGTCGCTCGCGAGGATGCCGAGCGGCACGCCCGCCTTGGCGCACGCCTGCGCGCACGCCTTGTGGCTCGGGCCCGACGCGCCGTTGGTCGTGTTGCAGTTCAAGTCGACCACCTGGCCGGTGATCGTCATTTCGTTGCCCGCCGTGGCCGCGTGGCCTTGCGCCGCGAGCGGCAGCGCGCACAGAGCCAGAACGGTCGTCGTGGCGAGGATGCGCTTCAACATCGTCCATCCTCCTGTGTACGGTAAATGAGAGAAGCCGTGGGACCGGGAGCAGCGACCCGCAGCCGCTTCCGTGTACCATACGTCCCAACCCTGGGTTCCGGATTGGCGTATATTGGCCCGATGCAACAGGCCTATCGTGAGTTGCTGGAGACGTTTGGCCGCGGGTGGGAGCGCGGCGCCGTCGACGAAATCGCCTCCGTGTTCGCGTCCGACGCCGTCTTCCGCGAAACCCCGTTCACCGAGCCCAGCACCGGCCTGGAGGCGATCCGGGCCTACTGGCGCGACGTGCCGGCGAATCAGGCCGAGGTCTCGTTCAAGGCCGGCGAGATCTACACTGCGGGTCCCTGGTTCGCGACGGAGTTCCGCTGCACGTATCGCCGCCGCCGTACCGGCGAATGGATCGACGCGCGCGGCGCGATCTTCTGTGAGACTAAAAACGGCAAGATCGGTGAGATGCGGATGTACTGGCATCGCCAGCCCTGAGCTCTGTCCTCCTAGGGTTCCCGCTTGGCCCGCACGTATTCGAGCGCCTGTTCCATCAACTCCGCGCTCCGCAGGCCCACGCGCAGCGCCTGCGCCACCGCGGCTTCCTCGTCCAGGCCTCGGTCCAGCATGAGGTAGGGGAGTAGCGTCCCCCCTACTCGATTTCCACTGGAGCAATAGATGAAGGCCGGTCGCTTGCCCGCGAGCTCGCGCACGGCGTCGCTCAGGCGGCGGAACGTCGCGTCGCTCACGGCGCCGTGGCCTACGGGAATGCTCTGGTACTCGAGTCCCGCCGCCACCACCGCATCCGGCGTACGGAACGGCTGCGGCTCCATCGGCTCGCGGATGTCGATCACGACCGCGCATCCCGCCTGCTTCAGCGCCGCGAGATGCGCGGCGGCGGGTTGGCCGCCGGTGACGATGCCGGGGATCGGCTCGCAGGCGTTGGGGACGCCGGCGATGGCGTCGAGCAGTTTGCTCACGCGAATGATCGGCGTAGCTTTCCACGCCTAATCTAGCCTCCCGCGAGCAGGATGGCCCGACCGCCGGTTCGCACACTCCGCGTGCACCTCAAGCCCCATCACAAGCTGTGGCTCAACTGGGACGGGGCGTTCCTCATGGGCCCGCGCTACCTGCGGTTCCTCGAGGCCGTGGATCGGACCGGCACGATCCGCGCGGCCGGGCGGGACGTGGGGTGGAGCTATCGGACCTGCCTGAACCGCATACGCGAGATGGAGCGCGTCCTCGGCGCCAAGGTGCTCGCCACCCGGCACGGCGGCGCGAGCCGCGGCGGGTCCCGCCTTACGCCAGCGGCCCGCCGGCTCGTGAAGCTGTTCGACCAGTGGCGGCGCGAATCGATGCGCCTCAGCGACGTCGCATTCCGAAAGCTCATGCGCCGATAGGCACGTCGTTGCCTATCGGACCGCTCCGCCGTACCTTCCCGCCCGACCTGCAGCCGCTTCGCACCCCAGCGGAAAGGCGTCCACGTGCGTTCACTTCACGCCGCGGCCATCCTCGTGCTCCTCGTCGCGCCCCTCGCTCCGGCGCTGGGACAGACGCCAGGATCCACCTCAACGACGCCAAAGCTCACCGGCTACCTCCAGCCGCGCTTCCAGACGCTCGGTGACAGCGCGTCGTACTTCCTGCGGCGCGCGCGGTTCGCGGTGGAAGGGAGCATCACGCCGTGGGCGTCGTACCGCGCCCAGGTCGAGCTGCGCACCATCGGCGCCGCGGCGACCCCCGCCGCCTCGCCGCTCACCCTCTCGGCCACCGATCTCTGGATCAAGCTGACGCACGGAGGGTGGGGCGCGACCGTCGGCCAGTTCAGGGTTCCCTATGCGCTCGAGGCGCTGCTCGGCTCCACGACGCTCGAGACCACGGAGCGCTCGCGCGTCGTGAACGCCGCCAAACGCGACATCGGCATGCAGGGCGAGTGGCGTTTGCCCGACCGCGTCGTGCTGCAAGGCGCGATCGTAAATGGCGAGGGGCCGAACCGGGCGAGCAACCCGGACAACCGTATGGCCTATTTCGCGCGCGCCGTGTTCACCCCGGTTCGAGGGCTCGACGTGGGCGGAGCGTTCCAGGGCTACAGCGACAGCATCGGCGTCGACGCACAGGGCATGTACCGGTCGGAGCGGTCCACCGCGCGCGCCGAGTATATCGATGAGCACAATCGCCGGACCGGCGTGCACACGCGAGGCTGGTACGCCCTCGGCGCGTACGTGGCGGTGCCCCGGCGGGACGAGCTGGTCGCCAGGATCGAACAGTTCGACCCGAGCGATCGCGTCGCCGGCGATAGGGAGACCGGATATCTCGCGGGCGTCCAGTATTTCTGGCGTGGCGACGACTTCAAGATGATCGCCGACTACGAAGTCTTTCGGGAGCAGGGACCCCAAGTGAGTAACAACCGCGCCGTGATTCAGATGCAGGTGCGCTGGTGAGGCACGGGCGGCAGAGGGCGGCACAAGGCGGCAGAGGGCGGCAAGGGGCCCCGGTGCTCGCTCTCGCGACGGTTCTCCTTGCCGCCCCGTGCCGCCCGTTGCCGCCCGTTGCCGCCCAGTCCCCCGTCATCATCCTCGCCACCACCACCTCCACTCGCGACGCCGGGCTGCTCGATTCGCTGCTGCCGGTATTCGAGCGGCGTACCGGTTATCGCGTCAAGGTGATCGCCGTGGGCAGCGGGCAGGCGCTCGCGATGGGCCGCCGGGGAGACGCCGATGTCGTCCTCTCCCACGCACCCGAGGCCGAGCGCTTGCTCGTCGATTCGGGGTACTTCGTGCGGCGGCGGCTCGTGATGCACAACGAGTTCCTCGTGGTCGGGCCGGCGAGCGACGGCGCCGGGCTGCGCGGCCTGAGCGACGCCGTCGCCGCGTTCCGGAGAATTGCCGACCGGGGTGTCCCGTTCGTCTCGCGCGGCGATCAATCCGGCACGCACCAACGCGAGCTGGCGCTCTGGAAGCGGGCGGGCCTGCCGGGCGCGCCGCGAGGAGACTGGTACGTCGAGTCGGGGCAGGGGATGGGAGCTACCCTGCAGCTCGCGGACGAGAAGCGGGCCTATACCCTCACCGACCGCGCCACCTACCTCGCCTGGCGCGACAAGCTGCAGCTCGTGCCCATGGTCGAGGGCGACTCTCTTCTGTACAACGTGTACCACGTGCTCGAGCTCAATCCTCACAACGCCGCCCGGATCAACGTCGCAGGCGGACAGGCGTTCGCGGACTTCATCGTATCCGCCGAGGCCCAGGCCCTCATCGGGCAGTTCGGCAGGTCGGCTTTCGGTCAGAGCCTGTTCGTGCCCGACGCGGGAAAGCCGGACCGCTGGTAGACAGTTTTCCCCGCTCGGTGCTAGCATCCACAATGCGCTCCATGCGGTTCTGCGCGGCATTGGCCGCGCTGGCGCTTTGCACGCGGGCTGCCGCCCAGATGCCGATGAACATGCCGATGCCGGCGGGTGGAGTACTTGGCCTCCCCGAGTCGCGCACCGGCTCCGGCACCTCGTGGCTCCCGGATGCCAGCCCGATGCATGCGGTCCATTACCGGGCCGGAGCCTGGAGCCTCATGCTGCACGGATCGGCGTTCGTGCTGTACGACGACCAGGATGGCCCGCGCGGCGACGATCGTGTCGTCGCGATCGACTGGGCCATGCTCGCGGCGAGTCGCAGTGTGGGCTCGGGACGGCTCGTGCTGCGCACCATGCTCTCGAGCGAGCCGTGGACGGTCGGGGCACGCGGCTATCCGCTCCTGCTCCAGTCGGGGGAGTCCTACGCCGGCGCCCCGCTGCACGACCGCCAGCATCCGCACGATCTGTTTGTCGAGCTGGCAGCCGTCTACGACCGACCGGTGGCGCGCGATCTCGCCCTTTCCCTCTATGTCGCGCCCGTGGGAGAACCCGCGCTCGGCCCGGTCGCTTTTCCCCACCGCCCGTCCGCGGCGGCCGACCCGCTCGCGCCCCTCGGCCACCACTGGCAGGACGCCACCCACATCACCTACGGCGTCATCACGGCGGGGCTGTTCACCCGGAGCGCCAAGCTCGAGGCGTCGTGGTTCAACGGCCGCGAGCCCGACGAGGATCGCACCGACTTCGACTACGCCGGTCGCCGGTTGGACTCTTATGCCGCACGCCTCACGGTGAATCCCAGCTCTCACTGGAGCCTGGCGACCTGGTATGGCTACCTCGCGAGCCCGGAGGCGCTGGACCCCACGGAAGCGCTCCACCGCTTCGGCGCATCGGTGCTCTTCAGCCGCACGCTTGGCGCGCACGGGCAATGGTCCACGGCGGTGATTTTCGGTGCGAACGCGATCGTCGGCGCGGGCCAAACATTGCCGAGCGCGCTGGTCGAGACGACCGTCGACTTGGACGGCGTGAACACGCTGTTCGGCCGGCTCGAGTACGTGCGCAAGCGGGCGGAGGATCTGGCGGTCGCGGGGGTACCAGCCGCAGTCACCTACGACGTCGGCGCGGTTTCGGTCGGTTATGCACGGCAGGTCGCCCGCACCGGCGGCATCGCGGTGGGGCTAGGCGGCCGGGGGGCCGTGAGCTTCGTCCCGGCGAGCCTCGAGGCGCTGTACGGCTCGCGCACCCCGGTCGGTGGCGCCGTGTTCGTTCGCCTCACACCGTCCAGATAGGAGACACGATCTGTCTCCCAGGTGGGTCAAAGTGGCGCACGCGTTAACCATTGGGCCGGTCGGAGCGTCAAACGGGAACCGGCATGCTTCTTGATCGCTTGCCAAGGATGAGGGTATATAGAGGATAGGCTATGATGCTCGCACTGCTCGTCTCACTCGCCGGCCTGCCGGCTCCCAACGCTGCGGTTTCGGCCGTCCGAAGTGATGATCCCCCCGTCAAAGTCTGGCTCAACAACGACAATTATTTCCGACGCGGCGACAAGGCCCGGGTGAACGTCCGGCTCGCCGATGACGGCTATGTCGTCGTCCTCCGCGCCGATACGGACGGGCGCGTGCGCGTGCTGTTCCCGCTCGATCCGAGCGACGACGCGTTCGTGCGCGGGCATGAGACCATCGAGGTGCGCGGTCGCGGCGATCGCGAGGCGTTCTACGTGGACGACCGCCAGGGCTCCGGCATTGTCTTTGCCGCCCGGTCGGAAACCCCGTTCAAGTTCGACGAGTTCGTGCGCGGCGACCACTGGGATTACCGCGTGCTCGACGTGCGCGACTCGGGTGACGACAAGGAAGCGGCGCTGCTCGACATGGTCCAGCGCATGGCTCCCGACGGGCACTTCGACTACGACGTTGTGACGTACGTGGTCGAAACAAATCAGGGCTACTACAACTCGTACTATCCGACGTCGGTGAGCTTCGGTTATGGCTATGGCTGGGGTTGGCCGTACAACTACGGCCTTTACAGCACGTGCTACGATCCGTTTTTCTACGATCCGTTCGTCTGCTACAACCCGATCTTCTACGCGCCGTATCGGTTCGGCTTTGCCTTTGGCTTCGGCTTCAGGCCGTACATCTACCGGCCCTTCTTCTACCGCCCGAGGATCTACCAGCCCTACTTGAACGGGGGTGGCTACTTCGTGAACCGCCTGCGGCCCGGGACGAACGGCTCGCCGTTGTACTACAGGAGCCGGCTCGGGACGAACGTCGCGTTCAGCGGAAATGCTCCTCGTTTCCGCTCGCCCCAGGCCACTCCGCTCGGTCGGTCCAGCGGATCGGTCCGCGACCGCGGTGCGGGACGGCGAGGCGGCTTCGACGGTGGAAGCTCCTTCCCCGTGCGGGATAGGGCGGTGCAGGATCGTAACGACCGGCCCTCGGACCGCTCGGCACCGGTGGCTCGCGAGCCCGATCGGCGCGACGACGGGCGGCGCGGTGGCGGCGGTCAGGCCGCGCCGGCAG
>Ga0066680_10000362_pt1 | contig 14718 bp, 17 predicted proteins | sample GraSoiAngelo_129_FD_62297 | JGI IMG/M metagenome (GOLD analysis project Ga0066680, IMG submission 62297) | Grasslands soil microbial communities from the Angelo Coastal Reserve, California, USA - 14_0927_12_40cm | ecosystem: Environmental > Terrestrial > Soil > Grasslands | place: USA... | reverse complement strand
CTCGCCGCTGCCGCAGCGGACGGTCGTGCTGTGGCTGCAGCTGCGCAAGCTCCTCAATCCACGCCTGGTGCTCGGCTTCGTGATGGGCACCGTGATACTCGCGCTGTACGCGGTGCCTCCAGGCACCGCATTGGTCCTCCAGCTGGCCCTGTTCGCGGCTTTCATGTCGGTGCTCGGGCTGCACCTGCCGCTGTTCCTGGCCCGGCGCAAGCTGACTGTGGTGCCGTGGAACGCGATCGCGTGGGCGCTCGTGGTCGCGGGCCTCGCCGTTGGGGCGATCGCTGTCGCGAGCGCCGCGGGCTTGGGAGGTTTTCCCTCCAGCTGGAGCAAGGCAGCAAGCTTTCCGCCCGGGACGCTGGTCAGGGCGGCGATCACGGGCGACCTGCGCGCCCTCGCCGCCCTGATCGTCCTGGCCGCAGCAAGCATCGCGCTGACCGTCTTCGTGGCCGGGGACAGCTATCCGGAGCTGTGGGAGGCCTCGAGCCGGCGTTTCAACGTGATGCGCGTGATGCGGCGTGGAATCTTCTCGACGAGGGAGGCACGGCAGGCCCTACGCGAGGGAACGCTGGAGCCTGGCACGAAGCGCGCGCGCAACGTTGTCTCCGTCAAGGGCACGAATGTTCCGGGCGGCGCGTGGACCCTTATCTGGAAGGAATGGATCGCGCTGCGCCGCCGGCGCGGCGGTCTCGGCCTGCAGGTCGGGCTGCTCGTGGTCGCGCTTGTGGCCGGGGCGGTAGTCGGCATCGCATTCGCCAGTGGGCCGCGGGGAGCAAGCGTGCTGATCGGCGCTATCGCGTTTCCGGCCTTCATCGTGAGCGCCTATTTCCGGGTCAGCCTTGCCACCGACTTGCGCAACCCGCTCTGGTGGTTGTCGCGAGCGAGCCTGGGCCAGCGCCTGGCCGCGTGGGCGCTTGCCGGGATGCTCCCGTACTTCATGGTCATCGGGGTAGGGGTTTCGGCCGCGCTTTTGGTATCGACGCCGATCGTGGTCGTCCCGGTCCTGGTGGCTGTTTTCACGTTGATGTGGACCATGAGGATGATCGGCCTCGCTGTTTATGCGGTCATGCCCTCCAGCCTGGACATGCTCGGACCCGGCGTGGCGATCCGGGTCTTTGCGGTGTACCTGTTGTCGGCGCCGGTGATCGTGGGCGGGTTGGCGCCAGGGCTCGTGTTCCACAGCCTCACGATCGGGATCGCCACAGCCACAGTGGTCGCCCTGTTAGAGAGCTTCGGCCTGCTGATGTTCGCCACCTATCGGATCCAGGGCAATGGGCTCGGCGTCGCCCGCGCCGAAGCCCGCTGAACCGTACTCAGGACAGAGAAATTACTCCGCTGCCGTGCAGTCTGCCCTCGCGCATGTCGTCGAGCGCTTCATTCGCCTCTTCGAGTGGGTAGACAGTCACCTTAGTTTCGATGGGGATGGTCGGTGCCAACAGCAGAAACTCGTTCCCGTCGGCCCGCGTGAGGTTGGCCACCGATCGCAGCACTCGCTCACCCCAGAGAATCGAGTACGGGAAGCTTGGGATGTCGGACATGTGGATCCCGCCGCAGACGACGGTCCCGCCCTTTGCCACCGCGCGCAGGGCGGCCGGCACAAGCTCGCCGGCAGGCGCGAAGATGATGGCCGCGTCGAGTGGGTCGGGTGGCGCCGCGTCCGAGTCGCCGGCCCAGTCCGCACCGAGGTCGAGGGCAAACTTCTGGCCGGCTTTGTCGCCCGGACGCGTGAACGCATAGGTGCGTTGCCCCCGGTGCCTCGCCACCTGGATGACGATCGACGCCGACGAGCCGAAACCGTAAATGCCAAGTCGAGGAGCGTCCCCGGCCATGCGCAGGGAGCGGTAGCCGATGAGGCCCGCGCACAGAAGAGGCGCGGCCTGCAGGTCGGGGTAGCCCTCGGGAATCGGAAGGCAGAACCGGCTGTCCGCGACCGTGTAGTCGGCATAGCCGCCGTCGATCTGATAACCCGTGAACCGAGCGCGGTCGCAAAGGTTTTCGCGCCCCGACAGGCAGTACTTGCAATCGCCGTCCGTCCACCCCAGCCACGGCACGCCGACCCGAGCGCCAACCCGCGGCTCGGTCACGCCCTCGCCCGCCTTGATCACGTCGGCAACGATCTGATGGCCGGGGATGATCGGGAGCTTGGGCTCTGTCAGCTCGCCGTCGACAACGTGAAGGTCGGTCCGGCAGATGCCGCACGCGTGGACCTTGAGCAGAACCTGGCCTGGACCTGGTTCCGGGATGGCGATCTCCGACAGGCGCAGCCGGGTGCGAGGTCGGCCGAGGACCATCGCGCGAGCCATCTATTTGTCCTCTCGGCGCCGGAAGGTCCTGTCGTACTCGGGAAAGTAGCGCTGAATCACCGAGAGGTCGAACGTGGCGAGTATCGCGCTCGGCGGCTCTCGCTCGAGAAGGAAATCGAAGCTCCTCGCGACGAGGCTCTCGACATCACGGCGTTCGGTGCCCGCGCCCCAGCGGTCGAGGTCGTCGCGATCGACCCTGACCTTGTGGATCCTCCGCACGCCGGCGTTCTCAACGCTGACGACGCACGACCAGCCATCACCATCGCGAGCGCCCCGCACCGTGACCATCAATCGTTAGGCTAGCCCGACTGCTAACCTCCGGGCATCGGCGCGGAGAATTCGCACCTGGATCCCCGGCGCGCGCGTCACTACCGTCTCTTCTTCGCGCTGGCCGCCGCCGCCGGCTTCGGATTCGCCATCTGGGCGCTGCTGTTTCCCGATTCGCTTCTCGACCTGTTCCAGGTCGGTCGCTCCGGCCCGCGGATCTTGCTCGCCGGCTTGGGGATCGTGGACGGCCTGCTCGCGCTCGGCTACGCCTTCGCCGCCGTTCGCCTGGAGAGGGCATACCCGTTCATTGCCATCGGGCTGGCCGCCAAGGTGATTTTTCCGCTTGGTTGGCTGCTGGCCGTTGCCGGGGGCGAGCTGACCGCCCGAACGCTCACCCTCGTGATCTTCGAGGACGTCGTGTGGTGGATCCCCTTCGCTGCCTTTCTGCTCGAAAACGCCGCGGCCGGCGACCGGCTCCGCGCCCTGGCCCCATACGGATGTGCGCTCCTCAACCTCGTCGCTGCCGGAGCTCTGGCCTTGCTCCTGCGACCGGGCACCGAGGTGGTGTCGGATGCCGCCGGTCGCATCGCCTACATCTCGGGCCATGAGCTCCTCTGGCGAGCCGGCTGGGCCTGCTGGATAGCCGCCGCGCTGAGCCTGCTCGCCTTCTACGCGTGGTGGGCGACACGACTTCCAGATTGGAGATGGGGAGTCGCTGCTCTTGTGATCGCCTCGACGGGCCTGGTGTTCGACCTCACCGCGGAGTCGTTGCTCATCGGCTGGCTGCCCAAGGACTACGCAGCGGTCGCGCCGGCGGCAAGCCTGCTCACCGGCGGCCCTGGCAACGGCCTGTACACCGTCGCGGGAGCGCTGCTCACGCTTGCGACTCCGGGTTTGAAGGGCTGGCTTGCGATCTGGACCTGGACGATCTGGGGCGCCGGGTTCGGGCTCAGCGTGTTCACGTTCGCGGGTAATTTCGTGGGCGTGGCGGTGTGCTCCGCTGTGCTCTTCGCGCTCTTCTGCCCATGGTGCGTCGTGTTCGGACGCAGGCTCGCTTGAGGCGAGTCATGCTGCTCGGAAGCAGCGGCGTCTTCGGCTCTGCAATTGCGACCGCTTTGCGCGAGCGAGGAGTCGATCCCCTCGCTCCCTCACACGCGCAGGTCGATGTCGAAAGGAGCGAACTGTTGCTGGGAAGCTTGCAGCCACGCGATGTCGTCATCGACGCGTGCGGTCCGTTTCATCTGCGGAGCACGGCGCTGGTCGAGGTCGCGATCAAGGTCGGAGTCGACGTCATCGACCTGTCGGACAATCTGGACTACGCGCTGGCGATATATGCGTTGGACGACCGCCTGCGGAGAGCCGGCGTTAGCGTCCTCACGTCATGCAGCGCCGTTTCCGCGGTCACGGCTGCGGTGGTGCGAAAGAGCGACATCGAGAATCCGGCCAGGGTTTCGGTTTGCCTGCTGCCGGCGAGCCAAGAGACGTCGAGCCCTTCGACCGCGGCTTCGCTCCTGCGCTCGCTGGCCCATCGGATCCGCGTTCTGCGCGACGGCCGGCTGACCTCCGTCACCGGCTGGAGCAGCTCGAGAACTTTTCGGCTTCCCAATGGACGCCGCGCGGTGCGCGGCTACCTGGCCGAAAGCGCCGATGCCGTCACACTGCCACGTGTCTGGCCGAGCTTGAGGACGGTTGAGTTCATGGTCGACACGCAGGTCACAGGCATGAATCGCATTATCTCGACCAGCTTGATTCTTCCGTCCGGCGGTAGGCTCCTGGAGCGATTGGCGCCGGCTGGGTTGGGGTTCGCGCGCCTTCTTGGCTCTGCCTCGGGCGGGTATGTCGTCGAGGTCGAAGCCGCTGATGGCCGGGTGGCGACGACTGCGCTGGTGGCGCGCCGACGCAGTTACATCACTGCCGCTATGCCGGCGACGCTCGCGGCCATCTCATTGGCACGCGGCGGCTCGCCGCCGCCCGGCGTGGTACCCCCGGACCGGCACTGTGACCCCGACGAGCTCTTCGCCGAGCTTCGCAAGACCGGGATCCAGATCGACCAGTACTAGGGCGCAACCTCCGGGGCCGTTCGCGGAACACGTTCGCGCCGTCGGACGGGGTCCGCAGAGCGGCCGACTAGATAGATCAGTGGTGCCACCACAAGGAACAGGAGCGCAAACGAGCCCACGATGATCAATGGCGTCAGCCAGGCGGGTGGGGTGGCGGGCAGCTTGAAGCTTGCGATGCCGGCTTTGCCCGGCCTTCCATCGGGCGTGTAAACGATGGCGTTGGTCTCGTCGTAGGCTGCCGATTTGCCGCGCACATCCGTGACCACCGATGTGACGTAGGCAATCGGGTCGCCGCCAAAAATGCTCACGATCCCCGACTGACTCGCGCGGGGTGAGGCAACGAAGAATCGATCGACCCGCGCGTCGTAGCTGACGACATCGCCACCCGACACGTCGCTGACCGTCGCTGACGATCCTCTGCGCAGGTCGAGCCTCATCACCGATGACTGGCACGCAATCAATGCCAAATCGGATGTCGGGTTGATCGCCAGACCGCTCGGCAAGCATCCCCCCAGCGACGTTTGCCACAGCGTGCCGTCGTCGGGATTGATGCGCACCAGGGCGTCGGCATTCCGGCTCGTGACGTAGACCATTCCATCGGCCGAGTCGTACCTAGGCTGCGCCACGGGGTAGCCCACGTTGAAGTGCGCCTTGACCTGGCCTGTCACTGTGTCGATGCTTGCTACGGTCCCATCGGCGCCGTTGCTGACATAAAGGCGCTGCCGGTCCGCGCTGTAGTCCATCAGGTCGGCGACCGTCCCGCCCGTCGGCACGGTGAGGATGACGTCGTCGAGTTGGGGAGAGGTGATGGCTATATCCGCGATGACCACCGATCCCGACGCGGTTCCGACAAACAGGCGGTGGACGTCCGGGGCGATGGCCAAGCCGTTGGGATCCGCCGGCATCGGGATCGTCTGCACGTACCTGGGATGCGCGGTCGTGACGTCGAAGACGTCGACGCCCTGGTCGCTGCGGTCGGCCACAAACAGCCGGTGTCCTGCCTGGTCGATGGCGATGTCGTCGAATGAGCCGGTGCTGCCGGCGATCGTTGGGACCGGCGTGCTCGCGATCCTGACGTCGGAGCCTCCGCAGGCAGCCAGCGCCAGCACGCCGAGGAGGGCCACGACCTGCGTCGCTCTGATGCCGCGCGCCATGTGCCTCGCCCGGATAACGCCCGAGCGGTTTTTCCTCCCCACCGCTCCTTTGGGGTCCCCCCGCCAGCGGCTCGGGAGCGGCCCTGCGGCCGCGGTGGGAAGCTCGATTTGCGATTAGCCGCTGTCAGGGGAGGGAAGAATCCAGCTGATGAATCAGCTCAAGACGGCTTTCTGGATGGTCCTACTGACGGTCCTGCTGGTTCTGATCGGCCGGGTATGGCTGGGCAACGGCGGCATGCTGCTCTTCCTCGGCGTGGCGGTGGTCATGAACGGGGTGGCCTACTGGTTCAGCGACCGGATCGCGCTCGCCGCGGCGCAGGCGCATGAGGTCGGGCCGGCCGAAGCCCCGATGCTGCACCGGCTCGCGGAAAGGCTCGCGACCCAGTACCACGTGCCCAAGCCGCGCGTTTACGTGAGTCCGGACCCTTCGCCTAACGCTTTTGCCACCGGACGCAACCCTTCCCACGCTGCCATCTGCGTCAACGAGGGCCTGCTGCGAATCCTCGACGAGGAGGAGCTCTATGGCGTGTTGGCGCACGAGTTCGCGCACGTGCGCAACCGCGACATCCTGATCAGCTCTGTCGTGGCCGTGCTCGCGGGGGCGATCACCCTCATCGCCAATGTCGCCCAGTGGGGCCTCATGTTCGGCGGCTACGGAGGCCGCGACGATCGCGACAGGGGAGCGGGAGGCCTCATCGGCGGCCTGCTCCTGATCATCCTGGCTCCCATTGCGGCCGCCCTCATCCAGCTGGCAGTGTCACGTTCACGCGAGTACGAGGCGGATCACACCGGCGCCGAGGTCTCGGGTGATCCGATGGCGCTTGCGTCGGCGCTGCGGAAGCTCGAGCGGGCGACTCAGGTGATCCCGTCGCAGACCGCATCGCCGGCATTCGCCCACCTCTACATCGTCAATCCACTCTCGGGCCAGACGATCGGGAACCTGTTCAGCACCCACCCACCGGTCGAAGAAAGGATCCGCAGGCTCGAGGCGATGGCGGCACGCCCCCCGAACTCGAGGCGCAGCCTCTGAGTTCGTGGGGTAAATCCCGCGTAACCTGGCCGCGTACGAACACCTGATGAAATCTGGAGTCCTGGTCTTGGCGGCGCTTCTCCTCCTGGTCGGCCTCGTATGGATGGGCCAGGGGCTCGGGTACGTCAAGGGCAGCTTCATGACGGGCCAGATGCTGTGGTTCTGGATCGGCCTCGCATGCGTGATCGGCGCCGGCATTCTTGCCGGCGTCAGGAGAGCCTTCCGGTAGTCGATCGCGCCTCGCCCTAGTCTGATGGGGGATGCGCGATGCGGGGTTCGACGTCCGGCTCCTTTCGGCCGGCCCGTTCGTGACCATGATCGACCGCTTCGCCGTCGCACCGCTGGTGATCCCCATCGCGCTCGACTTTCACGTGCAGCTGGGCGCAGTCGCGATCGCCGCCACCGCGTACTACTTCGCGTACGGCCTGGCGCAGCCGTTCTGGGGCTTTGCCTCAGACCGCGTCGGCCGCATTCGCATCATCCGCATCAGCCTCGCAGCCACCGCGGCTGCGTGCGCTCTTTCAGCGGTCGCCCCCAACCTTGATTTCCTGCTCGCGGCGCGAATCATCGCCGGCGCGTCGGTGTGCGCCATCCTGCCGACGGCGCTCGTCTACGTAGGCGACATGGTTCCCTTCAAAGTGCGCCAGGCCGTCCTCGCCGATGTGCTCGCCGCAGTCGCACTCGGCACCGCAGCCGGCAGTCTCGGCGCGGGGCTGTTCGCCCATTACCTCAGCTGGAGGCCGACGTTCGCGGTCACCGCGGTGCTGGCGGCCGTGCTCGTGGTGGCGCTGCGCAGGATGCCGGAGTCGAGCCCCCCGCCGCCCATCGGCGGCCCGGTGGTTCAGCTCCGCCAGGCCCTGCGGCGCCCGTGGGCGCGATTCGTGATCCTGTTCGCGGTCCCGGAGGGGGCGATGGTCCTTGGATTCCTCGTCTACTTCGCCCCGGCGCTGGAGTCGACTGGAGCGAACCCGGCGGTGGCGGGGCTGGTGGTCGCCACCTACGGCGGGGCGGTCCTTGCGGGCACGCGCGTGATCAAACGAATCGCCTCGCGAACGCCCGCGTGGGTCCTGATCAGCGCCGGCGGCGCCATTGGAGTCATGGGCTACCTGGCTGCAGCCGTCGACCAGCACATCGCAGGCATCCTTCTGGCCAGCGTCATGATCGGCGGCTTCTACTCGATCTTCCACTCGACGATGCAGGCCTGGGCGACTGAGATCGCGCCCGAGGTTCGCGGAACAGCCGCCGCGCTCTTCGTGACCAGCGCGTTCACCGGCGGTGCGATCGGATCCGGGCTGGGCGCGTTGTTCGCCCAGTCGCGTCAGTTCGCCGAGCTCTTTCTGATCGCGGCCGTGGTCACAGTTCCGGTCGTCGTCGTGGCCGCGCTCGCGCGTGCTCACTACCCAGGCTCGATGGTGGGAGCCCCACTCTCCGAGATCGCGGGGTCGTAACCGACGGACTAAGATGATCACTCGGCATCAGCTGACGAGGTTGATACGGGGGTTTGAGATGCGCAAGTGGGCATTGCTCGCTGTTGCGGCCTTGGCCGTGGTTGCGTGCGGCACGTCCAGCAGCAGCGGACCGACGACGGGCTCGACGATCACCCTGGGGGCCCCACTCGGCCTGACCGGATCCCTGACCAAGGAGTCGACGCTCACCAAGCAGGGCTACGACCTCTGGCTCGATTGGATCAACGCGAAGGGCGGAATCGTCGTGAACAACGTCAAGCACCCGGTCACGATCAAGTACTACGACGACACCAGCAACGCCAATCAGTCGGCGGTGCTGATGCAGAAGCTCATCACCGAGGACAAGGCCAACTTCCTGCTCGGCCCATACGGCAGCGCGGCTACCGCGACCGATGCGGCCATCGCCGAACAGAACGCGATCCCGATGGTCGAAGCCAACGGCGCGGCCCAGTCGATCTTCAACCAGGGCTACAAGTACACGTTCGGGGTGCTCAGCCCCGCCAACAAGTACCTCCAGGGCGTCATCGACCTGGCGCTCACTCTCACCCCGAGACCGGCGAGCGTCGCCATGCTGAGCGCCGACGACAACTTCAGCCTCGAAGTCGCCAACGCCGTCGTCGCGTATGCGACCACCAAGGGCATGAGCGTCGCGGTGTTCAAGAAGTACAAGAACGGCACCACGAACCTGACTGCCGAGGTGCAGGCGGCGAAGGCTGTCAACCCCGACATTGTTCTCAATTCGGGCCACCTTCAGGAGGCGATCGCCATCAACAAGGCGGCCAAAGAGCAGAAGCTGAACGCGAAGCTGTTCGCGTACTCAGTCGGGCCCTCCACGCCCGACTTCATCGCTGCCCTGGGCAAGGACGCCAACTTCGTCTTCGACGGCTCCCAGTGGACGCCCCAGGTCAAGTACACGCCGGCCTTCTACCTGACAGTGGCCCAATACGTCGCCGCGTACAAGGCCAAGTACCCGGGGCTGGGCGACCCTGACTACCACGTCGCCGAATCCACCGCGGCCTGCCTCGCGCTCGAGCGCGCCATCGAGAACGCCGGGTCGCTCGACCCCAAGAAAGTTCGCGATGCCCTCGCTGGGCTGGACGTGACGGTCTTCTTCGGACAGGTCAAGTTCGACGCCCGCGGGATCAACATCTACAAGCCGATGGTCGTGGAGCAGATCCAGGATGGCGTGCACCACACGGTCTATCCGCAGGACATCGCGGACGCCAAGCCGATGTACCCGACCCCGGCCTGGGACCAGCGCTGATCCGAACGATTCCGCCGGGACAGTAGGCCTTGGCGGACTTCGTCCAGCTGGTCATTCTCGGCCTGCTGGCCGGAGGGATCTACGTCGCGGTGGGGGTCGGCTTCGGCATGGTGTGGGGCGTACTCAACATCGTCAACCTGTCGCATGGAGCGCTGGTGATCATCGGCGGCTACATAACGTGGCAGCTGTTCTCCGCCCTTCACATCGACCCATTCCTGACCCTGCCGGTAGACGCGATGGCGCTGTTCGTTTTCGGCTACTTGCTTCAGCGTGGCTTGATCAACCGGATCATCCGCGCGCCGCTGCTGCTCACCTTCCTGCTGACATTTGGCGTGAACCTCGTGATCGTCAACATCCTGCTCCTGATCTTCGGCTCTGACTTTCGCTCGGTCACGCCTTCGTATTCGGGTCAGGGGATCGAGCTCGGTCCGATCGTCATTCCGTACGTGTCGCTGTTCTCGCTCGCAGTGGCAATCGCGCTGTCGGCTGCGCTGGCGTTCATCCTCAACCGCACGAGGATCGGCCTGGCGATCAACGCCATCGCGGCCGACCGCGACGCCGGTCAGCTCGTGGGCATCGACCTCCGCCACGCCTACGCGGTCACGTTTGGCCTCGGCGCGGCCTGCGCTGGAGTGGCCGGCGGCCTGATCGCGATGATCCAGGCCATCACGCCGACTGCTGGCGAGCCCTACACGCTGCAGGCGTTCGTCGTCGTGATCCTCGGGGGTCTCGGGAGGGTCAGCGCCACCGTAGTTGGAGGCCTTGCGTTCGGGCTGGTCGAGGCGTTCGGGCAGTCGATTCCAGGGTCAGGCTCGGTGTTCGCCAACGCCATCGCGTTCGGCCTGATGGTGCTGGTCCTGGTCACGCGACCGCAGGGTTTGCTGGGCCGGCTGCGATGATCGCCAGGGCCGCGTCAATCGATCGTTGGCGCCGGCTGTTCGTGATTGTGGGCGCGATCCTCGTCGCGTATGCGCTGCTTGCCCCGATCACATCTCTTGACGCAGCGCAGTCGGCCAACGTCCCATTGCTTGCGGATCGGCTCTGGTTCCGCATCGCGACGATCATCGCCATGTTCGTCGTCATGGCGACTGCCTGGAACATCATCGGCGGTATCACTGGATATGCCGCGTTCGGCAACGTGGCTTTCTTCGGCATCGGCGCCTACACGACGGGAATGCTCGTGGCCAAGGCGAAATGGCCATTCCTCGTCGCGCTCCCGCTGGCGCCCGTGGTCGCGGCCGCGTTTGCCGCGCTGGTCGGGCTTCCCCTTCTCAGGCTGCGCGGACATTACTTCGCCGTCGCCAGCCTTGGCGTCGGCGTGGCAGTGGGAGAGCTGGTGCAGAACATCGACTACAACGGGCAGCCGGTCTTCGGAGGCGCGAGCGGCCTGTTCCTTCCGATTTTCGCGATCGACAACCGCGGCCTGTTCTTCTTCTATCTGATGGTGGCCGTGGCGGCTGTCGCGATCGCCGTCACATGGCGGGTTCTCCGCAGCCGGTTCGGGTACGGCCTCATCGCCATCCGCGAGAACGAAGAGGCGGCCGCGGTCCTCGGCGTCAACACCACCGCGTACAAGGTCGCGGCGTTTGCGCTCGCGGCCGCGCTCACGGGTCTCGCGGGCGGGATCTTCTCGCAGTGGAACGTCTTCATCAACCAGGACAACGCGTTCCCGATCGAATACAACGTCCAGATGATCCTGATGGCGCTGCTGGGCGGCACCGGGACGGTTTTCGGCCCGGCGGCCGGCGCAGTCTTGCTGCAGCTGCTGATCCAGTTTCTGGGCGGGAGCCTGCCGATCTCTGTCGACATCCCGTTCGTTTCGGTTGACGCGCGTCCGATCGTCGCCCAGGTCATCCTCGGTGTCCTCCTCGTCGTAGTGGTGATCTTCGTGCCCCGTGGAGTCATCGATTTCTTCGGCGGTTCCAGCCGGTTGAGCTGGTCATACCTGCGGCAGTCGCTCCGGGAGACGTCGCTGTGAACGAGGCCGCGGCGCCTCAGCTGGAGCTGCACGGCGTGACCAAGCGCTTCGGAGGTGTGGCCGCGGTCGACAGTGTCACGTTCCAGATCGCGAAGGGCGAGATCGTCGGCATCATCGGGCCCAATGGCGCCGGCAAGACCACGCTGCTCAACTGCATCAGCGGCGTGCACCGGCTGGACGGCGGTGACATCAAGTGGGAGGGGGTCTCGATCGCGGGCATGCCGTCCTACCGAATCGCCAAGCTTGGGATCGGCCGCACATTCCAGATCGTGCGCCCGTTCGGCTCCATGACCGTGCGCGAAAACGCAGCTGTCGGCGCGCTGTTCGGCAACGCGTCCGGCCGGCGCGCCCCCAGGGCGGCTTTCGAACTGGCCGACCAGGTGCTCGAGCTGGTCGGGTTGAAGGCGAAGGCATCCCTGCCGGTTTCGGCGCTGACCATTCCGGACCGCAAGCGGCTGGAGGTGGCACGAGCGGTCGCGGCGAGGCCGCACCTGCTGCTGCTCGACGAGGTCATGGCCGGGCTCAACAACGTCGAGATCGATGAGGCGCTCGACATGGTGCGGGCGGTGCATGCAACGGGCGTGACCGTGCTGCTGATCGAGCACGTGATGCGAGTCATCATCGGGGTCTGCCGGCGCGCGATCGTCCTGGAGGGCGGTCATGTCCTGGCCCAGGGAGAGCCCGAGGTGGTGCTTCGTGACGAGCGTGTGATCCAGGCCTACCTTGGCGAGCGCTTTGCGAAACGGCTCAAGTCCTGAATCCCTCCTGGAAGTCCGGGGCCTGACCGCCGGATTCGGCGCGGGTCCGGTCCTGTTCGGGATCGACCTCGACGTGGCCAGCGGTGAGTTGGTCGCGCTGGTGGGCGCGAACGGCGCCGGCAAGTCGACCCTGCTCGGCGTCCTGAGCGGCCTTGTTCGGGCCACGTCCGGGACGATGGTGCTCGCCGGCGAGACCGTGACCAATGCGCGGCCCGAGGTGCTCGTCCAGAAGGGCGTCGCTCACGTGCCTCAGGGACGCCGCCTGTTCGGAACCCTGTCGGTCGAGAAGAACCTTCTCCTGGGCGCATACCTGCGGCGCGATCGCGAGGTCGGCGACGATATCGCGCGCGTGCTGGATCACTTCCCGGCGCTGAAGGACAAGCTGGCGCGCGAGGCCGGCACGCTTTCGGGAGGCGAGCAGCAGATGGTCGCGATCGGCCGGGGGTTGATGGCCCGCCCGAAGCTGCTGATGGTCGACGAGCTATCCCTCGGCCTGGCGCCGAAGGTCGTCGACCGTTTGATCGACGTGGTCCAGCAGATCAACCGCGATGGCACCGCGCTCATCCTCGTCGAGCAGGACGTGCTGGTCGCTCTCGACGCCGCGAAACGCGCATATGTGCTCGAGAACGGGCGAGTCGCGCTGAGTGGACCCGCGGACGAGGTCAAGGACGACCCCGGCGTGCGGCGCGCATACCTGGGACTCTGAGCAGGCAGCGAAACGCCGCGCAATTTGCTGCCGCCCTCGCCAGGCATTAGTCTCCTGCCGTGGCCATGACCGAGGACGGCGTCCGCTATGAAGACGGCCGGCTGGAGCTCGCTGACGGCCGCACGCTTGCGTGGCGCTGGTGGGGCGAGCCCGGCGGGACCCCGGTGCTGCGGCTGCAGGGAACCCCTGGCTCCAGGCTGTACCGGCATCCAAACCCCGCGATCCAGCGGGAGCTTGGTGTCCGCTACCTGCTGGCGGACCGGCCTGGCTATGGGGGTTCGACGCGGCTGCCAGGCCGAGGGACCGCGGTTATCGCGGACGACCTCAAAGCCCTGCTGGACCATCACAACCTCGATCGGGTGCCGGTCATGGGCACCAGCGGCGGCGGGCCTCATGCGCTCGCGATCGCTGCGAAGCACCCGGATCGAGTCACTGCCGTGGCGGTGATCGTCGGCGCATCGCCCCTGGAGGCCGACGAGGTCAGCCAGTTGGTGAGTGTGAACGCCGACGGCTACGCCGCCGCGGAGCGTGGATGGGATGAGCTCCACAAGCTGCTCGCGGAGGTGCGCGAACGGCTTCTCGGCGACGAGGGCATGCAGGGAGTGCTGTCGGATGCGCCGCCTGACGACCGCGCGATCATGGACGACCCGGCCTGGCAGCGTGTCTCGCGCGCCAACACCGCGGAGGCGCTCCAGCAGGGGCCCGAGGGCTGGACGGACGAATCCATGGCCCTGCACCGCGGCTGGGACTTCGAGCTCGAATCGGTGCGGCCTGCGGTCACATGGTGGCACGGCGACAACGATCACAATGCGCCGCTGTCGGCGATGAAGCGCGCGGCAGCCCAACTGCCCCGAGTCGAGGTGCGGATCTGGCACAACGAGGGCCATTTCGCCTCGCTCACGCACGAGGCGGAAATCGTTCGAGACCTGCTCGAGCGCTCGCGATGACCTATCAGCCGGCGCTGTGGCACGACTATTTCGTCATGGTCGGCGGCGGCTCGGCCGCCCTCACCGGGCTCGTGTTCGTCGCGATGACGCTGCACCTGCAGGAGATCGTCGGCGACCCGGTTCAACGCCATCGATCGCGCACGATCCTCGCCGGCCTCACCGCGGTCTTCATCCGCTGCGCGCTTGTGCTGATGGGCGGCCAGAACGCGCAGGCGGTTGCCGTGGAGCTGTTCGGAGTGCTGCTGGTGGTGGAGTTCATCCTCTATACGAGCATCCGCCAGGCCGCCCGCAGCGCCGACCAGGGCGTCCTGTGGAGGACGATCGGCAGCTTCGCGTGCCTGCTGTTCGAGCAAGCCGGCGCGGTGGTGCTTTTCTTCGGGAACGCGTGGGGGCTCTATGCGGTGGGCATCGGAATGATGTCGTCTTTCATCTTCATGGTGACCGGCGCCTGGCTGCTCCTGGTCGGGGTCGGCCAAGAGGAGGCGGCCAATGTCGGGCCTGCGTCCTGAGGCGGCTCCGGCGATAACGACTGAAAACGGCATAGCGGAGACCGCGCAGAACAGCGCGTTCTTGCAGGCGCTCACCGCCGAGTTCTCCATGCTCCAGGGAGCTCCGAGAGCTCGTCGCGCGCCGGCCTTTACATGACCATCCTGTCGGGCGCGGTCGTCGCGCTCGCCCTCGTCGCGCAGGCGGCGAGGTTCGGCGAGACGTTCTTCATCTTCGCGCTCGCGATCATGCCGGTCGTGTTCTTCCCGGCGTGGTGACCTATTACTGATTGCTGCAGACCG
>Ga0066680_10000361_pt1 | contig 14720 bp, 13 predicted proteins | sample GraSoiAngelo_129_FD_62297 | JGI IMG/M metagenome (GOLD analysis project Ga0066680, IMG submission 62297) | Grasslands soil microbial communities from the Angelo Coastal Reserve, California, USA - 14_0927_12_40cm | ecosystem: Environmental > Terrestrial > Soil > Grasslands | place: USA... | reverse complement strand
CGGCGGCTCTCGCCAAGCTCGATCAACGCGGCGTCCACGGCTTCGTCCAGCGTGCGACCGCGACCTTCAGCAGATTTCATCGGAATTCCTCACCAACTCCCCTACTTTTTCGGCCTCCTGGGCCTGCCGTTCTGCGGCACGGGCTTCAGGCTGGGCGCGGGTCCTCGCGTTGGACCGCCTCCACCTTTGGACGCCACCGCCTTGGACGGCCCTCCGCCACCGGTCTGCCCCCCTCCACCTCGGTTTGGAAAAAGGTTCCCCCAACCGACCACGAAGTACTGCTGAATAATACTCACGCAGTTGCCGATGAACCAGTAGAGCCCAAGCCCAGCCGGCACCTGCAGCGCGAAGATTCCGATCATCACCGGCGACAGCAGCACCATGGTCCGCTGCATCTGCTGGGTCTGCAGCTCCTGCTCGGTCGCGTTCGGCGACGGAGGCTGCTGCAGCATCTTCGACTGGACGAAGGTCGTGATCATCGCCAGCAGCGGGAAGATGAGGTAATCGGGAGTCGGAATCGGCAGGTTGACGACGACGAGCGGCAGCGTGAACACGGCATGGTGCGCGGGGGTGTCGTTCAGGTTGGGGATGAACAGGAACGGCTGCACGCCATGGCCTCCCTTCGCGAAGCCCTGAAAAACGTAGTAGAGCGCGGTGAGGATGGGGATCTGCACGATGAGCGGGAGGCAGCCGATCATCCCGCTCAGCGGATTGATGCCGTGCTCCTGGTACAGCTTCATCGTCTCCTGGGTGATGCGCTGCTGGTCCTTCTTGTACTTCTTGCGGATCTCGGAGATCTGCGGGGCGAGCTTGCGCTGCTCAGCCAGGGTCTTCCGCTGGGTGACGAGCTGGAACTGCGTCAGCGGTGAGAGCGCCAGCCGGATGATGATCGTGAGCACGATGATCGCGACGCCGTAGGCGCCGATCGCGCTGAAGAACGGCACCGCCTGGAAGTGGACGTACAGGTAGACAAGGAACGCCGACAGTGGCTGCTCGATAGCCACCTGCCAGAGCTGGTTGATGGGTTTGAAAACGTCGAAGAACGAGCTCAGGTTGATGTCAGCATCTCCAGGTCGGGGTGTATGAAGGTGTCAGGGAACAGGATCGTAGCCGCCCTTGGCGAATGGATGGCAGCGAGCGATCCGCGCCGCTCCCATCCAGCTGCCCCGCAGCCAGCCATACCTCTCAACCGCTTCGTAGGTGTATTGAGAGCAGGACGGCACAAAGCGGCACGAGGGTGGCAGGACCTTCGACAGCGAGAGTTGGTAACCGCGGATCAGCGTCAGGAATATCGTCGTCATGGGTTCAGGTTTGCGAGCCTGAGCGCCGCCTGCTCGGTCTCCGCCTCGAGGTCGGCGAACGGCAGGTCAAGGGCCGCCGGGCGGGCGATCAGGACCACGTCATATCGTATTCCCACTCGACGAAGCGGCGAATCAGCTCCGAGCAGCCGCTCGCGGGCCGCCTCCCGAAGCCTGCGCCGGGCACGATTGCGGTCGACCGCGCCCTTGACATGCCGGCTGACCGTCACACCGATCCGGCTGTCCGCCGTGTCGATCGGAATCGCGAAGGCGACCAGCGCCCGCCCCGAGTAGACGCGCTTCCCGCCCATCACCTTCTGGAAGTCCGACTGCCGGCTGAGCCGGAAGCGCTTCTTCAATTACAGCCGCCTGGGCTACGGCGTGAGGCGGTGGCGCCCCTTGCGCCGGCGGTTCTGCACCACCCTGGCGCCGCCCCGCGAGGACATGCGACGAAGAAAGCCGTGCACACGACGGCGATAGCGTTTCTTGGGTTGATAGGTTCGCTTGATGGACAGATCCCCCCTGGAGGCGTTACGGAACCGCGGTAGTGTACCCGACGATTCCTTCGACATCCATGATACCGCCTGTATAACCTCATCCAGTTGGCCAGATGCCTTGCGCCACGCTCATGCCTTTGTTACACTCCCCGCCCGGAAGCAGACCGGGACTCAACAACCGAACCACCTCAGTACAAGTCGCACTAACTACACCCACCCATCGCTCCAGCACCGCGCGCATGAAACGCTACAGCAGCGCTTCCATATTCCGGGACAGATCGGATGGGGGATTTCGAATGGGTCGGCACCGCCAACCTGTGGAAATCCGCTCCGATCTTTTCCACAGGCGCCGAGATGTGGAGCTCGTGACAGAAGAGCTCCGATTGAACTGTGCTCACGGGCACGCAATTCAGACGATAGCCTCGTGAGCGAGGAGCAGAGGAGATGGGCGGTGATTTTGACCCCAGGTTGTCCACAGCATTTGCAAAAGCCGGTGAGCCTTTGCCCCCAGGCGTCCGGCGGGCAAAAGACGAGTCGTGAGGCTGGCACGCCGGCGCCGCGGGGCGCGTGAGGTGAACCAGGACCAGATCTGGTCGCAGGTACAGGAAGAGCTCCGCTTCCAGCTCGCCAAGCGGACGTACGACATGTGGCTCAAGAACACATCGGTGGTGGCTGCGGACGGCAATACGTTCCGGATCGGCGTCCCCAGCAAGCTCGCGAAAGACTGGCTCGAGGATCGCTTCTCCGGCCTCATCCAGGAAACCCTGCAGGCGGTAACAGGCTCGGAGGTCGACATCGATTTCGTGATCTCCCCCACCGGGCACCGGCCACCGTACGTCACCGCCGATGGCGACGTCATCACCAACGGCGACAACGGCCGTGACAGCGGCGTCGAGGCTCACGAAGATGCCCCGGTCATCACACCGTCCGAGCTGAATGCTCGCTTCAAGTTCTCATCATTCGTGGTCGGGCACAACTCGCAGTTCGCGCACGCGGCTGCCAAGGCGGTTGCCGAAGCCCCGGGCGACAGCTACAACCCGCTGTTCCTTTATGGAGGAGTGGGACTCGGCAAGACGCACCTTATGCACGCCATCGGCCATGAGGTCCATGACCGTTTTCCGCGCAAGCGCGTCGTCTATCTAACGTCGGAGCAGTTCACCAACGAAGTCATCACCTCCATCGCCACCGCGCGTATGGGCGAGTTCCGCCACAAGTACCGCACGGTCGACGTGCTGCTCATCGACGACGTCCAGTTTCTGGCCGGCAAGGACCGCACCAAGGAAGAGTTCTTCCACACCTTCAATGCGCTGCATGAGATCAACAGGCAGATCGTCATCTCATCCGATCGTCCGCCCAAGGAAATACCTACTCTCGAGGACAGGCTGCGCTCGCGATTCGAGTGGGGCCTGATCGCCGACATCCAGTCGCCGGACTTCGAGACCCGACTCGCAATCCTGCACTCCAAGCTCGGCAACAACGAGAGCCTGGTCCCCGAAGACGTCCTGAGCTTCATCGCCCACAAGGTCCAGCGCAACATCCGCGAGCTGGAGGGCGCGCTGACGCGGGTCCAGGCGTTCGCAGCTGTGCACCAGCGCCCGGTCGACGCGGAAGAAGCCGCACGCCTCCTCGCCGACATCATTCCAGCCAGCACCCGCAAGCCCATCAACGTCGAGCGCATCCAGGCCCTGGTCGCCGATTACTACAACGTCACCCTCGATGACATGAAGGGCAAGCGGCGCGACAAGCACATCGTCTTTCCGCGGCAGGTCGCGATGTTCCTCGTCCGTGAAGAGACCCCGTCTTCGCTGCCCGCCATCGGCAAAGCCTTCGGCGGACGCGACCACACAACGGCTCTCCACTCCATCGAGAAGATCGCCAATGAATTGAAAGAGGACGAGCGGTTGCGATACGAGGTGCAGGCGATCAAAGAGCGCCTGTACGCGCAGCAGTGAACTACCAAATGTTCGATTTCGACGGGACGCCGCGATGACCTACAAGTCCCTTTCCACAAGTTGTTCGACTGGACCGGGGAGAGACCTGGGACGGACGGCTCGAGCTCGAATCATCCCCAGCCAGCGAACACCCGGCCCCGAAGTCCGGCATGGTTGTCCGGACCTTGTCCACCGCTCCACGCGATCTGTAAAGACTCTCGACATCCACAGTGTCCACAGCGCTTACTGTTATCGACTACTGGTTCTCTCTATAAAGAGAAACTCTATGTACGGGGGACAACTCTCTTGAAAGCCAAAGCCATCGAAGCCCAGATGAAGGTGACATGCAGGCCTGCAGTCCTTGGCCAGGCTCTCCAGGTCGTGTCACGCGCCATCTCCAGCCGCACCACGTTGCCGATCCTCAACAACATCCTGATCGAGACGACCTCCGAAGGCCTCGCGCTGACCGCGACCAACCTCGAGATCGGGATCCGGAAGGTCGTGCCGGCTGAAGTGGCCATGGAAGGCAGCACCACCGCGCCGGCGCGCTTGCTCACGGACTTCGTCGGAACGCTGCCCGACCAGGACCTCGAGATAACCCTCGACGGCGCCACTCAATCGCTCAACCTCCGGTGCGCGAGGTTCGACACGCATATCAAGTGCATCGAGGCGGAGGAATTTCCTCCCGGCCCGCGCCCAGACGAAGGCGACCGCCTCGAGGTGGCCCTTGACGACCTGGTGACCGCCGTCGAGCAGACGCAGATGGCGGCTTCCACCGACGAGGCGCGGCCGGTTCTCACCGGTGTGCTCGTGCAGGTCCAGGCCGGCGGCCTCACCCTGGCCGCCACCGACGGCCACCGCCTGGCGGTCAGCAAGCTGAGCGCCGCCGGAGCAGGCGACCTGGAGGCAAGCTTGATTGTGCCGGCGCGTGCGCTGGCCGAGCTTTCAAGGGTGTTGAAAGGTGAGCCTGGCCGGGTCGAGGTGATCATCTCCAAGGCCCGCAACCAGATCTTCTTCAAGGCCGGGAGCTCGGAGCTGACTTCCCGCCTGATCGACGGAAAGTATCCCAACTACGCACAGGTTATCCCCAGCAAGAGCTCGACCAAGGTCAAGGTCTCCACGGCAGAGCTCACCCAGACCGTACGTGCCGTCTCGCTGTTTGCCCGCGACAGCGCCAACGTCATCCGGGTCAAGGCGCAGGCCGGATCTCTCACGTTGTCCGCCACCACCAACGAAGTGGGCGACAGCAAGGCAGAGATGGTGGCCGACGTTGACGGGTCCGACATCCAGATCGCTTTCAACGCCCGCTACGTGCTCGATGCGCTGGGCGTGATCGGCGAGAACGAGGTCGAGCTCATGTTCGACGGCCCGCTCAGCCCCGGCATGCTGCGACCGCCGGGCAAGGAGCACTACCTCTACGTGATCATGCCCGTGCGGGTGGCGATGTCTTAAGTTCGCCGGCGTGCTTCTCCGGCGACTTCAGCTCAGGAACCACCGCAACTACGCTCACCTCGACATCTCGATGGAGCCGGGCGTCAACGTCTTCCTGGGCGCCAACGGCCAGGGCAAGACCAACTTGTTGGAATCGGTGGCGATGCTTGCGCTGTCGGCCTCGCCGCGGGCTCGCCGCGAGGTAGAGCTGGTGGGCCCGGTGGCCGCGGCTTCGCGCATCGAGGCCGAGGTCGAAAGCTCGGGCCGGCGCATGGAGCTGGTTATCGCGCTCAACGTGGAAGGAGAGCGCGCGCGCCGCACCATCGAGGTCGATGGCGCCCGTCGCCGGGCTGTCGACCTGCCTGGGCATTTCCGTGTCACCCTCTTCTGGCCCGACGACCTCGGCCTCGTCAAGGCGGGTCCGGACCAACGCCGGCGCTTCCTCAACCAGCTGCTCGTCCAGGTCCAGCCCGGCTATGCGCGAGCCCTTTCGGGCCTGCGCCGGATCCTCGAACAGCGCAACAGCCTGCTGAAGCGCATCGTGGCCGGCGAGGCAGGGGCCGATGAGCTCGAGGTGTGGAACGCCGAGCTGGTGCGGGTGGGAACCGAGGTCGTCGACGCGAGGGCGAACGCAGTCAACGAGCTGGCCCCGGAGGCGGCTCGGTGCCATGCGGAGATCGGGGGCGGCGAGCGCCTCCAGATCGAATATCTGGGCCCGCCCGAGGACATGGCGGCGGCTGTGCATAACTCGCTCGCCGAGGACTTGCGGAGGGGCACGACCAGCATCGGTCCGCACCGCGACGATCTGCGACTGCTGCTGGGTGGCCAGGACGCCCGAGGATACGGTTCGCAGGGGCAGCAGCGCACCGCCGTGGTGAGCTTGAAGCTGGCTGAGGCAGAGCTGGTCGCCAGGCGCACAGGTGAGCGTCCGGTGCTTCTGCTGGACGATGTTCTGTCCGAGCTGGACCTTGAACGGCGCGGCGCCCTGCTGCGCCAGGTGGGCGGCGGCGGGCAGGTCGTGATCACGTCGGTGGACGTGGGCCCGTTCCCTCCAGATCTGATCGCAAAAGCGAGCATCTGGAACGTGGAAGCCGGGCAGGTCGAGCCCTGTGGATAAGCTGGGCAATATCCTGCCCAGAGTGCTGCGCCGGCAGCCCGGCGGGGGGCGCATGCTGGGAACGCAGGTGGCGGCCGCATTCAAGGCCATGATCGGCTCGGAACCGGCCGGCCTTTGCGATGAGGTGGACCTCAAGTCGGGGACGCTCCTGGTGACCACCTCCAGCCCGGCGCTCGCCCACCAGCTGCGCCTCGACGCCGAGATGATCGTCGAGCGCTTGAACGGCCTCGACCTGGGCCGGCGGGTCAGGTCTCTCAGAGTGCGGATAGGTCGTTCTACGGTGCGCGAATGACTGCTCGGGTCTCCCCACCCCTCCCTCTCCACTCCGTGGGGAGGGTCGTGCTCTCGAGTAGAGGCACGGGGTGAGGCGACTTGACTCGGAGCAGCGCGCAGCTTCCGCGATCGGCCACGGGGCGGTGCGTGTCGTCGCCGGCGCCGGCACCGGTAAGACCGCGGTCATCGCGGAGCGGTTCCGCCGGCTGGTGAATGGGGGCGTCTCGCCGGATTCCATCCTGGTCATGACCTTCACGGACCGGGCCGCGGCCGAGATGCGTGAGCGGATCGAGGACCTCGTCGGCTCGGCGGCCCCCGCCGTGGGCACCTTCCATGCGATCGCGCTGTCCTGGCTGCGCGCCGATGGGCGCACCGTCGGCGTACCGGCGGGGTTCCGGATCATCACTGGCGCCGACCGGTGGATCCTCGCGAGGGAGCTAATGTGGCAGCTCGGCGACCTCGCCCTCACCGGCGACGAGCGCCCCGACGATCTCGTGGCCCCGGCGCTTCAGATTCTCGAGCGTCTCAAGCAGGAGCTGGTTCCTCTCGAGCGTCTCGAGCGCTGGGCCAAAACCGCAGAGGACCGAGAGAAGGCGGAGCTGATGCAGGCATGCGTGCGTCTCTTTCGCGCCTACGGGCGCGCCTGTCGCAAGGACAGGCTGCTCGATTTCGAGGACCTGCTCGCGCTGTCGGTGAGGATGTTGGAGCAGCGCCCAGCCCTGCTGGAGGCATATCGAGCGCGTTATCCGCACGTGCTCGTCGACGAATACCAGGACCTGAACCTCGCGCAGGAACGCCTGGTCGAGCTGATCGCGGGTGGTGGAGATCCGTTCGTGGTCGGAGACGACGACCAGAGCATCTACCGCTTTCGCGGCGCCTCGCGTGCGAGCCTCGAACGTTTTCTGAGCGCATTTCCCCGCGCGCAGACGGTGACACTCGGCCGCAACCACCGGAGCTCGCGACGCATCGTCGCGGCCGCGTCGGCGCTAATCGGCAACAACCCGGATCGCCTGCCCAAGCAGCTGCGCTCGGGCCTGTCCGGTGAGAAGGTGGAGATCTGGGCATGCCCCGATGGCGAAACGGAGGCGGAGGGCATCGCGCGCGAGGCTTCGCGGTTGATCGGTTCGGGCCTTCCGCCCGCGGCGATCGCGGTCCTCTGCCGGACCAACGCGATCGCGCGGCCGATCGCTGCCGCGCTCGCTGCGCGCGGGCTGCCGCATGTCGTCATCGGCGGCCATGGTTTCAACGACCGGCCCGAGATCAAAGACGTCATCGCTCTGCTGCGCGTGCTGCGTGACCCGAACGACCTCGTCGCGCTGGCGCGAGCTGTGACGCGGCCGCCGGCATCGTTGCGGCAGGAATCGGCGTTGGCTGTTCTTCGCGACCGCAAAGAGACGGAGCCTCTCGAGGCTTTGCGGCAATGGGCTCCGGCGTCGACGTTCGCGCGGCTGATCGCCGAGCTGTCGGCCGCGGCGGCCGTCCTCGATGTTCGCGATCTGTTTTTCGAGCTCATGAACAGGACCCGCTACCTCGACGCGCTCTCTCCAATGCTCGAGGCGAGTGAGGCTTCTCGCGCGGTGGCCAACGTGAGCCGCTTTGCGGAGCTCATCGCGGAGTTCTGCGAGGTGTCCGACGACCGTTCGCTCGACGCTTACATGCGCCACCTGGACCTGGTCTTGCTCTCGCAGGAGGACGAGAAGCCCGCGGAGGTGGAAGGGTTCGGCGACGCCATCCACCTGATGACGATCCATCAGGCCAAGGGCCTCGAGTTCGATGCCGTTTTCGTGCCCGGCCTCGTCGAGGGCAGGCTTCCCCAGTCGGGAAGATCGCCGCGTTTCGAGCTGCCGCCGGCCGTGATGGAGCCTCTGGTTCGCGGGCGTGAGGATGTCATCGCCGAGGAGCGCCGCTTGCTGTACGTCGCGATGACGAGGGCAAAGCGATACCTCTATCTCACGCGCGCGGCGCATTACGAGGGTGGGCGGCGGTGGCGGGATTCGAGATTTCTTGAAGAGGTGAAGGCTGCTGGGAGTCGCGTCGTTCTGCTCACAGACGTCGCCGCGATGCCAGCACCCCCACCCCCTGCCCTCCCCGCGAGCGGGGAGGGTGATTCGCCGCTCGCGCTCTCCTTCTCTTCTATTACGGCTTACCGGGATTGCCCTCGCCAATATTGGTACAGACATGTCCAGCGCCTCCCTGCGGTACAAAGCGCCGAGGCGGTGCAGGGCGTGATCATGCACGAGACGCTGCGCCGCGCCGGCGAGGCCAGGCGAAATGGAGCTGACGTCACGGCCGCAATGCTCCGGTCAATTCATCGAGAGGTGTGGAACGCGACCGCGTTTCCAGATGCGCGTCGAGCCGCGACCTTCGAGCGCAACGGCGCCGCGCAGCTCGAGGCATATCGCAAGTCGGGCGGCCTCGACGGAATGCCTGCTCATCTCGAGCAGCCTTTCAACGTAAGGGTCGACGGCTGGATGCTCAACGGGGTCGTCGATCGCATCGACCGCACGCCCGACGCCTGGCGAATCATCGACTACAAGACCGGGCGCCACGTTTCGCGCGGCCGCCGTGACCTGCAGGTGGCTCTGTATGCGCTCGGCGCGAGCGCGGCCTTGAAGCTCGACCCCGTCGAGCTCGAGATCGTTTACCTGGCTTCAGGAGAGTCGGTACGTGTCGAGCACACCGGTGCGCTTCTCACCGAGGCCGAAAGGCAGGGCACCGACGTGGCGGACGGGGTGAGGTCGGGCCGGTTCGAAGCACGCCCCGACCGCAGGCGATGCCGGCTCTGCCCCTATCGCTTGGTCTGCGCCGAAGCCCTGTAGCGCGCCGCGAGCAGCAGGCATTCGCGCGCGATGTCGGCCGATGCGTACGGATGCGCCATCTCCGCGGCCTTGCGCGACATCTCCTGCCAGGTCGGACCGCCCTCCGCGAGCACGCGCACCTCGTCGAACAGCTCGCTCTCCCTGGGCGTGAACGCGCCGAAGCCTGACTCGACCACGAAGTCGACGTTCGGGGATTCCTGGCCGGGCAAAAAGCCCGTGATCAGCACCGGCACGCCGGTGGCGAGGGCCTCGGCGATCGCGCCAGGGCCGGCCTTGGTCACCACGACGTCGCTCGCGCGTATGAGCTCGGGCATGAAGTCGACGAAGCCGAGGACGAGCGTGGGCGTGGCAAAGCGCACACGGGCCAAGCGGCGGCGCAGCTTCTCGTTGCGCCCGCAGACGGCGACCACCTGCCACTGCTGCGGCTCCCAGGCGAGGACCCTCACCTGCTTCAGCAGGTTACCGACGCCGGCGGCCCCGCCCATCACCAGGACTGTGAACCGTGTCTCGTCGAGGCCGAAGCGGCGGCGCAGCGCGCGCTTCTCACCTGGCGCCGGCGGGCGGAAGCGGAGGTCGACGGGCAGCCCGAGCAGCTTGACGCGATCCGGCGGCACCCGTCGTCGCAGTGCGACCTTGCGGGCGAGCTCGGTCGGAGCCACCACGAGGTCCGCGCGGCTGAAAGTCCAGCCGCGGTGAAAGTCGACCAGGTCGGTGATGACTGTCATCAGCGCGCGGGGCCGGCCGCACTTGAGAATCGCCTGGTGCGCGACATGGTTGAGCAGCGGATGCACCGAAAGGATGACGTCGGGGTCGTTCTTTTCCACCAGGTCGACGATGACGTTGCGCACGCCCCGTCCGAACACCGCACGGATGGCCGCAAACGTGGGCTTGGTGTTGCTCGAGTGATAGACCGCGCCCCATGCGACCCGCGAGCGCTGAATGACGGGCGAGTACAGCGCCGCCAGCCGGCGTACCACCGCCGGCCCCTGCGAGATGAGCGGGTCGGCGACGGTGACCTCGCAGGTCGGGTCGAGCTGTTTGAGTGCGTCGGTCAGCGCTCGTGCCGCCGCGCGATGGCCGCCGCCCGTATCGCTGAAGAGGATCAGAACCCTGGGCGAGCTGCTCTTCGGCGTTGGACGAGGGGGTGCAGGGCGGAGACTGGCGTCCGCCTGCTGGGCGCCTACCTGCGTCGCGCCGCCGCCCGGCGCGCGATCCAGCGCATGTTGTACTGGGCGAGGAGGAACGTCACGAAGACCATCGCACCGATGCCGATGAAGACCCAAAGGATCGTCCGCTTGGCGAGCTCGCCAGGCGACAGCGGGGGCGACCCGGTGCGGTTCTGCTGAATGATGTAGGCGGCCAGGTCCCGGACGTCCTGGTCGGTGAGACTGGGATTGCCCCCCTTGACCGGCATGTCCGCCGTCTTCGGGTCACCAGACTGGTGCTTGCGACCGTTGGTGATGATCTGAATCAGGAAGTTGGGGTCCAGGCTGTTGGGTATGCCTGGAATCTTCTCGATCGGGTTGAGCGCCGGACCGATGCCGCCCTCGAGGTTGACGCCGTGGCAGCTCGTGCAGTTCTGGAGGTAGAGGGTGGCTCCCTTGGCGGGGTCGCCAGGCAGGCCGGTGTTCGCGGGTGAGGCGTCGGCCAGCGTCGTGATCGCGGTCAGCGCCAGGATGGCCGGGACCACCAACGCGACCAGGGCCGAAGCCTTGAAGCCCTTGAGCAGCCGCATACCGCCCAAAATCATAACCTCCGTGCGTTGCGGCCCCCTTCGACGGGAATAGCCCCAAAGCGCGTAGGTTTTAATGTCTTATGGCGTCCTGTTCGCCGGTCTCTCGGTCGGGGTTTTGCTGCGTCTCGAGGCGCTGGCTCGACGCGAGATCGGCCTACCGTGGCTGAGCCGACCAGATTGATCTCCGACCGCGCTCCTATGCGGATCGCGGTCATATCCATGCATACCTCGCCCACAGCTTCCTTGGGCCAGAACGCCAACGGCGGCCTCAACGTTTACGTTCGCGAGGTCTGCAGCGCTTTCAGCGACCGCGGGGTGGCCACCGACGTTTTCACGCGCCTTCAGTCACCGGACGATCCGGCGGAGGAGGCCCTCGCCCCGCTCTCCCGTGTGATCTACCTGCCCGCCGGCAGAGGTCTGGACAAGTACGCGCTCCTGAACGAGGTGCCCGCGTTCGCCTCCAAGGTGGCCGCGTTTGCGTCCGGCCAGGATCTCCAGTACGACCTCTTGTTCTCCCACTACTGGCTCTCCGGCGAGGTCGCGTGCCTGCTGCGGCCGCAGCTTGCCGCAGGCTGGGCCCATGTCGCACACACCCTCGGCTTGGTGAAGAACCGCCGGCTTGCGGCGGGCGCCCGGCCGGAGCCGGCGATGCGGATTCGGGTCGAAGCCGAGATCGCCCAGCAGGCGGACCTGCTCATCACGTCGACCTCCGACGAAGCCGACGAGCTCGTCAGCTCCTACGGCGCCACCGCCGACCGAGTTTTCGTGGTGCCGCCCGGCGTCGACCTGGCCACGTTCAGGCCGTTGGACCGAGGCGAGGCTCGCCTGAAGATCGGCTATGCGACCGGCCCACTCCTTCTATATGTCGGCCGGCTCGAAAGGTTGAAGGGTGTCGAGATCGCGATCCGAGCCCTGGCAATGCTGGCCGATCGTGCAAACCCTGGTTTGCGTCTGTTGGTCCTGGGCGAAGACAGTCGTGACGGCGACGAGAGCGAGAAGGAGCGTCTCAAGGGGATCGCGAGCATGCTGGGCATGCGCGAGCGGGTGGACTTTCTCGGATCGGTCGCCCACCACGAGCTGCCGTACTTCTATTCCGCAGCCGACGTCTGTGTCATGCCGTCGTACACCGAGTCGTTCGGTCTCGTCGGTCTCGAGGCCCAGGCGTGCGGTTGTCCCGTCGTGGCCTCTGGCGTCCCGGGGCTGCGCTCGGTAGTGCGCGACGAGGTCAGCGGCTATCTCATCGACGGGGACGATCCATCCGCGTACGCCGACCGCATCGGCCGCTTACTCGCGAATCCCGAGCTGGCGCAGCAGATGGGTCGGCGGGCGAGCATGCTCGCGCAGCGGTTCTCGTGGACGCGCACCGCCGACAGGCTCCTTTCACTGTTCGACGACGCGATCGACGGCTCTCAGGCGCGCGTCCAGGCCGGCATCACGCACGAATAAGGAAAGGATGACGCGTCGAACCGCGTGAGAGCGGTCGGCCGCGTGCCGTCGGCGTTCATGATCCACACCTGGTTATCGCTGACGAACGCGATTTGATGCCCGTCCGGCGATGGCACCGGGTTGGACACGTCGGCGGTTTGGTTCGATGGTAGCGCCAGGGCCGCGGTCAGCGCGGCCGGCGGAGCGATCACGTTGACCAGGAATGCCTTTCGCGTGGAGCCGCTCGCTGTGGCAATGCCGGCGGCGAACACGACATGAGTCGAGTCCGGCAGCCATGTCGGGTGGCCGATGTCTCCGGTCGCAACGGTCGTCGTCGCAGCCTGACCCGTAAGGTTGCGCACTCGTAGCGCGACGGTGCCGGCGTCGTCGCGCAGGTACGCGATCCGGTTGCCGGCCGGCGACCAGCTCAGGTCGCTGACGATGCCGTTCTCCGAAGCGAGCTGGTAGCGAGATCTCAAACCGACGTCGTAGCCCCACACCGATGACGTGGCGCCGGCGAGCTGCACGAAAGCGACCCGCTGGCCGCTGGGGGCCGTCGCCGCCCGCGATACATTGCGGGCGATCTCCTCATCGGCGCCGTCAAGCCATCGATGCAGAACCAAGGCGGCGTCAATGTAGATGTAGCCGCGCCCCGCTTCGAGCTGCGCAGCCCACACGCCGTTGAACGGCAGCGGTTTCGAACCCGTGCCGGGTGTGAATGACGACCAGGTGGCGGCGCCGGTCTGGACCAAAAGGCTTGTGCCTTCCGGCGACCAGCTGAACGAACGCACCGACTGCGCGTCGTAGAGGCGGCGGGGAAGCCCAGATTCGTTGACGATCCAGACCCCGCCGGACGTTCCATCCGCGAGCGAGGTTGCGAACGAGACCCAGTGGTGCAGGGGCCGAACCGCGCCGGTGTTGAACGCGAAGCTCACGGCGCGGTTCAGCTGGTTGCCGTGCGAGTCCAGCGCGGCCGTGCTGATCCAGATCGTATAGAGGGTGCCTGGATTCAGAAGCGACCCGGGCACGACGACAGCGCGTCGTCCATCCGTCGGATCGAGCCGGACCGTGAACGGCACGACCGGCCCGATCGTGATCGCGCCGGCGAGAGTCGAAACATCCATCTCGCGCGAGAAATCAATGGAGACGTACGATGCGGGGTCGACGTCGTTCTCCTTGTCGGCCGGCGCTGACGTGGCGACGGTCGGAGCGCCCTCGGTGGTGAACGACCAGTGGTGGCGCAGGGCATAAGCGTTGCCGGCGAGGTCTCGGTAGCCGGCTTGCAAGACGACCTCGTACGTCGTGCTCGTCAGCAGGGCTGAATGCTCGTAGTCGAGCCGGCGTGGACTCAACCACACGACGTTGCCGCTGGTGGCAGGCAGGAGCGACAGCCTGCTTTCCACCGATGCCTTGTCAACGTCGTGGTCGAAGGTAATGCGTATCGGGGCCGCGGTCGACACGCCGATGGTGCCGCGCTCGGGAGCGTAGTCGACAATCTGCGCCGGATTACCTCCGCAGGCCGCGAGCGTGCTGATGACGAGCCCTGCCATGGCCGCGGCCGCAAGTTTCACAAGGCCAGACTACCGACCGGCCGCGAGGCGGCGGGTTAGAGGTGCGACTTGAGCCGGGCCCTCATCTCCTGCGCCAGCTGCTCCAGCCGAGACGAATCGACGAAGAGAAGCGAGATGCTCGGCACCTGGTCGATGGCCGCCTCGATGCCGGCCAGCGAAGGATCGGCGGCGCCGAGGATGTCCTTCACCTTTCGCGCGCGGTTGCCCAACGAGTCCTCGGCCATCGCCTGCAGCTCGGCAACGATCGATCCCCAGTCCAGCTGCGGGCCGCCGCCAGGTGAGGGCGGCGTCGTGGGGGCGACCGACGGCGTCGTCGGCGGAGTTGGGAACGTCGGGTAGGTGGCGGTCGGCGCCGGCGGCGGAGGCGGAGGCGCGGCCTGCATCACCGGCGGGGTCGCGATGGCCGGAAACTGCTGCGTCGGCGGCTGCGCTGGAGGAGCCGGAGGCGGCGGCGCCGGGTTGTTGCGCGGCGCGGACCGCTGGCTGGAAACCACCTCATCGACGTCCAGGGGCGGATGCTTGGTGGCGTCGGTGGACTTCACCTCGATCATCGCGTTCGGGTCGTCGCACAGGGCAAGTGCGCGATCCGGCTTGTCGGCAATGTCGCGCGACTCGCTGGTGTA
>Ga0066680_10000356_pt1 | contig 14795 bp, 15 predicted proteins | sample GraSoiAngelo_129_FD_62297 | JGI IMG/M metagenome (GOLD analysis project Ga0066680, IMG submission 62297) | Grasslands soil microbial communities from the Angelo Coastal Reserve, California, USA - 14_0927_12_40cm | ecosystem: Environmental > Terrestrial > Soil > Grasslands | place: USA... | reverse complement strand
CACGATTGATCAGATCCTTTTTGCGTCCCTCGACTACATAGTTGCCGGAAGGATGCTGTCGCATCAAATCCCCGGAGCGATAGAAACCGTCGGTCGTGAAGGCGCGGGCGTTGTACTCGGGCGCGCCGTAATAGCCGCGTAAGGTGTAAGGGCCGCGCGCCAAAAATTCTCCGACTTCTCCAGGGGCGACTTCATTATCGTCTTCGTCCACAAGACGAACCTCGTCGTCGGGGCTGATCGGCCGCCCCACCGTTTCCATTCTCACGGCCTCGGCATCGTCCAAGCGGACGAACATCAACATGCCTTCGGCCATGCCGAAATTTTCCTGAACGGTGACGCTCGGGATCAGTTCCTTGGTGCGGCGGCGGATTTCCGGCTGGAGCCGCTGTCCGCCGCTTTGAATCACTTGTAGAGAGGACAGATCGAACTTTTTGATCAGCGGGTCGTTGATCCAGCGGATCAAAAGCGCCGGCACCACGGCAACGTGCGTTATTCGATGCCGCTCGATGAGCGGGAAGATATCTTCGCCGCGCGTGGTATTCGCAAGCACCACTTTGCCTCCATGTATGAAAAATCCTTGCAAACCGGGACAAGCGAGCGGCAGGTTGTGCGCCAGAGGAAGCACGTCCAGCAGAATCTTATCAGGCCCTACTGACGTAACCGAAGCCGCCATTTTGGAATTGTAGACGTAATCATTGTGAGTCCGCGGGATCAGCTTGGGCACGCCGGTGGTGCCGCCTGAAAGCTGGAACAGCGCCGGGTCCTCGGGATCGATAGTGATACTCTTGAGCTCGTCTGCGGAGCGTACGCTTTTTCGCTCGATCAACTCGGTCAACGATAGAAAACCTTTCGGCGCGGCGCCTAAAATGATGCCAAGGCGCAGATTAGTATGCGCATCGCGGATCCTTCTAATGAGCTTTGTGTAGTCGAAATCGCGCGCCCGGTCGGGAGCGACACACGCCGCCGCGCCGGAAAGCTCGATGAACTGGCTGATCTCTCGATAGCGGTGCGTGGGCAGCGCCATGATCGGAATACAGCCGATTTTCTGGAGTGCGAAATAGAAGTAAGCAAACTCGACGACGTTGGGAAGTTGAACGACGACCCGGTCGAGCGGTCTGAGTCCTTCGTCCAACAGGTTCAGAGCCAAACGCGTGGCGCGCTCGTCGAGCTCGGCATAGGTCACCTCCCGGTCGCGGTCGATGATCGCCACGCGATCGGAGTATCGGGCAGATATCTCCGCGAAGGTATCGCGCAGGGAGCGATCCTCCCAATAACCCTTCGCGCGATAGCGAGCCGCGAATTCTTGGGGAAACCGGACAACTCCTTCAAGCATCCTCTTGGCCTCTTTAACAATCGTTCAAGTCGTTCAAAACGTTGAAGCCGTTAAAACCGTTTGAACCATTTGAACGGATTGAACCTCTATCATTGTCGCTTCGCGAGACGGCTTACGTCGTGCTGGAAAATCCGCCGTCGATAATAATGATCTCGCCGGTGACGAAGCGATTGCCGTTGATGAGACTCAACATCGTGTCGGCAACGTCGGCGGCGGTGCAGCAGCGTTTGAGCGGCGTGTAGCGCGCGCGGCGCGCCATCAGGCCCTCGTAATTCTCAGCCAAGGTGCGTTTCATCCAATCCCCTTCCATCCAGCCCGGAGCGACCGCGTTGACGCGAATCTCAGGCCCGAGAGCATTGGCGAGGGTCTTGGTCAGGTTGGCGACGGCGGCTTTACTGGCGGCATAGGGTAATGGCTGCGCGCTGGGGCGCAAACCGGCAATGCTGCAGGTGTTGACGATGCAACCGTTGGGCGACCGCCGCAACAGGGGGACCGCGGCGCGGGTGACGAGAAATAGACCGAGGACGTTGACCGCGAATACGCGGTTCCAATCTTCGATCTTCATTCCCTCCAAATTCTTCGGCTCAACGTCGATCGTCGTGCCAGCATTGTTGATCAACACGTCCAGCCGGCCGAATTGCTGTTTCGTCGCCTCAAGCATCGCGCGCACGCCGGCGTCGTCGCTGACGTCGCAGCGGTAGACCGAGGTCCGCGCGCCGGCGGATTCCACATCTCGGGCCGTTTTCTTGGCTGCTTCCTCGCTGCGGCTGTAGTTGATCACCACGTCGTAGCCATTCTTGGCCAAGGCCAGCGCTACGCTGCTGCCGATGCCCGTAGCGGCGCCTGTGACAAGCCCTACGGGTCTGTCGTTACTCATTGTTTTTACCTCTCTTGGATCTCATTGTCGCGGAGTGTGAACAATCGTGAAAATTATTTTCAAACGCGGAGATGGTGTGGCATCGCTGCAATTTGCAACAAAGCTTGTCGTCAACTCCAAGTCTCTCCGCGTGGTAAGCTCCTCGCCACATTGAAAGTAAACTCTTCCTTGCGCGATCAGCTCAGACGGTCGCTGAAGCCCTTTCATCCGTGCCAATCCTTCAACGTGGGAATTAAGAAGCCCGAGCGCGGACTCCCAAGCGCCTGGCGATGCCAACCGTGATGTGGGAGCAACGGAAAATAGAGCACGGCTTCACGCCGATTCTTGTAGCTCTCAGGAAGGTACTCGAACACTTCTTCTTCGAGTTCGCGGATATGACCGTCGGCGTCAAACATTCTCCACCCGCTCATGGATGCCTCCAAAAATCCGAATCGCTTCCTTTCTATTTTCTCCACCTAGGGATGTCAAATGAACGGATTGGCGTCCCTACTCTCTGGAAATTTGACAATCGAAGTTTTGGTGCGTTAGGTTGCGGCAGTCATATCAGATGGGAGTATGCCGTGATAAAAGGCTCAAAATTCTTTGCTGAAACGATAAAGGCCTATGGCTGGGATGGCCTTTCCCGGCATCCTTGCGCGCTAAGTGTGCGCTGCAACGGCTGTTCAATGCGGCTTACGGCGGCACGCAGCGCGGGCGGGCGCACGAAATGTGGATGTTTAAAGAAACCAACTTTGCGAAAGTGGCTGAAGGCATGGCCTGCTTCGGCATTCGAGTCGAAAAACCGGACGAACTGCGAAGCGCATTGCAGCGAGCTTTTTCTTTTGGCAGACTGGCAGTGATCGACGCCGTTAGCGATTACAAGGCCTTACACCCACGCGCGTGGGCGTAAGAAAGCAGACAAATCCTCTTTTTCTCTACGAAGGTCAGTCAACGAGAATGCCGTGAGAAGCCGTTAAGCCCCAACCCTCACGTGCAGGCTGTTAATGCTGTTTCTTTACTTGATCAACCGGAGCGAAGTCTTCGTGCGGAAAAAGCGATGGATCGGCATGAAGATCGAGTTGGCGCCGCTCGCCGGCAATCGCCGGCGAGCCTCTTGTTATTAGACCACCGCCCTCAAGAAGTACTCTTGGCTAGAAAAGCAACGACTTATGCCGTCGGCCCACCCTTTACCACAAATCGATCGTGACGATTTTTTTGCCAGCAATCTTCGTTGTGCTCCCTACAGACCGGGAGCTCTTGCCCATAGCTAATTGTTGAGAGACGCGGCTCGGCGACTCCCAGAGTCGTAAGATAGTCTTTCGCTGCTTGCGCTCGCTTTGCTCCCAACGCGAGGTTGTATTCAGCGGTCCCGCGCTCATCGCAATGTCCCTCGATCTGTGCCGTCGCTGAAGGATTCTTTTTTAACCACTCCGCGTTGGCTTTGAGCGTGGCGCGCGCATCTTCCCTCAGATCGTAACGGTCAAAATCAAAATAGATATCCTTGAGAGGACCTTCAGGACCAGTCCCGACCTTCCCTCCCTGCTGAAGCTGTTCCAAGGAAGACTGACCAACAGGGGCGTTCGTCTGACCCTTGGTCGACGCTTCCGGCTTTTGTGCTTGGGCGGTTTCCTCTGGCTTCGGAGCGGGTTTTGTCGATGAGCAACCGACAAAGGAAAAAACCGCGATGCCAAACAGAACGATCTGGATCGTTCTTTTGGGATACGCCAATTTTAGATTCAGTAAATCCATATGAACCTCCTTAGGGTAAGACAGGCTAATTTTTAGACTTTTTCGACCCTTTAGTTCTCTAATACCATTTTTGCGCCGACGCGCGCAAGAAAAAAAGCCATTTCTGGCCTATTCATCCGCTTTTACGCAATTTAGATGCCACGAGAGCATGACTTATCCACATGAACCGACGAAAAACTAAGTATTCTGATGAAACTTTACGCGTTGGCGGCCAATGTCTTACCTCTTCTTCATTTTTCCCTATCTGACTTCTCCCGGAAACAGCTTAGACGCGTATTCTCGATTAACAGACTCAATGAAAGAGTTGTCATAAAATTTTTTTGGGTCGGCGCTCTTGGCCTTTGGATCTGAGGAATCCTCCAGCACGAGCCGGATTGCAGCGGGATCTACGGTCATGTCTTTGTTCCAAACCCTCAATCCTTGCGCGTAATTTTCAGCCAAGATCTTCGGATCGGAAATCTTTGTATATTTTGACTCGATCTTCTTTGCGAAGTCTTCATCATCAATGGCCCTCTTCAGGCCATCCAGGTAAGCCACGAGATAAGCCTTAATCGTATTTGGATACTTTTGAGAGAATTCCCGGGTGACCGCCGTACCGGGGCCGATAATTTTCAGCCCTTCTTTATAATAGTCAATAATCACCGGATAACCTTGTTGTTTGGCCAATTCGGTCTGGGGCGGCGTGATAATCAGGGCATCGGCATTTCCCGCGAAAAAAGTCGACAAAGCTTCCGGCGGGCTGCGATGGTAGAGAAGCTTGAGGTCTTTGCCGACTTCCATGCCGCGTTTTCTTGCGGTTATTCGAACGGCAATTTCCCCAAAGGCGCCGGGAAAAGTCGTTGCAATCGATTTGCCACGCAGGTTCTCAAAAGAGGTAATGCCTTTCTGCCCGAACAAAATAAGCGAGTTTCGGTCCACGGCGGCGGCAACGTAGATAATATCCGCGCCCGCTAAGTTCGCGGCGATAGCGGCCGTCCCACCTTGATAAATGTCGATGGTTCCCGAAATAACGCCTTGCACCGCGACAGTGGCTCCGACCTGATTGACCGATACATTAAGGCCACGCTTGGCAAAATAACCGCCTTCCAGCGCCACCAATAACGGCAGGCTCGTCGATCCCGATCCGGCGGTAGCAACCTCCAGGCGATTTTTTTCAGGCTTGGCAAAAGTTGTCTGTTCGGCTCCTTCGGAGATCCACGGCGACGTAGTCAATAAGATCAAGCCCAAGAGGAGAGTGTTCGATCGCTCAAGCAAACAATTCTCCATGAATCGTTACCTCCTCATTCTAAGCAACGCGAACATGGCCCGCTTGAGCCACCGCTTTTCTGCTTTGGCCTCTCCCCTATATCAGGCGCGATCAGCTAGAGCCGCAGCCACAACGAAGGACATGACGCCGTGCTAGCCCGGATTATTCAGGTGCAAGGAGAAAGTATCATACACTGTAGCGCGAGGAGTAAGCCTCGGAGCGAGCGGGCACAGGAGCGTAAAGGCGCGCCGACATGTATGGTGCTTGGCTACAAGCTCGCTTCCTCACTCGACCTACGCTTCACCACCTGGATATGCAGGCCTCCTCAAGGTACAGACCCATTGCCCGCGACCGGAGAGGCTTGCTGCTCGGTCGATGTACGGCGTGAATAATCCGTGCGAGGAGATTTCTATTTTCTCTCGGCAGAGTAAAAGGTTTCCAAGAGCCTTCGGCGCATCCCCTCCTCCCCCTCCGGCAACACATCGAACTTTGTTGTATCGCCGGTTTTTTGCAAAATTCTCCGGCCCTGATCGTCTTCATGCATCGCGATCAAAACCTCCCCAAGGCGAGCCGCCAACGCCGGAGCCATATCTTTGCGGATCGAAACGAGGTGGCGCGGGACCAGCTCGGTTTGCGCCAGGATGCTGATATCCGATTTTCTTTTCTCGTCGAGCCGTGCGTAGTCGTCGTCGCTAAACGCTCCGGCCGCCGCCTGTTTCGCAAGAACCATGGCGACGAGTTTTTCTTGAGAACGGGCGAAAATATAACCGATTTCACTGGGAGAAACATTCGCTTCAAGCCCGCCCTTCTCCGAAAGTTTAAATCCGTTCCTCAGCAGAAAGAACTTCGGCATAAAGTGGCCCGAGCTCGATTCGGGATCCTCGAAGACGATGATCTTTCCTCGAAGGTCTTCCAGGTGATTTATTCCGCTGTCCTTTTTCGTAAAGATGAGGCTTCGGTATTCGGCCTTGCCTCTCTGCCAACGTCTCAGGAGCAACTTTCCGGCCCCATGTACGAAATTGACGACGTACGTGGGATAGGGACTGTCCATGTAAAAATCGACCTTGCCTTGTTCAAGAAGTTTGGCGAGCTCGGAGAGAGTCGGAGCTATAACGACTCTTCCTTCGACCGCCGATGCCGACGAAGTCTTTCGCGCCACGTAGTGGACAAAGTCGCGAAAGTGCTCTTCGATCTCCTGCTGATGCGCTTCAGCGACAATCCCCAAAGAAATCGTTTTGGCTTCCAGCTTCTCCCGCGTCTGTGCCGCGGCGTTCGAAGAGACGATTACGCCCAAGAAAAGGATTGCAAAAATGACCCTCGGTGTTCTGCTCATAACTGTTCCCGCAAATGTTAGGCGAATTGGTAAGCGGTTACGGCGAACCACAGGGAATTTGCCGTGCCATAGCTATTATATAAACGACGGGATCTTGGCAAGAAACAAAGCCGCGGGTCCGGCCCCGATCTTACAAACTTCATTTTCCATACTGCCGGTTCATCTCGTCGAAGAAACCTGCGTTCTCAAGCTCGTTGATGAAGCGCGCCTCGGCAAAGCCTTCCGGACTGGCGCTTGGAACTTCCGGCCTCGTGCGCGAAAGGAGGTACATCATCGATTTCACCACCCGCACGTAAGGAGTCGGCTTGGTCGAAAGCCGCTCTTTCTGTTGTTCATAGATCGCATTCAGAACCTCAGAGTCCTGAGTGGCAACGTATTTTTTCAACACGCCGAGACTAAGCTCGGATTTGGCTTTAAACAGATAAGTCCCTTCGATCCAGGCTTTGAGAAACTTCAGCGTGATATCCGGATTCTTAGCGACGTAAGAGCGCCGCACGAGAATACTCGATCCGGAAACTTCGAGGGGCAGCTTGGAAAAGTCGATCAGTTGTCTAAAGCCCATTTTGGTCGCCGTTAAACGCTGAACCCCGGATATGATTACGGCCTGAACCCGCCCGGTCTGAAGCGCATTCAGACGTCCGCCCTCATCCCCCACCGGTACGATCGTTACATCCTTTTCGGATATACCGTTTAGGCGCAGGCCCTCGCGCATCAGAATATCGGTCAACGACCCGATGGCGCTGATACCCAAGACTTTGCCTCGGAGTTGTTCAACGCTGGTGATGCTTTTCTGCGCCACGACCGCATGCTCGAGTTGATTCATCGACGAGGCGATCAGCGCCGTGTCGGCCCCTCGCTGATACGCCTCCAGTGCGGGCATGCCGGAATGATTGACGAATTGCACGCTGCCGCCGATAAGCGACATGATGCTGCGCGGGCCGCCCGGGATGTAAACGAGATTGAGATCCAAGCCTTGCTTGTCGAAAAGCCGCGCTTCCTTGGCGACCCAGATAGGCGCCATCGAACCGGAGATGGCGCCGTAGCTGGCGTTGATTTTTTCCGGCGTCGCGGCCTGGAGGGGAGCCGATAGTAATTGGATGAAAATGAAGAGCTTAATAAGGCGCGCCGTGTGATAGAAAACTCTTTTCATCTCGTCTCCCTTCCGTTTTCCTTCGAATCCCCGCTGCGCACAGAGAATCTGTAAATTGTCCGCCATTTTTGGGTTTCCTCGCCGCCATTACTTCTTGTACGGCGAATGAATGAACCCGCTCTGCTCGATCCGGTTCATGAACGACGGATCGACGATGCCTGCGATGATTATTTTTGGTTGAGCATAGCGCCATCTATGAACGTGAAATTCGCCTTCTCGTTGACCATTGTGGGAGGTTGCGCCGAATAGATGAAGGCCTATCTTTTTGGTGCCATCTCTTTAGCGGCTTCCGCTGCCGGAGAAAAATCAAAGATAGATGCGGCAGGGATTTCTCCCTTTAGACCTGCCGTTGCACCAAGCATCGCGATGTAAGCCTTCGCCTGCTCATCGGAAGGAATCCCGTTTCTTGAAAAAGTTTCCCTCACGGAGTCGTAGGCCTTTGCCGCTTGCGATCGATTGAGATTTATCCATCTTGCGACGATATCGATTGTCCCCTCGCGTTGAGTCCAAGTATAATCCAGCCCTTCTATCGTCGCCTTGAGCACTTCGATAACTTCTCCCCGGTGTGACTTGATCTTTTCTTCGGTTGTGGCCAACCCGGCTTGTGGAATCGGCAGTATTGTCCCCATGTGCAGGAGCCGCTTTAACCCCATCTCTTCGGCCTTCAAGTCGAACGGAGCCGGGACAACGGTGGCATCGATCGTCCCCTTCTGCGTGGCAATCATTCTGTCATTGGTCGAGTTCAAAGGGATAACCGTCGTATTCATTCCCAGACGGTATTTGTCGATGAGAACCCGAACCTCGTACGCGGGGAGATTTCCAAAACCGCCGGCGCCTATCCTTTTGCCAGCCAGATCTGTTACTGTCATGATCGCGGGCCGGCTTACGAGAAGATGCTGGAGCTTCACTGAAGTAAAGCAAATGACTTTGAGCGGCGCTCCCCGTGCGCCGGCCGTGGCAACCCCACTGGGTATAGTTGTGTAATCAACCGCGCGGTTAAGCAGCGCCGGAGCCGATAGGCCTGCCGCCATCTGAATCATTTCGATCTCGAAACCACGCCTTGCGAAAAAGCCTTTCTGAATCGCCACATGAATCGGCAGGTAACTCAGCGATGCCGAAGGGGCGGCAATTCTGATCTTCGTAACGGGAACTGGGCCTTTCCCCTGAGACTCCGCACCCGCCGCCAGCGCTCCCCTCAGCCAGATCATCGCGAGGACGATCACCGCCGACAATCTCGGCGATTTCAGAAAGAGCCGCTTTGTCATGATGCGAAGTTCTCCGATTGCTTTGCGCGTGTGTGTTCTTGCTCTCGTTCGATTTCGCTTGCCGGTTATCACTGTGATGATTTCAAGTCAATGGAAATCATCGCCACCGGCCGGATCGATGTAGTTCTTCCAGAACCGGACGTTCACAGACTTCCCGTAATTTGGAATGTGAATCCTTGCTCCCAAGCGGACTACCAGAGACCCAGCATTTGAATGAAGCGAAGTTTCAGGTTGACAGCCGTGATCGGGCGATGAAAGAATGTCGCTATTGATCATCCTATCTTGGCGTAAGGGTTAACAAGGAGGTTTCCATGGCCGCCGTCGCTCCGCCTCTGGCAATGATTCTCATCATCGCTCTCATTCTCTATCTGGCGTGGTGGAACGCTTACAAACGTAAGTAAAAGCCACACCCCTGAGCGCGAGGGGCTAGCTCGACGTTGTAACATGAATCCGAATACCTTCTATTTTCAGCGATGTGTTATGGGCGCGACTGGTTTCATGTGTTCCTTGAAAATCCGCGCAGCCACGTCCGGGTGACTCTGCGAAAGTAGTCCGACGGCGTACAGGAGATAGGAAGAATCAACGAAGAGGTTGGGATTTTTGGGCCGCAACACTTCATATCGCGTATTGCCGCCGCTACCCGACGAAAAGATGTGAGCGATGTGCGGATTGTAAATAAATACTCCGCCGGTTCCGATCAAGGTGCGCGTCTCGGTTAAGTCTTTGCCGTAGTGCACCCAGGTTTCGCCTTCCCGCGTGATAATTCTTTCTTTTTTCCCGACGTGGCGTTCCACGGCGAGATTCACGGCGATACGCGCCAGCTGAGCATCTACCGCGCTCTGCCAATCCTCTCGCGGGACGCGGGAAGTCTCCTGACTCACATCGTTGATGTAAGTCGCAAGCGCTTCGCGCGAAACGGCAAAGGCAGGAAAAGCAGCCCGAAACTCCGCCTCGAATCTGTCGATGCCCACGCGATCCAGCAGAGTGCCGGCGTTGAAACGAATGCCCAGGTCTCCCTCGACGGTCCGTTTCGCAAAGGGTTCGGGCAAACCTTGCTCAGCGATGTTTGGCCCTTGCGGTTCTCCGTAGCCGATGGAATGGACATCCGTTGTCGCGCCTCCCACGTCGACCATGAGCATCTCGCCCCAACCCTTCTCTCCCTCCACCCCTTCCGCCCCCAGAATCGCGCCCTGAAGAACCGCCATGGGTGTCGGTAGAACAACCGAAACGAGTCCGCTGATGCCATCGAGCCCCTTCGCATGGGTGATGCGCTCCATGAACAGCTTGCGGATCTCTTCGCGCGCGGATTCCACCGCGAGCTGCCCCGATCGTGGCATAACATTCGTCGCTCGGCGGATTTCTTTCCCACTGTTTGTTAAAATATCGCAAACTTCGGCGGCCACAGTTTGGTTGCCGGCCACAACGATTGGAACGGATAGCGCGGATCTCGCGAGCAAACGCGCGTTGTGAAGGATGGTCGCGGAGTCGCCTTCATCGGTGCCGCCGGTAAGCAGTATCATGTCGGGACGCTGCGTTTCGATCTCGTCAACCACCTTTCCTCCGAGCTTGAACGACCACGATCCAACTACCTTGGCGCCGGCGCCGAGCGCCGCCATGTTCGCAGCCTCCACCGTCAATCCGGGAACCAGCCCGATCACGGCCATTCTCAAGCCGCCCGCCGCGCTGCTCGAGGCAAGAGCCAACGTGCCGTCGAGAACATTCAAATCCTTGACCCGCTCCGGGGACAGGCGATTCGCTTCATGCAGGTTTGTCAATGCCTGCAGGAGACCTTCGCGCACGTCGGTGTTTACCGTGGACGCGGCCTGACTTCGCCCGATTACCTCGGCCGTGCGAAGATCCACCGCTACAGCTTTGGTGTAGGTGCTGCCAAAATCAATCAGGAGTGCGAGGGAGTTCAAGTTAGACACGGAGAATTCAGAAGTCGCCGGTCGGACGTCGGAATACCACGGTTCTCCTCCCGAATTCTGAAACCTGAATTCTGACCTCTGACTTTTGACCTCACGGCGCCGTCATAATCTTGCGATAGACTTCCATCAAATTTTTGTCCCGAACAGTGTTTTCAATGTCCCGGTTCATGTCCTCACCGCGGGTCAAGCCGACTTCCAATCCTATTTTATCGGCCTCCTTCATAAATTGCGGGTCTTGTGCCATCGTCGCAAACGCATCGCGGAGAACTTTGACGCGGTCCACTGGAACTCCGGGAGGTAAGACAATTGATCTGCCGATATTCTCGGCCGCATAAAGCGCGCTGAGGAGATTTTTCTTCCCCGGAGGAGCCAACTCTTCGATAGTTGGCACTTCGGGTAGGCGCGAGTCGCGTTTGTTCTTCGAGGTAACGAGCAGCCGAATAAATCGCTTCTCGATCCACTCTCTTCTGGTACCCAACAGCGAACCCGTTCCTTGCGATCGGCCGTCGAGAGCGCCGCGCTCAATGTCGAGCAAGATCTCCGGCGTGCCTTGATAACCGGGGATGACTTGAAAATCCAAACCTAGAATCTGTTCAACGATCTTCACCACGACATTGCTGGTATGGTCGAGGGATTGCGCTCCCATTTTCGGCTGCTTGCCATCTTTGTTGGCTTTTCTGATTGCTTCAAAGCTAGTGTAGAGAGTCGCCGATCTCACGTAAAGCGTCTGCGCTTCATCCAAAGCTTGACCCACCCAGATGAATTTTTGCAGGTCGAACTTGAGGGCGTCGTTGCCTGTGGCAAGACCAAAAAGACTTCCGGTATTCATGGTGCTCATGGTAAGGCCGTCAGGCTTGCTCCGGTTATAGAGCTCATTGACCGCGATCATCCCCCCCGCGCCCGGCTTGTTGGCTACGAGGATTCTGGGATTCCCCGGGATATACCTCTCCATATGCCGCCCGATGAGCCTTGCGGTTATATCCGTCCCACCTCCCGCCGAAGACCCGGCAAAGAGAGTAATCGTCTTCCCTTCGAAAAAATTCTTGCCGGACTGGGCCTCGACGGAAGCGGCCAGTATTGAGCTAAGAAAAATGACCAGAACGAATATCATAGAATCCAATAAATTGTCCTCGTCCTCCCTTGGGAGGCGACGAAAGAGGTGAGGGTAGTGCCAATCGATCTTGCCCTCACCCTCGCCCTCTCCCACTTCGTGGGCGAGGGAAATGATAGATGCGTATCGAGTTCAAATATCATGTCACAAGTTGCCACAAGTCTGAGATTTGAAATCTACAATTTGAGATTCTCAGCGCCAGCTCGGTCTAGTAGCCCCATCGCTCTGCGACCGCGCGCACGCGCTGATATTCCGGCGCCAGCTCTTCTCGCTGCATTAATTCCTTGAACGCCTCTTTGGCCAGATCCTGCGCGCAGACATCTTTGATCGCCGGGACATCATAATTGAGCTCGCCGAGTCGCTCTTCTTCTTTCAGCATGTCTTCAAATCCCGTCGCAAGTCCGTCGATGGGAAACGGCATCGCCTCGAGATCCCGTTGCGTGCGAGACGCATTGGTAACCACCCGCTCTTCCGGGTCCGGACTTAGCAGCCGAAGCCTCTTTTCGAGATGGTTGATATATTCATAATTCTTCGGCATGTCGCGCACAAACCAATACGAACGGATCAGCCCCTTGAGAAAACTCTTGACCAGGTCGGGCCTCTCTTCAAGTATGCGTCCGGTAGAGGCAATGATTCTTTCGGGCCGTCCATCAGGATATTGATCCGCGGGCGAGACGAGCACGTTGCAGCCTTCCTTCTTGAGGTCCGCCGCATCCCAGGTCGGCACCGGCGCGCACTCGACTCTACCACTCCTGATTGCCTCTTTATGAAGCCGAGCGGCGACCCCTATCCTCACCCACTCCACGTCGCGCTCCAAATCCAACCCCGCCTTTTTCAACTGAATCTGGATCGCCCAATGGCGGATGCTATTGAAGTCGCTGATGCCGACCCGCTTGCCTTTCAAATCCGTTAGCGACTTGATATGCGCCGGAGCCACCCAGACATTCGTGTGCTGGTTTCTCCAGCCCGCGATGATGTAAAGGTCGGCGCCTCGAGCGCGCTGAAAAAAGACCGTGCGCGATTGAACGTCCAGCGCGATGTCCACCGATTTCTCTTTCATCGCTTGCGAGATCCCCAATTTCTCCAATCCAAAGGGCACCATGGAATCATGCAAGATCTCATACGCCGGCGATCCGTCCGCGTTTCTGAGACCCTCATCGTACAGGAAGTTCATTTCGTGGGCGGTCATCACGGGTACTTGATGAAGCACGTGATAACAGGTTGGAGCGATCCGGAGCTTTTCATGTAACATGCGGTTATCCTCCTGAACTGCGATTGCGATGGATGCGTTCCACTCAGCTAAGTCTGATGCCGTATACCAATCTCCAAGGAAAGCTGCAACAAACTCGACGCTGCTTGACACAAGTATCTGATCCGAGTAACAGTGACGGCGAAATTATGAAGCGCATCGCTGAGAAGCGGAATTCATATGGCGAACCTTGATGAGACAGCGCCGCCCTTAACCGGTTATCGCGTTTTAGATCTCGCGGGCCCTTTGGGTTTTCACTGCAGTAAACTCCTCGCCGACATGGGCGCGGACGTGATAAAAATCGAGCCGCCGGGCGGCGATGAAGCGCGGCGGGTTCCGCCATTCAAAGATGATTCGCCGCATCCGGAGAAAAGTCTTTACTTCCTCCACTTCAACACTAACAAACGCGGCATCACCCTCGACATCGAAAAGCCGGACGGCCGAGCAATCTTGTTGGAGTTGGCTCGCAAAGCCGATGTCTTGGTCGAAAGTTATCGCCCGGCTCAGAGAGATGAGCTGGGCCTCAGTTACCAAGAGCTCAGCGCCGGCAATCCCGGTCTAGTCGTTGCGTCGATTACCCCTTTCGGCGACGTCGGCCCGTGGCGCGATTACAAGGCTAACGACATTGCCGGTTTGGCGCTCGGCAACCTCTTGTACTTGGCGGGAGAACCGGGGGAGCCGCCGTTACAACCTCCGGGCGAGATCGCCTACGGCATGGCGTCGACCTATGGGGCCTTTGGGATCGCGGTCGCGCTCTATCATCGTCTGGAAAGCGCCAGAGGTCAGCACATCGTTGTCTCTATGCACGAGTGTTCGGGACATATCGCCGGCTATTTTATTCCTAACTACGGCTACACCGGCGCCAAGCCCGCGCGCGCTTCGCGCAAGGGTGAAGAGACGGACCTCTACGACCCTTACCCGACCAAGAACGGCTACGCGCGCATTTTTATCATTCCGGTCGAGCAATGGCGCAGGCTGGTGGATTGGATGGGACGTCCGGCTTCTATTTCCGGCCCGGAATTCGAGAAGATGGCGTATCGGCGCAAACATCCGGATATCGTGGTGGCAGCGATCACGGAATTTTGTCGCCGCTATACGAAAGAAGAGCTCTACGAAGAGGGGCAAAAGCGGCGTATCGCGGTCACCCCGATAAATACCGTGGGCGAGTTCATGAACAGCGAGCAGGTAAAGACTCGCGAAGCGTTCATCGACATGGAACACCCCGTGATCGGCAAATACGCGCATTTCGGTCCGGTTCCGAGACTTAGCGAAACGCCCGGACGGGTCACACGCACCGCGCCGTTGATTGGCGAACACAACAAAGAGATCTATGGCGGCGAGCTCGGCATGAGTAACGACGATCTCATCGCGCTGCGAGCCAGCGGAGTGATTTAGGTGCACGAACTCACAAAACACCACACTCGACGATTACTTTCAAAGTTTGTTGTTACTTTTTGTCATTCTGATTAATATGAAAGCAAGGTATTCCGTAACGGCGGTTGTTACAATGAGGGATCGAGGAGGAGAACAGTTATGGAATACATCGCACTGGATGTTCACAAGAAGTACACCTGG
>Ga0066680_10000354_pt1 | contig 14835 bp, 13 predicted proteins | sample GraSoiAngelo_129_FD_62297 | JGI IMG/M metagenome (GOLD analysis project Ga0066680, IMG submission 62297) | Grasslands soil microbial communities from the Angelo Coastal Reserve, California, USA - 14_0927_12_40cm | ecosystem: Environmental > Terrestrial > Soil > Grasslands | place: USA... | reverse complement strand
ATGCTGATCCAGGGTCTTGGTTGCGGCTTCCAAAACGAGGCGACAATCACGGCATTGATTCAGATGCCGCTCGATCTCACGTTCCACGCTCGGCGAGAGCTTCCCTTCCAAGTACCAGCAAATCAAATGGACGGTGTCTCGACAGTCCATATGTCCTACTTCCTCAGGTCCGGCGAGGGCCCAACCGCCCAATCTTTTTGGGGCATTTCATGTGCCAAACAATCAAGCGGTGAAACCAAGCTCTAAGGTCTTCTAGATGAGTCGGTTGCCAAACAGCTCTGGAACTGGCAGATTCAAGAGGCGTAGTCCAACTAGATAAAGTTTACAAAGCAGGAGAGGCAAGGGTGGTGACCTGCTCCCCGAAATTTAGTCCAGCCAAAACTTAGCTTTTCCGGGTATACAACCACATGAGGATTTGTCTGCAATGAGAACCTTCCTTCTGGCGGAGAAAACGTGTCAGCATAGTGCAATGAAACACCCAAAACAAAACAAGCGCCCTCCGCAGACCCATCCATCTGCCTTGGCAGTACCTTCGTATCATCGCATTCTGGTTAAGCATGGCCTGATTGAAAAAACTCTGTCCATCCCCGATGCGTATGAAGTGTTTTTGAAAGTGGGCGCTGACCCAGAAGTACAGAAACTCCGTCGTAAGGTAGCACGCGGCAACAAAATGAAACACGTTCCCGCTTTGTATCTGGCCACAGCGATGGCTCTGCAAGGCATGACCAAGCAGGAGCTTGAAGCTCTGAAATTGCGGATTGAAGAGAAGCGAGTATGAGCGCCCCAGCTATTGTATGCGCATCCGCACAACTCGCTGCCGCAGCTCCAACCAGCCCGCAGAAGATATGTCTTGGCGATTTACGAGCAGCGATGCTTGCTGATGTGGGGGATCAAGTCTCGTTGATGAAACACGATCTCGCCGATCTGCTTCGCGGATTGAGACCATAATCAACCCTCGGTTCTGACGAGAAGGGGCTGGCGATATCGCCAGCCCCTCGCTACTTCGTCTTCGGCCCGGCTCTCTTTAGCGAGCGCCAGCCACCGCCGCCATTGCATGCGTTCCCATGGTCTGGGTTCCCACATTCACCTTGATCTGCTTTGGCTTTGCTTCCTCGCGCTTCGGTATGCTCAGCGTCAGCACGCCATTCTGATAATCGGCCTTGATGGCCTCCGACTTCACGGAATTCGCCAGCGAGAAGCTCCTGCAGAACGAGCCATACGCGCGTTCGATGCGCAGGTAGTTGTCCTCGTTCACCTCATTTTCAAACTTGCGTTCGCCGCGAATCGTGAGGACATTGTTCTCCACACGGATGTCCAGGTCCTGCGGATTCACATCCGGCAGGTCCGCCTTCACGACCAGTTCATTCTCGGTCTCGTAGATGTCGACGGCCGGGGCCCAAGGGGTCAAGTTCGACTCCTCGCCGGTGCGTCCCACCACATCGCCAAACACGCGATTGATCTGTTCCTGCAAGGTCGTAGCCCCGCGGAATGGTAGTTCCAAGCGATTCATGATTCTCATTTCAGCCACCTTCTTAAACGTCTCTGTCTTGGCCAAGGGTAATTTCAGCTAACTCATGTCGGCTCAGGTTACCGTCTGGCTTCCTCGTACTTAACCAGAATAAGTTAAGCATGTCACATTGTCAAGCTAAATCTTTCCATCAATTAAGCGCAGGAAGTTAAGTCCAAACCGAGGTGCGTGTCCTCAATGCTCAGCCGCCTGCCGCACCCTCCAAATTTGAGGGTGCTGGGCCGACGCTCGATCCCGCCAAGACCTCCTGGCTGGCCCATCCATGGAGGTGTGCAACGGTGGCGCTGCTTCCCGCGCGCTCGGACCTGGTCGGAGTTCTGCCCTTCGCTAGCCTCCTTCTTCTCTTCGATGCGATGAGCACCGTTGCTGGCGGGTGGAGCACCCTTGACGCGATGAGATGATCTTGGTGCCGCATCCCTTTGGGGTTTGGTTCATCAAAGGGTGCGGGTTTCGACTCTGCCTTTTGTTGCTCGCCTCGCGCCCATGCCCGTTGCCTTTCATGATAGACTTTCGCAAAGAGGACACTCGCTTGAAGCAAAAGAGAAAATTCACCGTGTTGATTGAGCAGGACGAGGAAGGCTACTACGTCGCGACTGTTCCCGCTCTTCACGGTTGCCACTCCCAGGCCAAGAACCTCGACACTCTGATGAAGCGCGTGCGCGAAGTGATCCAGCTTTGCCTGGAAGAACAGAATGCAGACCCAGGTTCCCTCGAGCTCGTCGGCATCCAACAGATCTCTGTATGACCCGTCTTCCCCGTGGTACGGGGAAGGACGTAGTCCGCGCCCTTCAGAAGGCGGGCTTTTTCGTAGACCGCACCCGGGGCAGTCACGTTTTCCTGAAGTATCCCGATGGCCGGGCCACAGCCGTGCCGGTACATATGCTGTAAGTCCTTTGTTTGCCGCTCTTACGAAAACTGCCGGGGGGTGGGGGTATTATTCCCATTCTGGAACCGCGCATCCCGGAGGCGCGCGGTTACGGCACGACTGAAGTCGTGCCCTCCCGAAGAATGGGGAGCGGGGTGGAACAAGCAAAGATCAGCGGTGGTGGAGGCGTTCGAGCTGGGCTTCGAGGTCGCGGACGCGCTTGTGCAATTCAGGAAGGTGATTCAGTGCCGCCATCATCTTCAGCCATTCCCGGTTTTCGACTGCGGGATACCCGGAATAGAGGGCGCGGGGCGGGACGTCGTTGGGCACGCCACTCTGGGCAGTGATGACCGTGCCGTCGCCGACGCTGAGGTGGCCGGCGGTGCCGACTTGTCCGGCGAGAATGCAGTTAGCTCCGATTTTCGTGGAACCGGCAAGGCCGACCTGGCCGCAGAGCAGGGTATTGGCGCCGACTTGCGAAGCGTGACCGACGAGAACCAGGTCGTCGAGCTTGGCACCGCGCCGGATGCGCGTTTCGCCGACCGTGGCGCGGTCCACGCAAGCGTTGGCTTGCACTTCGACGTCGTCCTCGAGGACCGCGGGACCCGACTGCGCCATCTTGTACCAAGTGCCATCCTGCCGTTTGGCAAAACCAAAGCCGTCACCGCCGATGACGACCCCGTTTTGCAAAACGACGCGGTTGCCGATGCGACAAAATTCCCGGACGACGGCGTGGGCGTGGGCGAAGAAATCATCACCGATTTTCGCGCCGCGGTAGATGCTGACGAAACTGTGCAGGACGGCGTTGCAGCCGATCTCGACTTGTTCTTCGATGTAGCAATACGGGCCGATGTGCGCGCCCTCTCCAATCCTGGCGGTTTTCGCGATGATGGCCGTCGGGTGAACCCCCGGAGCATAACGCGGTGGCTGGTAGAAGAGCTCGATGGCATGAGCGAAAGCCAGATAGGGATTTGCGGAGCGAAGAGCGGCGAGCGGGGGCAGAGACGAGTCGCGCTCGATGGCGACACCCTCCTCGAGCAGCACAGCTCCCGCGCGCGTGGTCTTCAGGAGCGAGAAATATTTGCGGTTGGCCATGAAAGTCACTTGATCGGGTCCGGCATGCTCAATGCCAGCGACGCCGCGCACTTCGGTGTCGGGTGGACCCTCGAGGCGACAGCCTAATTTTGGTGCGAGTTCGGAGAGTTTCATCGTGAAGACTCCTAACAGAATTTCTTACCAAGAACGAGAGAGCATCTGCGAGCGCTGGCAAGGACGTGCCAAAGCCGCGATGGTTGCCAAGCTGGGGCGCAGCATGCTGCGCCCCTACAGGTGAAATGACTCGAAGCAGCCCCGTCTCACAGAGGCCAAAGGAAGTATAGACGCTTTGGCTTATTCGTTAAAAAGGCGAGGCTGCGCTGCGGCGGCCGCAGCCGCGGCGGGCTTGCGGCGGGCTATGCCTACGACGCCGAGAACCGTGAGTTCGGAGAGCGAGGAGCGAGGCACAAAGATTCGATCCGTGGAGGAATTCAGGTCGGGAGGCGTGATTTGCAAACCATTTTCCAATAAGGAGAGGAGGTCGTTGGGAATGACCCCTTCGAGAGTTTCGCCATCATTGAATCGAAGCCTAACCCACAAACCGTCCAGCTTGGGACGGCTCAAAAACACTTTGCGCTCGGGTTCGAAGTCGTCTGAAAAATCGCGAACGAAATAGATGGAACGTATCTTCGCGAGGGGGACTTCCAGGTGTTCGCCGTCGGGAGTGAGCACGTCGATGGGGTCGAGTTGGCCGAGGCGCGTGGGATTCAAATAGCCACGCTGAGACTTTTTGTCGGAAAGCAGAAGGACGACCTTCTTGTGCGTCGAGGCTGGGGTCTTGGTTTTCAAAATCGGCAAATCCCGGATCGGAAAATCGTAAATTTGCTAAGCGGCAAAATGTATGTTATGTTAAGCAGGTTTTTCCTGTCAAGTTATTGTTTTCATTAGGGTTAGGGCTTCGGAGCACGGCCCGTTGACCGATAAAAAGCATATCCTCAAATCAGCGTCGATCATCTCTCTGGTCACGATTGTCAGCCGAGTGCTCGGCTACGTGCGCGACCAGCGCATCACGCTCCTCCTTGGAACAACCTTGACGGCTGACTCTTACTTTCTGGCCTATCGTATCCCCAATATTTTCCGGCGGCTGGTCGCTGAAGGGTCCATGACCGCGTCCTTTATCCCCGTTTTCACAACCTATATGAGAGAGAAGTCCAAGGAGGAGCTGTGGGAGTTCGCTAACCGCTTGTTCTGGACCATGGCCCTGGTGGTGGCGGTCATCACCGTCTTAGGCATGGTCTTTTCCCCCATCGTAGTGCACACGTTCACTTCCAGTTCGGGGAAAAGCGTGTCTTGGGACGAAGCGGTGACGCTGAACCGGATTATTTTTCCGTATCTTTTCTTCATCGCGCTGGCTGCACTGGCCATGGGCATCCTGAACTGCTTCCATACCTTCGGATTGCCGGCGGCGACGCCGGTGCTTCTGAATCTGTCCATCATTGTCTTTTCTGTTGGAGCGGTTTGGCATTACTTCAAAGAGCCCGCAGTTTCGCTGGCGGTGGGCGTGTTGGTAGGGGGCGTGCTTCAGTTTCTAATGCAAGTTCCGTTGCTGGTTCAAAAGGGGATGCGATTCAATTTTGGAATATCGTTCCATCACCCCGGCATCCGGAACGTAGCGCAATTGATGATTCCCCGGTTTTTCGGAATCGGGATCGGACAGATCAACTTCTTTGTCGATACGTATTTTGTCCTGGCAAAGGGCATGCCACAGGGGAGTCTGGCCGCGCTGTCTGTGGCTGACCGCGTCATGGAGCTTGTTCTGGGGGGTTACGCCATCGCGGTGGCGACGGCCATCCTGCCGATGATGTCGCACCAGGCGGCGGCCAATGATTATGAGTCCCTGAAGAAAACGTTAGCGTTCTCCGTACGAATCGTCGCGTTCATCACAATTCCGGCCGCGCTGGGTCTTATGATTTTACGTGAGCCCATCATCCGGGTGCTGTTTCAGCACGGCCAGTTCGTTGCGGAATCCACGCGCTTAACGGCGCGAGCGCTGCTCTATTACGCGATCGGATTGCCGGCGCTGGCGTCCGTCAAATTGGTCGTTCCGGCGTTTTATTCGACGCGCGATACGAAAACACCGGTTATTGTGGCTTCCATTTCACTGGTCATTAACATCCTACTGAATATCCTGTTTCTTGAGGTTTTCTTCAAGCGCGTCCAGAACGGCGGCCCGGCGCTGGCGACGGCGTTGGCAACTTTCTTCGACTTTTTCGCCTTGTTCATCATTTTCCGGCTGCGGTACGGTTCGATGGGAACCATGCAAATCTTGCGTTCTTTCTCGAAAATCTTCGTGTGCGCAGGAATCATGGGGGTGGCGTGCTGGTTCGGGAACTATTACACGGCCTTCACAGTAAATTCCCGCTTCCTCGTGCAACTCTCGGTTTTTGCGGGACTGATCACGGGAGCCACGGTCCTTTATCTCCTTCTGGCATGGGTCTTCCGGTGCCGCGAGATCGAAGAGGTTTACGGCATCGCTGTTCGGCGCCGGCCGGCCGGGGAAAGTGGTTACGCGGAGCTCTGATGGAGATTTCGGCCGCCACCTCGTCGTTCTTGACACACGTAAAGGTCGAAAAAGGCCTGGCTTCCAACACCGTGGCTGCCTATCGCCGCGACCTGGCGAAGTTCAATGCGTTCGCGCAAAAGCGCAAGCTCGCACTGGAGGCGGTGAGTCGCGACGACTTGGTGGACTTCCTGGCGGGCCTATACCGGCAAAAGCTGGAGAGCAAAAGCGTCGCCCGGCACCTGGTTTCGCTACGAAATTTCTTCCGGTTCGCGCAGATTCACGAATTGATCCCTGCCGATCCTTCCGTGAATCTCGAATCACCGAAAATCCGGCGCTCCCTGCCCGGGTATCTTCGGCTGGAAGAGGTTGAACGATTGTTGGCGCAGCCTGACGCGAAGACGGCATTGGGATTACGCGACCGCGCCATGCTGGAAGTTTTATACTCGGCCGGGTTGCGTGTCTCAGAACTGATTGGAATGCGAGTCACGGATTTGGATAGCAAAGTGGGCTGCGTGCGTTGTATCGGCAAGGGGGACAAGGAGCGGATCGTCCCGGTTGGCAAGAAAGCGCTCAGTATGGTGGAAAGATACCTTCGCGACGCCAGGCCGAAGTTGATCCGCAAGGCAGCAGGTAGCCCGACCCTGTTTGTTAATCGCCGTGGCGTGGCCCTCAGCCGCGTCGGCGTGTGGAAGATTCTGTCCGCTTACGGGCGGCGGGCAGGTTTGCGCGCCCCGCTGACGCCCCACACGTTGCGGCATAGTTTTGCCACGCACTTGCTGGAGCGTGGAGCGGACTTGCGGTCAGTGCAACTGATGCTGGGCCATGCGGATATTTCCACCACGCAAATCTATACGCACGTGGTGGAAGAGCGGTTGAAGCAGATCTACAAGGCGCATCACCCGCGTGCATAACGCGGAAGGCCAAGGGAACCCATTGCGGGTGCCTCCGTGGCGGTCAGCGCGGACACCCTGAAGCAGAAGGAGCGCAATGCCAGATTACATGTTCTTGCTGGAAAGCCGTCTCTCACCGGAGCAGCGGGCCGCCATGATGCGCGTGCAGGAACTCTCCGCCGCGCTGGGGTTCAATGTGTACCTGACGGGGGGAACCGTCCGCGACCTGATTACCGGCGCGTCCCTGCGCGATTTGGACTTTACCGTGGAAGGAAATCCGTCGCGAATCGCACGTGAATTGGAAAAGGGTGGCGCGAAAATCCTCCTTGAGGATGAGAAGTACCGTCACATCGAGGTTTTGTTCGCCGGAGACTGCGAGGGCAGCATTTCGGCGGCGCGCGACGATTATTATGTCCGCCCGGGAACACGTCCCGAAATGCGTTGGTCGACGATCATGGAGGATCTCCGGCGGCGAGATTTTTCCCTGAACGCCATCGCCATCTCCCTGAATCCCGCCTCGCGCGGCTTGTTGCTGGACCCAACGAACGGGTTGTCCGATATCGAGCGGGCCGAGGTACGCGCCCTGACCATTCACAGTTTCACGAATCAGCCTGTGCGCTTGTTGCGGTTGTTGCGATTTTCCGCCCGGATGGGCTTCAAGATTGAGCAGCGTACGCAGGAATGGTTCGATCTGGCCCTCGAACGAGAGCTCCAGCACACGATTGATCCGGAGGACGCCGGCACCGAACTCCGCGAAGCCGCCAAGGAAGAACGGCCAACGGTGGTACTGAAATCCTGGGAAGAACATGAATTGCTGGAAGCCGTCAACCCGGTCCTGGCGAAGAAACATCCCGACTACGAGGCGATCAGTCGCTTGGTGAAGGTACGCGAAGATCTATTCACCGCGGGTTTTCGCCCCAGACTTGCCACGCCGATGCTGCTTGCCATCTTGGGGCGTCTGAAAGATCGCGAACAAGCTAGTGTTCTCTCCAAGGCAGGGTTCCGTTCCTCCGAATTGGAATCCGTGCTGACGTTCGAGGAAAAAGCGCATGACGCCCAGAAACAGCTTTCGGGGAAAAAGAAGCAGGCGCCGATCGACGCATACCGATTTCTCGAGAAGCTTCCCCTCGAGCAAGTTGCTTATTTGCTGGCGGAATCCAATAACAGCACGGCCCTTTCCAAAATTCGCGCGTACCTGCACAAGTGGCGCCCGACGCGCAACGGTCTGCCGCAGGTTGCGAATGAACTGGAAGCGCTGGGAATGCCCCGAGAACCGAAGTTCGATCAAATTGTAGAACAGGTCTTCGCCATTCAGCTTACCGGACGGGGGAAGACACCGCAAGAGCGTGAGAAAATTCTACGAAAGCTAAGCGGGATCAAGGAACAACCGAAAAAGAAGGAGAAAGAAAAGAAGGGGTCAAAAGGCAGCAGCAAGGCGCGCGCGGCTGCAGGAATCGGTCAGGCCGCGAAGCAAAAACACGCTGCGGCAAAAGCGGCGATGAAGCAGGCTTCGAAAGGGAAGCGTGGTTCATCCAAACACTCCGGGAAAATAGCCGGCGGCGCTTATCAGGGCAAGCATTCGGGTGTGGCCAGGAAAAGCAGAGGCCGTTAGTGAACTCGCCCGGGATCCATGATTGTGACTTGTGAGAAAAGTCAGATTCTGTAATGCAAATCTCTTGAGAGAGTCTTAGAATCGAGTGCCATGGGGCAGACGCAGTTCGTTCATCTCCACGTTCATACAGATTACAGCCTGCTCGACGGGGCTTGTGAAACTTCCGAGCTGCTGGATGAAGCTTCGCGACAGAAAATGCCGGCGGTCGCCATCACCGACCACGGCAATCTCTTCGCCGCAGCGAATTTCTTCCACGAAGCGAGTAAACGGGACGTCAAGGCGATCATCGGCTGCGAAGTCTACGTAGCAAGAGGCAGCCGGCATGACCGGGGTGAAAAGACGAACGGCGGCAGCGGGCAAGACCGTGGCGATGGTGAACCAGGCATGCGGGGCACGAACCACCTCGTCCTTTTGTGCGAATCGCTGGAGGGTTACCACAACTTAATCAAACTGGTGTCTGCCGGCTTCCTCGAAGGATTTTATTACAAACCGCGCATCGACTATGAGGTTCTGTCGAAACACAGCAAAGGCTTGATCGCCCTCTCCGCTTGCTTGCGCGGTGCCGTGACGGAGGCGGTGGCAGATCAAAAGTACGACCAGGCGCGAGAGAACGCTTACCGTTTGCGCGACATATTTGGCAAAGGCAATTTCTTTCTGGAGATTCAGGACCAGGGCCTGGAGATCGAAAAAGGCGTGAACAAAGAATTGGTCCGTCTTTCCAAGGAAACGGGCATCCCGCTGGTTGCCACCAACGATTGTCACTACCTGCATCACGAAGACGCCCACGCCCAGGACGTTCTGCTCTGCATCCAAACTGGCAAAACCATGGGCGACGCGAATCGTATGCGATTCGCGACCGACCAGTTTTACTTCAAGAGCGCGGCGGAAATGGCTCAAGTTTTCGGGGAGATCCCCGACACACTGAGTCGCACCGTGGACATTGCTTCGCGTTGTCACGTGAAGATCGAGCGGATTGCGAATCCGTTTCCGGAATTCAAGGTTCCGGAGGGATATGACTCGTCAAGCTATTTTGAAAAAGTGGTGCGCGAGGGTTTTGCCGCGCGTGTTCCTTATCTCGAACACTTAGCGAAACAGGGGTCTCTGCGAAATCCGCTGGTTGCGTACGAGCGCCGCCTCACCTCTGAAATCGAAATGATCAAGAAGATGCGCTACGAGGGGTACTTCCTGATCGTCTGGGATTTCATTCACTACGCGCGCGCACAGGATGTCCCGGTGGGACCGGGCCGCGGATCGGCAGCCGGTAGCCTGGTAAGCTACGCGCTGCGTATCACCGACGTGGACCCGCTGCAGTACGACTTGCTCTTTGAGCGCTTTCTAAATCCGGAACGCGTATCGATGCCGGATATCGATATAGATTTTTGCATGCGGCGCCGCGGCGAATTGATTGAATACGTAACTCAGAAATATGGCCGGGAGAACGTTGCGCAGATCATCACGTTTGGAACGATGGCGGCAAAAGCAGCAGTGAAAGACGTCGGCCGTGTCATGGATATCCCCTACGGCGAAGTGGACCGGCTGGCGAAGCTTATTCCGGCGACGCTGGGCATCGAGCTAGAGGAGGCGTTGGAAGAAGCACCACAACTGAAAGCGGCGGTCAAGGCTGATGAACGTTTGAAAGACTTGATGTCCGTGGCACTGCGGCTGGAAGGGCTGTCGCGCCACGCCTCCACCCACGCGGCGGGCGTGGTGATCTCGCCTCAGCCGCTCACCGATGTCGTTCCGCTATACAGGACGAATCGCGATGAAATCACGACGCAGTACGACATGAATGCGCTGGAGCGGATCGGCCTGCTGAAGATGGATTTTCTTGGGCTGACGACGCTCACGGTTCTGCACGACACGGTGCGCATGGTGGAACAAAATCGCGGCGTGAAAATTGATATCAACAATCTCGCGCTAGACGATGCGGAAACGTATAAGCTCTTCGCGCGCGGCGAGACCACCGCCATTTTCCAGTTCGAGTCCCACGGCATGCGGGACATCCTCCGCCGCTATCAGCCGTCCCGAATCGAAGACCTTACCGCGCTGAATGCGCTTTACCGCCCCGGACCCATTCAGGGAGGCATGATCGATGATTTCATCAACCGCAAGCAGGGCAAGACCAAAGTCACCTACGAACTTCCAGAATTGAAAGACATTCTCGAAGAAACCTACGGCGTCATTCTTTACCAGGAACAGGTGATGCAAATCGCCAACCGCCTTGCGAGTTTTTCCCTTGGTGAAGCGGACATCCTGCGCCGCGCGATGGGGAAGAAGAAGAAAGAAGAGATGGCCGCTCAGCGCGCGAAGTTCATGGCGGGCTGCGCGGCCAACAAGATCGCCGGGAAGAAAGCGGAGCGCATTTTTAACCTGATGGAAGAGTTTGCGGGCTACGGTTTCAACAAGTCGCATTCCTGCGCCTATGCGCTTCTGGCGTATCAGACCGCGTATCTGAAGACCCACTATCCCGTGGAATTCATGGCTGCCCTGCTGACCTCCGAAGCCGGCAACACGGAAAAAGTGGTGAAGTACACCAATGAAACGCGGGGGATGGGTGTCTCCATTCTTCCGCCGGATGTGAATGAGAGCGATCTCTACTATACGCCGGTAGGCGAAGCGATCCGTTTTGGTCTCGCGGCCATCAAGAACGTGGGCGAAAACACTGCCAAGGCGATTCGTGAATCACGGGTGGCAGCGGGCGAGTTCAAGTCACTTTACGATTTTTGCGAGCGCATCGGGCCTCGTTTTCTGAATAAGCGGGTTTTCGAGAGCTTGATCAAGTCAGGGGCGCTGGATTCGCTCGGTCCACGGGAATCGATGCTCGTGTCCGTGGATGACGCGATTGCCGCTTTGCAGCGCGCTTCGCGGATTCGGGAATCGGGACAGCACGGATTGTTTGGGGCGGCAGCCGCGCCGGCGCCGATACCTTTCGAGTTGCGCGCCGCGGAGCCTTGGAACGAGGAAGAGCGCCTCGCGAGCGAGTATGCGATGCTGGGCTTTTACGTTTCCGGACACCCGCTGGAAAAATATTCCTCGCAGCTGGCGGAATTGAAAGTGGTTTCTCTCGACCTAGTCGAAGAACAACGCAACGGGAAAGAAATCACCGTTGCGGCGCTGATCGTTGGCACAAGGCCCATGCGCTCGAGGAAGGGCGCGCGCTGGGCGATATTCACCATTCAAGACATGACTGGAATTCAAGAATTGCTGGCCTTTCCAGAGAGCTTCGCGAGATTGGAGCAAGTCTTGAAGCCTGGGACCCCGCTTCTCTTGAAAGCTCGCGTGCAAGTCGAGGAAGCGGGAACTCGGCTTTCACTTCAAGAAGCGCGGCGGCTCCAGGATCTCGCGGAGCGCCTGGCGGCCAACGAGTTTCGTGTGCGACTGATGCTGCAGGAATTGCGTGAAGAAGCTTTGGAACGGCTCGAAGAGCTACTAGCTAGTTCACCCGGATCCTGCCAGGTTGTGTTCGAGTTGTGCCATCTGGACGGTTCCATTGCCGTGCTGGAGACACAGCGAAGAGTGAAAGCCACGCCGAAATTGGCAGAGGCTGTTCGGCAAGTTTGCGGTGAGCACGCTGTCGCGGTGGTGGAAGTATGAGGACGAAAGAAAAGGAAAAAGAAAAGGCCAAGCCGGAGAAGCAGCCCATCGATCGGCGGAAAGAAATCGAGCGGCTGGAGAAAGATGTCGAAGAATTGCGGCATCTGGCGGGAGAAGCAGAATCCGACACGGAGTTGGAGCGTATACGCCAGCAGGTTGCAGAGCTTCGGCGTGACTTTTACACCCATCTGGGACCATGGCAGCGCGCGCAGATCGCGCGGCATCAGCAGCGCCCCTACACGTTGGACTATGTAAATCTTCTTTTCACGGATTTCATGGAGTTGCACGGCGATCGCGGTTACGCCGACGACAAAGCGATCATCGCGGGGCTTGCGAAATACCGCGGGCGGCCCGTCGCCATTATCGGCCATCAAAAGGGCCGCGATACCAAACAGCGTCTCGTGCGCAATTTTGGTCAACCCAAACCCGAAGGATACCGCAAGGGGCTGCGCGTCATGCAGTTGGCGGCAAAGTTCGGTCGCCCTATTTTCACTTTTGTCGATACGCAAGGAGCGTACCCAGGCATGGATGCCGAAGAGCGCGGCCAGGGCGAAGCGATCGCACGAAATCTGCGGGAAATGGCGAGGTTGCCCGTGCCGATCATTGTCACGGTGACAGGTGAGGGAGGCTCGGGAGGAGCGTTAGCCATTGCCGTGGGCGATAAAGTGAACATTCTAGAGAACAGCTTTTACTCCGTGATTTCGCCGGAGGGGTGCGCTTCCATCATTTGGAGAGATTCGGCGAAAGCGGAAACTGCAGCGGCGGCTATGAAGATTACGGCGAAGGATTTGAAGGGATTGGGAATCGTCGACGAAATCGTACCCGAACCGGAAGGCGGCGCCCATACCGACCACGAAGCAGCGGCACGCTTTCTTGATGATGTTCTTGACCGGCAGCTTGTTGCTTTGACGAATCAGCCGATCCGGGAATTGCTTGACGCGCGCTACGAGAAATTCCGCAAGATGGGGCAATTCTTCGACGTGAGAAGCGATTAGCTTTCACTTCACGGCTTCCTGCCTCCTCTCCCCCTCGTTGCACAAGAATTGCGCATGCAGGTTTCGCGTTGCGTTTTCCCGGTAGATTGCGCCGGTTTGTCAACCCGTAGCATATTGGGAACGCGAAAGGAGAGCGGCGTTGTGCCCGTGCATGCTGCATTCTACTCTGAACTGGCAATCATCCAGGTGTACCGGCACAAAGGAGTAGGTTTGTTGCCCTGGCCGGTTCACGCAGAACAGGACTCGTCATGTCGGAACCCTTCCGCCCGTACGAAAAATTGGTTGACATCATTATTTTTGGAAAGAAGTTTCAAGTGCCGGAGCGTAATTCGTTGTTGCGCTGCTTCCAGTTCATTAGCCCGGAGACGATTCCCTACGGCCGCTTCTGCTGGAATCAAGATTGCCAATACTGCCGTGTGAGCTGTCAATTGCCGGATGACGACGAGCCGCACGAGATGTTGAGCTGCAAGTTCATCGTGATGCCCGGGATGGAGATCACGGAGATGAGCCAGGAACTCAAGTGGTGCCTGCGTTCCAAGCTGCCTTCGGACGCGCCCGTTTCCACGTAGGCTCAGCATAGCTTCACGTCGACAATTTGCTCTGCCGCCGCTCCTGACGATCGCCACCGTTCGTAGACGTGAGAACGGAAAGCGGAGAACAGCGGTCGGAAATCTTGAAAAACTGAAATACCCCCCTCCCCCGGTTTTTGCGTAAGTGTTGCATCTAAAAAACTTAGCTGTTCCCGTAAGTGGTTTAGAATCAACAGTTGCGAGGTGGCTTTGTAAGTGTTGATTCTGAATGGGTTAGGGGAGAGGAGTCTTTGCCCGTTCCGGCGAGGTGCACGGGATAGGGGACTCGGACAGATGGGGCGGCGGGAGTTTTGATCGGCAAACACAGGGGAAGGATAGCAGGTTATTAGCGATTGGTCAAGTATTATGCAGGGAATAGTCGAAATTGGGGGTTGAATGGTAATTCTGGAGGTTGGATGGCAGAGGTTCGAGGTTAGAAACGGATTATAAGGCGGGAGGTATGCACAGGAGCGGGGTGAACGGTTCTGGCGCGGGAGAGGAATAAGAGAAAGTCAGAGTCAACTACCGCACCCTTTGAAAAACCAAAGCCCAAAGGGTGCGCCACTCATTTTGGCCCTCGCGTTTGTGGTCTTAGCCACCCGCCCGCTGCTATTGCCGCCCCTCTATATATCGCCAGATGGTATGATCCGAAAGAAGCGGTAGGCTACCCACGCGCCAAGGGAGAGTTCCACGATGAAGACCGGAAACCAGTAGACGAATGGCACCCGCCACTTTATCAAGCTTATGAATACGATCCCGTGAACAATCGCCAGCCCTGCAAGAAATGGAATCAGGAAAGGTCGCTTTAGATGCCCCCTGAATGCTCGCAGAAACGCAGGAATCATCGCAAATGAACTCCAAGCGAAAAACACCCAGACCTCTTTAATGTGGTATTGATCGGCCAAATAAAAAGACCCAACCCCAATCAAACAAAGCACCAGTGCTAAGCCGATCCCCAATAGGCCATCGCGGATTCCCGTAATCGCCATCGGCCCGACTGTCCCTTCCTTACGGTTTACACTGCCCTTTTTTGATGGCGGCAACTTCGTCAGCTACACCCTTATAGAGTAGGGCATCAAATCCTGCCAACACAGCATAGCCGCCTACTCTGACCACATACGGTGACGCCGCGAGTGCAAGTGGTGCCGTGCCCGTGATAATGTTTGTCGAGACGGCCCCGACTG
>Ga0066680_10000350_pt1 | contig 14861 bp, 16 predicted proteins | sample GraSoiAngelo_129_FD_62297 | JGI IMG/M metagenome (GOLD analysis project Ga0066680, IMG submission 62297) | Grasslands soil microbial communities from the Angelo Coastal Reserve, California, USA - 14_0927_12_40cm | ecosystem: Environmental > Terrestrial > Soil > Grasslands | place: USA... | reverse complement strand
CACACTCGCACACTCGCACACTCGCACACTCGCACACTCGCACACTCGCACACTCGCACACTCGCACACTCGCACACAGATGGAAAGGCATAACACATGACTACTTCTACCGTTGCCCCTCCCGGCCCCCCGCCGGTTGAGGGAGCGCAGTGGAATGGTGAGCGGTGGTTTACCTACAATGCAGCCACCAACGCATGGGATGTGGTACCTGAGGCCCCGACCACTACACCGTTACCAACCGCCGGCACCAATGGAGACGGGACGGACAAGCCCCGGCCGCAAATGGTGTTGGGCACGCTCACCGACTATTTCGACCAGCAAGCCGCGCAAGGCGGTTCCGGCAAGACATGGAAATTCCACCAGAAGCCGATAGGAACTTCCTACCGCGGGATCGTTGCCACTGACATTGACGTCCGGGTAGTCGCCCAGACTGACAGTGACGGAAAGGTGATCGAGCAGAACGGTCAGAAAAAATATCAGCTGCTCGTGCCCATGTTGGTGATGCCCGAGGGTGAGTACACCGATGGGCATGCTACCGCGGTGTTCAAGGCCGGTGATGGCCGTGACAAGCTCAATGCGGCTATGGCTGCGGTGGGTGCCCCGCTGACTACGGATGAGGCCTCTGGCCGGGCTGGGTACGTCCCGCAGCCGGGTGCATTCATTCAGATGACCAAGGTGGCTGAGCAACAAGGCAAAACTGCAAAGGGTGAGGGTTTCACCAAGTACATCTATGAGGTGCATTACCGCAACCCGGATGATCCGAACATCACAGCGATCCGGGCTGAGATCGAGGGCGCGGTTGCCGCTGTTGAGGATGCCCCGCCGCCACCCGAGATGAAGTACGACCCGACCACTCGCCAGTGGGTGATAGTGGCACCGGCAGCGGCCGGGCCAGCCACACCAGCAGTCACAGCACCCCCGGTGCCCGCGGCGACCAACTCACCATCACCCACACCGGCACCAGCACCTGCACCGCCGGCACCCCCGGCAACCACACCCCTGCCACCGCCGGCAGCCGCACCGCCCACCGTGCCACCTACAGCACCCGCAAGCCCGCCAGTGCCGCCCGCTAGTGCACCACCGGCTGCGCAGTCCGCCCAAGCTGTCCAGGCAGCTGCAGCTCACGTGGCTACGGCAGACGGCTCGCCAGCGGCTGCCAATGGAGCTGTTCCGGCCGCCGCACCGCCGGCTCCGCAGATCACCCGTGAGCAGTGGGCGCAGATGCAGCCCGCCGTGCGCGCGGTGGTAGCAGAGCGCACCGGGGTAGCTATTCCCGATGATCTCAACCCGGCTCACGCGGCGTTTGCCGGCAGCTAGGCAACTAGCCGCAACGTCCACTTGCCGGGGGGTCAGCGTGTACACGTCCTGGTGTCAGTTGATCCCCCGGCCCTATCCAAACTACTAACAAAGGACAATGACATGGTGAAAAAGCCCACCAAAGTAGAACAAGCAAAACGCGCTGCGGATAAAGTAGACCGCGCCGTAGACAGTGTGCTCAAAGTTACTGACTGGTTTGGTAGACCAGCAAAAAGAAAATAGAATACCAGCAAATCAATATCACTCCACCTAAAGGACTCGCCACCCATGCCCGAAAACACCGATGAGACCACGCTGTTTGTACCGATGCGCCGGTACTTCCGTCCGAATGGTCACAGCGAGATGGGTCACCTCATCATCCCAGACGCACAGACCCCTGATCGATTGTCACGTCTGGAGTGGATCGCAAGCGAAAAAATCGAATTTACTATGGAAGCATTCCCTAACATGGTCAACATCTGTATGGATGATGGTTCATTCGATTACAAATACGAGGTTGTGCCGCATCCTGATGTGAACGCCAAAGTATTGGAGCTGATCGACAACTTCAATTTACAGGACTACCGCAACGCTGCCACCTTGCTGGCCAGCGACTAGGCCCGCACTGATGCCACTCGACTGGGTACCCGCGGATGCACCGCCACTGCCACCCGCGCTGCCCCGGCCATCTTTCAACCGGGCTGGATTTCGGCCAGCACCACTGCCCGGTGTCAGTTTCGGGCTAGCAAGTCGAAACCCGCGAGTACAGCCGGCCACTGTGTTTGGTGAGCTCACGGCGGATGGTCGCAGCATCGTGCTGGTGGTCAGCGGTGATCCGTGGTCGTGCGAGAAAGCATTTGATGAGCTGGCCGAGTTCACCGCTAAGATCAAGCCGGCAGAGGATGGCCTGACTCTGACCACGCCACTGACCTGGCCAACGATCATTCAGCTGTCGTGTGCGTTCGGCTCGAATTGGTCGGCGGGCAACCGGCTGCAGACGTGGTTTTTCGGGGAGCTCGCGCGGCGCACGCAGTGGATTGACAAGCCGTTGCGCTACCAGCTGCCGGCGGGCCTAGAGCTGCGTCCGTGGCAGCCACTGGCGGTGCGCCAGGTGGCTCATATGGGCTGCCTGCTGGAAGATGCCCCGCGGCTAGGCAAAACCATCAGCGCCATTGTGGGCCTCGCTGAGCGGGCCTGCTGGCCAGTCTATGGGGATGTCACGCCGTGTGTGGTGGTGTGCCCGGCATCAGTGGTCACCGCGTGGGTGCGGGCCTTCGAGCTCTGGGCTCCGCACTGGCGCGTCATTGCCTGGCGCGGCGGCAACAAAGATCAGCGCCGGGAGTGGGTCGATGCCTATGACGTTTATGTGGCCAGTTATGCCGTTGCACGTCGCGATGCCAAGGCCGGGGCTAACCTGAGTGACTCGCCGCTGGTCCGTATCAAGGCACCAACGGTGATCGCAGATGAGTATCACTGGCTGGGCAATCCTGATGCTCAACAAACCCGGGCAACGCAGCGGCTAGCCCGCCAGGCTCGCATATTTATCCCACTGTCAGGCACCCCTTTCAATCACAACATCTCCAATATGCAGCCCACTTTGGAGGTGTTCGAGCCGCCGGCATTTCCGGCCAGAGAGCGCATTGTCACGCGGTGGTGCACACAAAAGTCACTGGATTACGGCACCAAGATCACCGGTATCAACCCGCTGCGTGAGGCTGAGATGCGCACGTGTTTTCTAGGCCGGCAGTTGCGCCGGGCTCGCGAGGACGTGGCGGAATGGCTGAGCAGTAAAACATACAGCACACGCATGGTGCCGATCCCGCAGCCATATCTCAAGATGTACAGAGATATGGAAAACAAAATGATCGCAGAGCTGGACAACGGTGATGAGGTCACCGTGATGTCCACTATCACCAAAATCCAGCGGCTGCAGCAATTATCCGCATCGGCTTGCGATCTGTCGGTTACCTACACACAGGATGAGGAAACCGGCGATGACATCGAGCACCAGCACCTGACACCCCGATTGCCTAGCTGGAAAGTAGACGCCATGATCGATGTGCTGGCTGAGCTGGAATGGCCGGCTATCGCATTCGGCATCTCCAAGCCGCTGATGCTCATTGCGGGGCAGGAGGCAGCGCGCCAGGGCGCCCGCGTGGGCTACGTGGTGGGCGGCCAGACCACCCGAATCCGTGATGCTGATGTGGATGCATTCCAAGCCGGTAAGCTCGATCTGCTCTGCGTGGTCGTGCAGGCTGGCGGTACGGGCCTCACGCTCAATGCGGCCGGCACGGAGATTTTCTTGCAGCGCCCGTACTCGTTTGTGGATTCCACTCAGGCAGAGGATCGAGGCGTGGGTGAGCGCTATCCCACGCTCGACATTGTTGATCTCGTGGCGGAAAACAGTGTCGATAACCGCATCCGCGAAATACTCCACGGAAAGGCCGCACAGCTGTCACAGTACCTAGCAGATCCCCGCATTGTCCGTCAACTATTCGGAGGAAAGGTCAAAGCAGCATGAGAATTCAGGAAGTGAGAAGAATGACACCCTGCTCGAACTGCGGATCACTCATCTGCCGGTGCCAAACTTATGATCCTGCATTGTCCGTCAGCTATTCGGAGGAAAGGTCAAAGCAGCATGAGACTATTTAACAAATTCCTGGTAAGGCGCCGAGACGGATCCGTACCGAGTTGGCCATGGTTTGTGATCGGTGCATCAGATCCCGCAGCGCCACACGCATTACGCGCCTATGCGGAAGCTGCCCAATATCAGTACGGTATGGATCCTGAGTACTGCGAGCAGATCCGCAAACTCGCGGAACGTTTCGAGGAATGGCAGGCAGAAAACTTCACAGGAGATCCCGATGCCGGGCCTCACCGAACAGACAATGACAGTATCTGTGCGATGATTCCCGAGTACGCGACCGAACTACCGCCCGAATACAACCAACGACAGATACAGAATAGGTAGAGACTAACTACAGCACCGATCGGGGTAGGGAATCATGACCACTGCAGCCACACCAGTCAGCACCGTTGTTGGTGACACCACACAATCCACCATGGAGGTGCAGGCTGTCATTCTCCATTTAGCCCACCGGCCCCTGAACTGTCGGTGCTCCGTCTGCCAACTATTCCTAGACCAAAGGACTCGCCACTGTGACCACCTCATCTGATGCCCATTTCCGTTGGGAACCATGCCCGGAACCGCCACCGCTGCCGCTGCCGCAATCATATCTGAGGCCCCCGACTAGCGCATGGGCAGACAACCCGTTTCTACCGCTCATCCACGCACCCAGTGACACCGATAACCTGCCCGCGATACCGGAACCCCCGTTGCCACCACCGCCGTTGTACACCCTGCACATTCCTTATCCTGAACCACCTAAATACGCATGGGATTCCGAGAAAATGCAATGGGTGGCAACTCATCCCCTGCCACTGCCTGAGCTCACACCTCGCAGAGCACCCGTGCTCAATCGGCCCGGCCGCGCGCCGTACAGCCTGCATGACACAGATCCCATATGGGATGCAACTGTCAATGACGCGGAAGTGTGCCCCGTGGATGAGTCTAACATCCTCACCTCTGAGGTGGCAGGCAAGCCGGGCATGCACAAGGTGGCGCTCGATATCGATCTGCCAGCCAAGTTGCTGCCGTCCAGCACTCCCGGGCACTGGCATCTCTACATTGACTGTGATGTGCCCTGGGAGACCTACACCAAGCTCTTAGACGCACTAGTCGAGGCCGGGGTTGTCGAGGTGGGTTACGCCAGGGCTAGCAAGATCCGCGGCTATACCTCTGTGCGTCCTCCGTGGATGCCCAAGACTGAGGACGAACAGACTAACGGAGGTACCAGCGGGTGATGACCACTGCCACTGACAAAAGCGGATGGAGCTGGCCGCTGACCGCGCGCAAGGCGCACTATTTCACAGCGGGCCAATCATTATGTGGTGGCTGGACACCAACCGGCACGATCAGCAAAGAGCGCGTTGCCGGGCCTACTTGCTGTTCAGTCTGCGAGCAACAATTGCGCGAGCTGGGGGGTATCAAGTGACCATCTCAGTTGAGGATATCGTGGTGATCGGGGTTGATCCCGGCCCGCGTCCTGGCATTGTCGGTCTGCGTTATTCGCCTCAGCGGGTGCGCACCGCAGCGCCAGCCATCATTCAGTGCACGATCAACGTCGCGCTCGCGTGTATCCAGGCCATTATTCCGGGGGATGTCAAGCGCATTTATCTGTCCTATGAGCCTTTCGTGATGGGTGCACGATCGGCCAAGGTGAGCACGCCGGCTGCCAGCGGTGCTACCGCGCGGTTCTGCGGAGCTCTGCAGACGCTGGCCTACAGCGACAACCGCATCGTGCTACGCCACCACCAAGCGTCCGCGGTCAAGCCCTGGGGGAGTGAGGAACGCCTAGAGCGCGCCGGGCTGCACATGATGGTCAAGGGCATGATTCACGCCCGGGACGGGGCCAAGCAGGCGCTGTACTGCGCCAGCCATGATGCCGGCGTGCCTGACCCGCTGAGCAAGCGGCACAAGCTAGCGGAGGCGGCCCCGTGATGCCGCTGTGCGGGGGCATGGGTGCCGAACATCCCCGGCCGGCCAGCCCGCAGCGTGCGATGAGCCCGGCACATCTTGTGGCGTATTTCCACCAGTGGGCCTATGACGAACATTTTGGGGAGGGCACGCAAGATTGCAGCCTGCGCATCAATCTGCATAACAGCGAGCATGCCGAGCTCATCGAAGCACTGGAGTCTGATGCCCCGGGCGGTACCGGTGTGGTTGATTGGTTGACCGCAGTGGCGCACGAGTTAGCCGATGTGGTGTGGGTGGCCTACGGCACTGCACACAGCCTGGGTATCCCACTTGATCAAGTACTGCGTGCGCTGTACCGGTCGCTGTTCACGCGCGCCAATGCTGATGGCAGTCCCGCGCTACGTGAGGACAACAAAGTCACCAAAGGTGTCAACTATCGGCCACCCACAGAGGATATCCGAGCAATCATCGAAAGGGCCACGCAATCATGAGCTATTTCACCGCCACCCAGCAAGACGTTGCCGATGCTGTTAAGAAAGCCATCGAGAGCACGCGGGGTCATTACCTGGCTGATCTGACTATAGAGTCGTATGAGGTGGCCGTCTCGAAAGGATGGGAGGAAGACGCACACACCCGCACCTTTGGTGATGAGATCGCACTGATTCACACAGAGGCCAGCGAGGCATTCGAGGCATACCGCAAACGAGGATTCGAGGCCTGGGAAGGGAAAGACGGCAAACCTGAGGGTGTCGGGTCAGAATTCGCAGACGTGTTTATCCGACTCCTGCACTACTGCTACGTGCACGGCATCGATCTGCAAGCCGAATACGACCGAAAGACAGCATACAACCGCACTCGTGAATACCGGCATGGGGGCAAAAGACTATGACTCCCGAAACCACTAACCCAAACGCCATCTACTATCTTGCCGGTCCGATGGCGGGATACCCTGATCACAATCACCCGGCATTCCATAGGGCTGCCGCTACGCTGCGAGCATGTGGTCACGTTGTGGTCAATCCAGCTGAGTACGGCAATCTCATCATGTTGGGTTGGCAAGGCGCGATGAAACGTGACCTGCACGCGATGTTGTGGTGTGACGCACTGGTGATGCTGCCGGGCTGGGAAAAATCCAGAGGTGCCCGGCTGGAAACCCGTACAGCCTGGGATCTCGAAATGCCCATCTACGCACTCGATGTCATGCTCTGCGACTGCATCCGGCCGCATGTGGGCGCAATGGTGTGGCACACCGAATCCTGCCTGGCGCAGCGGGTGCCAATCAGCACCATTCCAGCCGATGACCTGACCACCGTGGCGATGTACGCGCGCACCTATGCCGATGGCGAGCCACACGCTGCCGCCGGCCGGGTGCTGCAGGCTCTGGGCAAGTTGGTGTCACCGCTATGAAGACACGGCTGCGGGCATTCCTTACCAACGTCGTGTACACGCTGGCAGCGGTGTACTCGTGGGTAGCCGGCCCGATCAACATGCTGCACACCAAGATACGCAAGAGGTGACGTTATGACTGTGGCGGCATTGGTTGTGTTAGGGCTACTACTCGGATACTGCTGGATAGGGTTTTAGGAGGTGACGAAATGGACACACCTGACGGGTACACAAAGGGGGAAGCACTCGAATCTGCAGAGCTCGACTGGAATACGATGTGTGACGAGAACAAATAATAGCAGGAGGTGACGAAATGGACCGCATCTATCTAACTGATGACGAAAACGTTTATGTGGACGAATGGACCGGATCCTCACAATACAAATTGGTTGTTAACGGCAGTACATGCGGTCTGTTTCGCGCCGTGGAAGATGCTAAGCAAGCATGGCGAGGACTGCAGTTGACACCACGGCAAACCTGGGAAAGCGGCGGCCCGGCACAGTCAGAATCATGTAGAACCATAATCTAACAAACTGGCACGATTCGCCAGACACATACGGGGTAGGTGGTTACTAATGCAGTCACACGTGCCAGGTCAGGTATACCTTTTGCATTTCACAATTCCCTACGTGGCAATCCAGCATCCGGGCAAAAAATACCAGTGTGCAAAACATTACCTGGGCTGGTCGAAAGATCTCATCGCCCGGCTGTTGGCGCACAAAAAAGGCAGCGGCTCGCGACTGGTGCAAGTGATCAATGATGCTGGTATCGAATGGGAGCTGGCCCGGGTGTGGGATGGTGACCGTTTCCTCGAAAGACAATTAAAGAAACGTGGTGGACGCAGCCGAATCTGTCCTATCTGCCAGGGCACCGGAATAGCCCTGCAGTGGGAGACCTATGACACAACCACGGCATTACTAACCGGGATAAGTGTGGGTGCATAATGGCTTACGGTGGATATGCATCATTCTATGTGATAGCTGGTTGGCGATGTGTGCTGCCGGTGCCGGTCCGGTCGAAGACACCGCCACCTACCGGTTACACGGGTGATCACGGCATCGATGAGGTAGCACCTGAGGTGCTGGCAAAATGGGAGCGAACCCACGCGGATGACTCGATCGCATTGCGTCTGCCGGCCGGCGTGATCTGCATCGATATTGATCATTACGATAAGCCCAAGGTGCTGCCCGATGGCACGGTCACCGTGGTGGCCAAGCGGGGCAATGACACCATCGCCGAGTACGAGGCCAAGTGGGGACCGCTACCACCCACGTGGGCGAGCACCGCCCGGGGGAATCCCAACACGGGCGCCGGGCCTTCCCGGACGCTGTTCTACCGGGTACCACCCGGGCGCTATGCCACCACTCTGGGCGATCCACGCAACGGCGCGGTGGAAATCCTGCAGCGCCATCACCGCTACTGCGTGGTATGGCCCTCGATCAACCCAGACGCCAACAATGCGCAGTACTACTGGTACGGGCCTGGGGATCTGGGCGAGCAACGGCCACCATGGATCGATGAGCTGACGCAGCTGCCCAACGCCTGGGTGATCGGGCTCGCAGAGGGCGCCAGCGCGGCCAGCGCGCCCGCAGCACCCATGGCCGAGGGTGCGGCGCTACTCACGGCCTTGCTCGATGATGACCGGCCACCGTGCGCGGACATCACCAACATTGCCCTGACCGCGGCCGATGAGCTTGACCACGCAGCGGCAGGCAGCCGCCATGACATCGCCACTGGTCGGATCTTCCAGCTGATCCGGGCGGCTGCGTTCGGCCACCCGGGCGCGGGCGGGGTGCTGGCCGACCTGCGCACCCGATGGGATGCCCTGACCTCTGGCGAGCACCGGGCCGATGAATTCGAGCGGATGGCCAGCTCCGCAGCGTGTAAGGCAGTAACCGAGGTCAGCGCCACCGGCTGCCCGGTGCCCGTGGCTTATGACCCGTGCCTGATGGGTACCGTCGTCGCGCCGCCGGTCCCGGGCCGGCCTAGCCACACCACTGGCCCCGATGGTGAGCTCGATGACGCCAGTGATGCTGATGTCCTCGATATCCCCGCACCGGCACCGCCCATTGTCTGGTCTAGGCGAGCTCTGATCGGCACTGGTGCCTTCGATCCCCGCGGACATCTCGATCAAGTGCTCGCTGCCCAAGCGCTAGAGCGGATCCAACCGGTGTTGCGGTTCGCTACCGATGTGGGCGCGTGGGCGGTCCGTGGCCCGTACTCCTGGGATATGGCGCCGGGCGATATGGCCGACTGGGCTCTGACGGAGCTGTTCGACCTGATGCCCCACGGCGACCCGGACTCAGAATCCACTGAGGCGCAAGACCGCGCATCGCGGCGCAAACGGTTTGGGCAAAACAGCGGGTCAGCGGGGATAGCGAGCAAACTGCGGGCGCTGGTGCGGGCCTCTGGCGCATCGAGCACGGTCCGGCTGGCCGACCTCGATGCCGATCCCGAGATTATGTGGGCTGGTCGGCTGCCGTGGGCGCTGCGCAGCTGCATCGAGCGTCCCGCGCTGGCGAACCTGCCCGCCGATACCCCGCACCTGCACTCAGCCGGCGTGGCGCCCTCTGGGCTGGGCATCGAGCACCCTACGCCAGCCTGGGATGCCTTTCTAGCCGCGGTGTGGCCGGATCCGGCTATCCGGGCGTGGGCGCTGCACGTGGTCTCCGTGGCCCTGACCGGCTACTCAGACGCGGTGATGCCCCTGCTCTGGGGGGAGACCGGCCGCGGGAAGACGGCGTTTACCGCACTGGTGATGTCTGTGCTGGGCAGCTATGCCATCGCGGCGGATCCCCGGCTGTTGACCAGCGCGGCCGACAACGCGCATGCCTCAATCATCTACGCGCTGCGGGGGGTCCGACTGGCCTTCATCGATGAGGGGCCACGTGATGCCAAATGGGCGGTGTCAAAGCTCAAGCAGCTCACCGGGGGAGCTCGACTGACCGGCAACCCGATGCGCGGTAACCCGGTGAACTTCGATCCCTCACACACCCTGATGCTGACCTGCAACCCTGAGGAGACGCCAGGATTCCAAGACAAGGCGTTGCGGCGCCGGCTGCGGTTGGTGCCGTGCGAGGGCGAGCCTGGCGCAGTCGGCCGGGCGCGGGCTGCGATCACCCCGGCGATCTGGCGGGCAGAGGCACCGGGCGTGCTGGCCAAGCTGATGCACTGCACCGCTCGCTGGCTCGATGACCCGGGTGTGGCTGCGCAGTGGAGTGCCCCGGAATCGATCCGGTTTCGCGCGGAAGACATCGCCAATGAGGAAGATCAGATCAGGCAGTGGATCGATGCCGAGATGGAACCATGCGAACACGGCAACCGGGTCAGCGACCTGCTCATCTGGTTTATTGACTGGCTGCGCAAGGTCGCACCCCGGGTCAACCCTCCCAGCGCTACGCTGTTCGGCCGCAAACTGACTGAGCTGGGCTATGCAGTCAATCACCAGCGAGACGGCAAGTACCGGCCGTTGCGGCGCCGGCAGACCAACTACGGGCCTGACGTGCCCCCGCCAAGTGCGCCTGGGCCGGGCCAACCGGTCCATGCACCGCTGCCACCCATGCCGCCGCTCACGGTGATCCAGTACGACCAGCGCAACACCGCACCCAGATCAACTGGCCCCTCCGCAAATGCGGAACCAACTACGCCACCTGAGGAAACATCACCTGTTCAGTACAAACACGCACCCATCCCAGCCGGCACACCATGCGAGCTCTGTGGAGATGCTGAGTGGTCATTAGTTCGTGATCATTGCCACGCACACGGCTGGGTACGCGGCAAACTCTGCAGCCGCTGTAATTCGATCATGGGAACGGTGGATGCAGGCAAACCGCCCGCAGATAAGACGCTCACGCGCACCGGCCTACCTCTAGCGGTCTATCAGGCTTACCGCCATTGCTGCCCCGACTGCCGGATTGACGCACCAGCATGCCCACAGCCAGCACCCGCTGAGCGAGAACGCCGACCACAGGAAGATCAACCTACAGGATCTATTCCGCTATGGCTGAACTCTGATGATCACACTCACCTGCGCGAGCGCGCACAAGACGAGACGGGAGGTGATGTGCCGGCTCTTGTCCGAAAGATGATCTACCCAACTTCCGCAGATGAGGACGCAGTTACCACTACGCAGATCGATGCGTCCGCAAATTCATCTTGTTCTCACGATGTAACCCGCATCCGCGAAAAACTAGACCAAACGGCTGATGAGGGTGACCTCGCTGTAGGCGCTGAGCTTGATCGCAGACACGAACAGAGCAGCAAACGATCTTCACAAGATCAAACGAGTGAAATGTCCGATTCACCTACTCCGTGTACTGAGCAATCAACTTCACCCGCCGTTCACCCTCCTGTGACCGAAACGAGACCTGATCTTGTGACGGGTTGCAACCCGTCACATAACCCGTCACAAACCCGTCACAAGATCAACATTCCCCCTACCAGTAGTAATACTCTTATTTTTGATCTATGTGACGGGTTGACGGGTTTTTCTAGCTATGGAGCTGTCATAAAAAATGAAGATCAATCTCCCTTAATGATCTCTAAGCAAATATATGGGGATATACCCGAGGTAACCCGTCACCCGTCACAGTCGATCATTTCAGAGGGGGTGACCTCGCAAAACGACTGTGACGGGTCATTTTCCCAACCAGTCACAGAGCCCGCGGCCAGCACTGCGCCGATCGCGGCCAGCGAGCCGTTAGCCCAAATGGGGCAGGACAGCGCCACGGCGCGGCTAGTCGAGCTGCGAGCCCAGCGCACCCAGCTCAATAGGTTGATCAAGAAAACTGACGGGGCAGATCCCCTGCACGGCGTGTACACGTACACGGTGGGCCAGCTGGCCGGCGAGATCAAGCAAGTCGAGGTGATGATCCGCGGGCACCACGCGGCGGCCAAGCGAGCGGCAGCGGTGGCTGCAGCAGGCGGCGATCTCCTAGAGCTGCCGGCGATCAAGTTGCGGGGTCAGCCGGCCCGCTCGTGCTCAACCGATGAGGCTGCCGTTGCGGTGCGAGCCACGATGGCGGCCCGGGCTGGCCGCGTGACGGCCGATATCGAGTCCAACGCCTACCCGATCGGGCACCCGGACTACGGCGTGCGCACGCTGCAGCTGGGCGATGCGATCACCGGCACGGACTGGGATGTCACTGACCCGGTGCAGTTCGCGGTGTGCACCTTGCTACTGAGTGAAGCAACCGAGATCGAGGCCTACTCCGCATCAGTCGAGATATCCAACCTGGCCTACATCGGCATGATCGATTACCGCAGCGGCTGGGCGCGTGCCCGCGATGTGGTGATCCAATCCCAGCTACACAACCCGGTAGGTACCGAAAGTCACGATGACGGACTCAAGGCCCAATCCCGGCTGCATCTACCTGATCCGGTTAGTCCAGCGGCTGATGCGCGGCGCGCGGCGCTGTTTAAGGCCGGCGGCTGGCTGACCGACACGAAAGTCAAAGGTTCTGCTGGCAGGGACGATGACAGCGGTGGCTGGGTGGACCGCTCGCGCTCTGGCTGGGCCAACGCCGACCCCCGGTACCGCACGAGCATCGATTACGCAGTCTCTGACATCCATGACACAGCCGCGCTGGGTGAGGCACTACCGATGCCGGCGCCCGCGGTCTACGCCCGGGAGGTGGCCGTACAGGCGGCTGTAGGGGCGGTTTCCTACGTGGGGATCGCGCTCGATCGCGCCCACATCGAGGTCAAGATTGCGGAGCACTCACCGCAGCGAGCGGCAGCGGTGGCACGACTAGCTGAGTTTGGGATCCTCAACCCGTCCAGTAATGATCAAGTTGCGGCTGAGCTGCTACGGCGCGGTGCTGTAGTGGGTGATGGCCCCGGTCAGATTCCACTCACTGAGAAAGCTAGGAAACCCAGCGTCAAGGCAGATGTGTTGGACCGGCTGCCACGCACAGTGGATTTGGCCCCCGTGGTGGATGCTTTATTGACCTATCGGCATCACCAGCGGGTATTGTCTACTTATCTCAAGCCATATTATTTGCTGTGTACTCAGGGAGACGGCCGGATGCGGTCCACCGTGTACACGCTGCAAGCTGACACTGGCCGATTTAGCTGCGTGCATGAAAATCTACAGAACATCCCGACTCATGGCGGTATCCGAGAATGCTACGTTTGTGATCCGGGTGACCTGTTTATCGACGCTGACCTATCGGGCGTTGAGGTGGCGGTGCTTGCTGCGCTATCGCAGGATGAGGTATTGCTAGAGCTGGTGGCCAGCGGCCGGAAGCTGCACAAAATCATTGCTGAGCAGGTCTATGGTTCTGGATACACACCCCGCCAGTACGGTTACGTTAAAAATGGCGTCTTTGCCAAACTCTACGGCGCGGGTATCCAACGCATCGCTAGTACAGTCGGCTGCAGTGATGAGGAAGCTACCGAAATGGTCCGGGCGTTGGATGACCTGGCACCACACGCCAAGCGTTGGGGATATGATCTGCGCAACCGCGCGAAAGCGGGAATGCAGCGAATACAGCTTTATTCCGGCCGGGTACTGCACCTGCCGTCCGCGACACCACACAAGATCGTTAACTACTATGTGCAGGGGACCGCCCGGGAGATTCTTGTGGATGGTTTGTTGCGGTGGCGCCAGACAAAGTGGGGCGACTACGGCATTATTGTGCCCGTGCATGATGAAATCCTGGCTACCGTGCCCGCGGGGGAGGCTGGCGAGGCTATGGCAGCGCTAGGGCAGTGCATGGCCTCAGAGCTCTACGGCGTGCACATCGGTGCCGAACCCAAGTGGATCAACCCCTCTGACCGCTGGTTGTCCAATGACCACCCACTAGCGAAAGGCTAAAGTAATGGGCAAACGGCGCGCATGGTATTGTATGCTTTGCGGTAAGAGCTGTACTACTCCTGCTAAACTAGAGGCGCACTACCGGAAAAAGCACGGATGCTGATATGACTGTCATTATCCAACTGTGTGGCGGCCCGGCAGAGGGTCTGACAGTTGAGTTGCGCGAGCGGCCGTTGCAATGGCGGGTACCGGTGGCACGTCCTTACCCACGTTTCTGGGAACTAGACAATGATCCGTCCAGAATGCCAGAGCCTAGTTTTGACGTGGTTTTGTACTTGGACACAAACATACACACTGAGGAGGGACACATATTGTATGCCACGGCCGGGTTATTCGAGCAATTGCGTGCGGCAGTAAGACATCAAGCACAGTTCTTGGCAGATTTAGTCCGCAATCCTCCTGATCTAGAACCGGGACTAGAGCCGGTCACTGCCGAAGCTGCGTCACGGCGGCCGGGATGGTTGGCCAAGGCTGAGATGTCCGGGGCGAGAGAATACCCGTTCGATGCGATCAAGCGTGAGGACACTGAGCGGCTGATAGCACAGATCGATGAGGTGACTGATAATGGATAATTTCGGTGTATTGATTCAGGATGTATACATTGAACGGGGGTGCATCGAGCCACGGGAAGGGCAGCCGTGTTGGTGTCCCGATTCTTTCTTAGAGGCTCATTTCCATGTTGTGTATTGTCCTCAACACGGGTCAAAGCCAGATCCTGAGCTAGAGGTGACCGATGCTGGCGCTTAATCAACTGCAGATCCTACTACTTACAGCATCAAACCAGCTCAAAGAGATCAGACAATCTGCTGGGTTACCGATCACGTC
>Ga0066680_10000342_pt1 | contig 14954 bp, 9 predicted proteins | sample GraSoiAngelo_129_FD_62297 | JGI IMG/M metagenome (GOLD analysis project Ga0066680, IMG submission 62297) | Grasslands soil microbial communities from the Angelo Coastal Reserve, California, USA - 14_0927_12_40cm | ecosystem: Environmental > Terrestrial > Soil > Grasslands | place: USA... | reverse complement strand
GTCGCCCAGTGCCCCGGGAACTTACATGATCCGCCTTGCAGTGAAAGAACCTGCGGTTCAAGCGCGGCGCTTGGATTCCGGATATTATGTTCGTACTGTAGAGATCGCCGAAGTGTGAAAGAGAACTGATGCTGGCAGAGCGGAAGAGCAACAATTACTGGCGAGGAGAGAGAGTGCGACAGTCGATCAAGTTCGCTTTAATTGTGGTCGTGTCGTGTGGGTCGGCCCGCCGGTCACTGCCCGCACCTCAAGCAAGCCATGAGGCGCACCAGGCGACTGGCCCCGTGCCCCGCGAAATTCTGGAACGCGCCGTGGTTCTGCGGCCCGGGATCGGCACTTTGCACGAAAAGGTGACTACGTCGTCGCCCGAGGCCCAGGCCTTTTACGATCAAGGCCTCGCGTACGTTCATTCTTTCGTCTGGATTGAGGCAATCCGCTCCTTTCACCAAGCCTTGCGGCTGGACCCCAATTTGGCCATGGCCTTTCTCGGCTTGACCGACGCGTACATCGGATTGCATGATCCGGCGACGGCAAGGGCCGCTTTTCGAAGGGCGCAAGAGCTCGCGCCGAGAGTCAGCAAACGCGAACAAACCTGGATTACGATTCGCGACCGCGAGCTGGATTATCTTGAGGACAACGGTGATCCGGACAAGTACGTGGCGTACCGGAAGTCGATTAGCGACGCGCTGAAGGCCAATCCAAACGACCCATGGTTCTGGATTCAACGTGGCATGGCCGACGAGGGATCTCCTTTCACTCACGGCCAGGCGGGCAGCGTGGATACGATCGCGTTTTACAGGACTGCTCTCGCGCTCGCGCCGGACAACTTCGCCGCGCACCATTACTACGCCCACACCTTGGAAAACCTTGGCAAGACGAAGGAAGCTCTGGAGGAGGCAAGCATTTACCTGCGCTTGGCCTCAGCGATTCCTCATGCGCATCACATGCACGGCCATGAGCTCATGCGCGCGGGGCGAACCGAGGAAGCCATCGCCGAATTTCTCAAAACAAAGGCACTGGAGGAGGATTACTACCGCACCGAGAACATACCCCCGCGTTATGACTGGCACCATGCTCACAACCTGCAATTGCTGGCCATGAGCTACCAATCACTGGGACAGATGAAGTCAGCGGAGGCCGCATTTCGCGAGGCGTTTGTGGTTCCCGCTTACACGGACTTTCTCGAGTTTAATCGCAAAGCGTGGCCGGAATTCTTGTTGAGCAGGGGTCGCTACGAGGAAGCTTTGGAGGCCTCGCGCCAATTGACAAAAAGTCCGTGGCCGCTGGCACGGCTTGCGGGACATACGCTTGCTGGCCAGGCACTGCTGGCGATGGACCACTCCAATGATGCTCAAGAGGAACTGACCTTGGCCGAGCAGGAAACCGAACACCTTCCAGTAAACTTGGTAGCGACTTCGCCATTCCCAGGCACTTTGCGGGCTGAAATTTTGCTGCGCGAGAAGAAAACGCAAGAAGGAGAGGCCCTGCTGCAGGACATCGTGAAAATGACCCTTGCTCGGCCGGGTCCCGATGCTTGGAGCGCCGCTCGCTTTGAGCTCGAATCCATCGCCCAGCGAGCTCGCCAGAGCGGCGATTGGAATCTGGCGGAATCCACCGCTCGAGAGATGATCCAGCACGACCCAACTTACGCTGGAGGATACTTTGCCCTTGGTCTCGTTGCAGAGCACGCAGGCCACTCCGCTCAGGCGCGCGAGCAGTTTGCTGCCGCCGAGAAATTCTGGAGCAAAGCGGACCAGGATTTGCCTGAACTTCGGCGCATTCACGACGGGCTCTCAGCGCATCGCTGATTTGGCTGACGTGCCCCGTTTTGGACGGATAGAGATGTGCTCGAATCGCAGCCTTCGACCTTTGGCTTGCCCGAGCTTCTCACGGGCCTCCGGGCTTCTTCAGAAAAGCCCATCATGATTTAAGATGCGTGCGACAAAGGGCATCCTCTATCGGCGGCTTTCTTATTGCGCATGGCATAGAGCGCTGATTGCAGCGATTGTATTCCTCTCCGTTGCCGTCTCTGTCTGCCAAGTCACAATTCGCTATCTTCGCTTCGAAGAAGTTCAGGAGACTCTTCGTCTGAACGCCGGGTCCGGACTTCCCGGCAGCGAGATTCAGGAAAGCGCTGCGTGGAACGACTGGATTCGCGCGCGGGACGCCGAGGTCCGGGGCCGCATAGACCGCGGCATCGAAGATTCCATCAGCAATCTGATCCTTTACGGCACATCGTTCACAACTCTTCCCCGCGTCGATACCGTAGAGCACGCCGCGTCTGAGTCCGGAAAACTCACCTCCGCCACCACCGCCCGCATCCATGCGTTGGCAATTGCTCTCCCCAATGCTGCCCGAAATGAGAGAGTCCGTTTTGTCCGCGATTTCCTGGCGCGAAAGGAAATTGCGAAAGGCTCGGTCGAGCTGTTTTTCACGCAGAACCTGCGCCGGTTCATCGCTGAGCAAGCGGATTATCAAAAGAAATTGAAAGATGCCGAAAAGGCCGCCGATCCCGCCGAAGTCTACCTCGCTCGCGGAACGCTCTTCGAGACTCGCGGCCTTTCCGTGGACACTTCTCTGCTGCCCAACTTTGCGATCGAGGAGACCTTGCGCGCCATGGTCAACAAAGGCGCCCTGGCTCCCGGCAGCATGCATCGCATCGCCGTCATCGGGCCGGGGCTTGATTTCACGGACAAGCGCGATGGCTACGATTTTTATCCGTTGCAGACTTTGCAGCCTTTCGCCGTGTTGGAGGCAGTTGCGCGGCTGGGTCTTGGAAAGGCGGAAGACGTGCAGGTTATTTGCCTGGATTTGAATTCCGCCGTCATCACCCATGTCACAAAACTGGCAGGACTGGGGCGCGCCGGGCGGCCTTATACTGTGCAGCTCCCCCGCGACCCTCAGGCGGAATGGAGCCCCCCCGCAATCTCCTACTGGAAAAGTTTCGGTGAGATTCTCGGCTCGTCCGCCAAGCCTTTGCCAGTCCCGGCTACCCTAGGCGGAGTGGTGGCCCGCGCTGTCGCAATCCGTCCACAATACACCGCGCACGTGCAGGTCTACGACGCGAACATCGTCGCGCAGACTCTGAACCTGCCGCCTGGACAAGGATTCGACTTGGTGGTTGCTACCAACGTGCTTGTGTATTACGACCGTTTTCAGCAGGCGCTGGCCATGGCCAACATCGCGCGCATGTTGAATCCTGGTGGCATTTTTCTCGCAAATAATGTTCTTCCCGCTCGGCACACCAACGATCTTGAATACATTGGCCGCCGAACCACCGCCTATACACCGAGCGGTGCCTACGGCGACGATGTTGTCGTATACCGCCGCCGCTGACCTCTGGAACATCGAGCCCCTTCTGCGAATCGTCCAACGCCAGCATGCCGTTAGGTCATTTCATCAGTGGTAGGATGGCTGCTGACATCTGTGCATTCATGGACGGCGAAATCATCATCATGCAAAGTTTGAATTCCGGAAGAACCGCGCGCGCATGAACACCGGCCAAAAGCCGCGTCTGATCGTCGGCATATCGGGGTCGAGCGGCTTGCCGTACGGAACCCGCCTGCTTGAGGTCTTGCGCAAGCTGGCCACCCATGAAGTCCACTTGATTCTGACCGACGCGGCTAAGCTGAATATTTCCGTCGAAACGGATTGGCGCGTCAAAGACGTCGAAGCGCTTGCGGATGTGGTCCACAACGTGATGAACATCTCCGCAAGCATCGCCAGCGGCTCCTTCCGCACCGAAGGGATGATCGTCGCGCCTTGCTCGATTCGAACGCTTTCGGCGATCACCCACTCCTTTGCCGATAATCTCCTGGTGCGCGCCGCCGACGTGGTGCTGAAAGAACGGAGGCGGCTCGTGGTAATGCCCCGCGAGGCGCCCCTGCACACTGGGCACTGCAAGCTGCTTTACGAGGCCTCGCTGTTGGGCATTATTGTTTTCCCGCCGATGCCCACATTCTACGGCCGGCCCCGCACGATCGATGACATGGTGGACACCACGATCGGGCGCGTGCTTGACCTGCTCGGGATCGATGCGGGCCTCGTCAAGCGCTGGACCGGCGTAGCCAACAAAAGCAAAAAATAGAATTCCCTCTGTTCTGGATCGGTGTTTCATGCCGGGTGATCCCCAGAGTCCTTGCCAACTAATATTTTTGTAGTATTGCAACTAGTAGCTGCCTTCTGTCTAATCACCCGAATTTCTTGGCTCGTTCCCCACGCGGGAACTTGTGGTCTCCGGTGCACAGTGTCGGGGTGTGCGAAGCAGGATTCAAGGTATTTGAAGTGCGTTACAAGACGGGGTGAGATCTTGCGAAGAGCTATCCTTCTCTTCCTGCTGTGCGTTGCGCCAAGCGGATTTGGCCAAAGTAATTATGCGGCATTGACCGGCACCGTCACCGATCCTCAACAGAGTCCGGTAGCCGGTGCTTCAGTGGTGCTCACTTCGAAAGAGACACTCGTGGAGCGCCGCGTCAGCACCAATTCGCAGGGCATCTACCAGATCACGGGCATCTTGCCCGGAGAATACGACCTCGCTGCGCAAGCGCAGGGATTTGCAAAGCTCATCCATCCGGTGCGCCTCGAAGTTAGCCAGCAACTCGAACTCAACCTCTCTCTGAAACTTGCCTCCACGTCCGACGCTGTCCAGGTCGATTCCACCGCCGTTGTGCTTCACACCGTCGACGCAAGCATCGGCGTAGTCATCGAGCCTGCGGCGGTAAACAATCTTCCGCTGAATGGCCGTATGCTCATTGATCTCGTGCTGACTGTTCCGGGCGCGCATATGAGCCATGGCGCTCAGGCCGGAGACATGAATCCGCTTTACTGGCGGCCAGGGCAGCGATCCGCGGTCAGCATTGGCGGCAACCGGCCCAACGCGAATTATTTCTTGCTGGACGGCACCACCAACACCGATCCGACGTTCAATACCATGAATCTCAGCCCTTCACCCGACGCGGTTCAGGAATTCAAGGTGCAAACCGGCAGCTATTCCGCCGAAATGGGAGGAGCGGGCGGGGGGCAAATCAACATCGTTACGCGCTCGGGAAGCAACGTGTTTCACGGCACCGCGTATGATTTTCTGCGCAACGGAGCGATGGATGCCTACACTTTCGGCGCGATGGGCTCCTCGAAGTTTCTCGTCCAAAACAATTTCGGCGCATCTTTGGGCGGTCCTTTCGTCCACAACAAGACTTTCTTCTTCTTCAACTATGAGGGCTATCGGCATTCACAAGCCGATTCCATGACCGAAACCGTTCCCACGCCCGATGAAATCGCCGGCAACTTTCAAAACAGCGGCGTCACGATCTACGACCCATACAATGTAACGACGCCCGGTCAGCCCGCCAGCCCAACGAGTCCACGCGCTGCTTTTTCCAATAACACCATTCCGACGCAGGACATCAGTCAGGCCGCCCAGCTCTTTCTTCTGAAGTACGTCCCTCAGCCAAACTTAACAGCGGGCTCGATGTCTTGCGGCGGCTCCATGATGGGCACACCGGGCGTGGTTGGCGCCGGCGTCGATTGCAACAACTATCTTGACGTTCGCGATGAACATCACACCAACGATCAGGGGACCGTTCGTATCGATCAGATTTTCTCCAGTAACAGCACGCTTTCGGCGCGCTTCTCCCTCAGCGCAGAGCATGGATTCATGCCCATTAACCTCCCGGGCTTCGGCACCGGCCACGATGATTTCGCGCAGCAGGGCGGCCTGGCCTGGAACCGGATCATTTCGCCAAGTCTGCTGAACATCGCCACCGTCACAATGTCGCGCCTGGCGATGAGCCACTTCACGCAAAGCGCCTACACCAACGACATCGTTTCGCAGCTCGGTATTTTGGGCATCGGATTTGGCGGCCCGGGAGCTTGGGGAGCTCCGTGGTTCAACGTGCAAGGTTATTCCGGCATGGGAGACACCTATGCGGCCACACCCATGCGCGCTTGGGATACCACGATCGAGGCTCGCGATTCTCTGAACTGGCAGCGGGGCCGTCATAGTCTCAAGTTCGGCGGCAGTTTCCGCAGCTACATCTGGCCCATGTGGGGCTTCTTTCAGAATCGCGGCTACTACCAGTTCACTCGCGGCTACACCACCAGAACGGGCACGAATGACGGCACCGGCTCAGCCCTCGCGAGTTTCTTGATGGGCCTGCCGGCGGTGCAACAGCGCCAGGCCGGCATTCCCCAGATGCAGCTCCGCGCTTGGGCGACAGATGGCTTCGTGCAGGATAGCTTTCAGCTCACGCGAACCACTACCATTGAAATGGGTCTCCGCTACGAATACGCCAGGCCGCTGCACGACATCTCGTACACCAACACAAACCTCACGTTCCAGAGTGGCACTCCACAGATCTTCATCGGCGGCCAGAATGGATATCCCGACGGACTCATGTACTCGAACAAACACAATTTCGCTCCGCGCTTCGGCATTTCCCATAACTTTGCTAACGCTGGCATAGTTCTGCACGGCGCCTACGGAATTTTCTTCACGCCCGTTGACTTGAATACCTGGTGCAACCAGCGGCATAACGTGCCTTTTGTCTTCCCGGAGACCCAGCAGTTTGACAATTTCAATCCCCCCGCCTCTTTGCTGAGCGCCGCACAGGCTCAGACGTCGCTCAACTTCAATCCCGCAGTCCTCGGCACGACTACGGTGAGCTTTACGGCCTTTGACCCGCACGCTCCCGCACAATATGTCCAGCAATGGAGTACTTCTGTCGAGAAGAGTCTCGACCGCGAGACCACTCTCGAAGTCGGCTATCTCGGGACGCGCGGCATTCATCTGCAGCGCGCCGACCTCATTAACAATGCGCCTCCAGGCCCCGGCCCTATCGGTCCAAGGCGCCCCCTCAAAATCCTCGAGTTCGTCAACAATTCCGTCTTGGCTCCCGGCGTCACCGTTTCTCCCACCCCTCCCGCCAGTTGTCCCGTAGGGGCAATCTGCACGCCGGTGAGCACCATCAATTTGCTCGCCAACTCGGCGCAGAGTTGGTACGACGCCGGTTACATCAACATGCGCCGCCGCTATGCGCATGGCCTCAGCCTGCTCGCGAACTACACCTTTGCCAAGAGCCTGAGCAATGCTCCAGACTTTCGTTCACCGATGTTCGAATCCTCGATTCCGCAGAACGACAGCAACCTCGCCGCGGAAAAAGGCCTGGCCTGCGACATCCGCCATCGCTTTGCTCTCAGCGCCGTTTACAACATTCCCGGCTACGGCGACTCCGGCCTGGCTCGCGCGCTCTCTCACAACTGGGCACTGTCCACTGTCTATCAGATTCAGACGGGCTTCCCGCTCACGATTTCTGTTTTCGGTGATACCGCAAACGCCGGCACGGTTCTGGGTGAAAACCCGATTCGGGCCAACCTCGCCGGCCGGCCCATTTTCGGCCCCGGCACGCAAACGGCCGCAGAATGGTTCAATCCGAAAGCATTTGCCGCGCCACCTGCGTTCACCTTCGGAAACGTGGGCCGCAACACGGTCATCGGCCCCGGCATGCAGACGCTGGATCTCGCCCTCGCTCGCGAATTTAGCCTTGTCGAGCGGATGAGGTTCCAGTTCCGCGCTGAATTCTTCAATGCCCTGAACAAGGTGAATCTCGGCACGCCGGATCGCTTCGTGAACACGCCGCAATTCGGCACCATCACGGAAGCCGCCACTCCGGGCCGCCAGATCCAGCTCAGCGCCCGCTTCTCTTTTTAGAAAGATAGCTTTGAGGATCAGCTCTAAGACAAAGTTTCCTGAAGCACTTCCCGCAGCAACTCCTGTTTTTGTGAGGTGAGTTTTTTGCCCTGCGCGGTGAGGTAAAAAACGTCGATGGCTTTGTGTCCTTCGGTATCGATCAGCGCGACTTCAATGTTGCATCCCAGCCTCGCCAGCGCCGAGCCGATCTCGTAGAGCAACCCCGGATGGTCCTGCGTGACGATTTCCAGCAGCGTGCAGTGGGCCGATGAGGAATCATCGAAGTTAATCCTTGTTTCGACCGTTACCTTCGGCGTCCGCCCGCGGCTGGCGCTCTCGCGGCCCTTTATCAGCGGTTCAAGCGCCGCCTTTCCGTTCACCACATCCTCGAGGCTCTTCCGGAACCGTCCGATTTCACTGGGATTCAGCTCCAATGTGCGGTGCAAATCCGTGAAGTGAAACGTATCCAAAATAATGCCCGCCGCGTTCCCAAAAGCATCCGCTTTGTTGATATTCATGCCCCAGCCCGCAAGCACCCCGGAAATCGTGGCGAACAGCGCGGGGCGGTCCGCTGTCAGCAGCGTCAGGGCGAAACTATGGCGCGTGGCGGCTACTTCGGCTTGCACCGGTTCTGTGCTCAGTTTGCGGTACAGCGCGAAATGCGAAGCAATCTCCGCGGCCGAGTGCACCGCGAGATAGCGTCGCGGGAAACCTTCGAGGAAACGCTCAATCTCTTCTGTGGTCGCCTCGCCGGCAAACCCCTGGATCCGTCCCAGCAGGGAGACTTCGTCGTGCGCGTGCAGTCGGTCGCGGTCCAGTGTCCGGCTGAAGTAATTCGATGTGGCCACAAAGAGCTGCCAAAGCATCTCTGCCTTCCACGGCGTTAATGCCTCCGGATTCACCGCGTGAATGTCGGCATAGGTGAGCAGGCACAATCGCTGGAGGCGCTCCTGAGTGGTGACCGACTCGGCAAATCCGGAAACGGTGGCAGGATCGAAGATGTCGCGGCGCTGCACGGTGGCGGACATGTCCAGGTGATGTTCAATGAGAAAGCGGATTTCCGCTTTCTCCTCCGGCGAAAGTTTCAAGCGCTGCGCGGCGCTGTCGAGCGCAGCAAGGCTGCCGGTGATGTGGTTTTCGACAGGCATGCCTTTGCCCACGTCGTGCAGCAGCATGGCAAGAATCAGCAAGTCGCGCCGTTCGGCAGTTTTCCAGAGCTGCGCGAAATGCGCTCCTCGCTCATCTGGGGGTTCCGCCAATTCCTGCAAGTGTTCGATGGTGCGCAGCGAGTGTTCGTCCACGGTGTAGCGGTGATAAAAATCACGCACCACCAAGGAATCGATCAACCCGAATTCCGGCAGAATTTCCGTCAGCAGTCCTAACCTCTGCATCGGGCGTAAAGCTAGGCCCGGATAATCCGACCCGAGGATTTCGCGCAGCTTATCCCAGCATAGCTCCGTGTTCTTGGGCGGGAGTTCCGGATGGGTCAGGATGTAGCCAATGCTGCGCTCAGCTTCGCGGCTTAGCGGAGCACCGCTGCGAGCCGCTTCGGCGAAAAGCGAGTAGGTGATCGCGCGGTCGGAGAGAGCAGGCAGATCCACGACTTCGAGCAGGCCATCGCGTACATGGAAATGCTTGCCGTCACCGGCTTCAACCCTTGCCGCACGGGCGGCGCTGAAAAACCGTTGGCGGAGGGTCAGGGGTACGGGCGCTCTTTGTTCGAGGTAGCGAAGCAGTTGGCGGTTCAGCGTCCGCGCGTGTCGAAAATATTGCCGCATCCAATCTGAAGCGGTTCTGGCCCTCCCGTCGCCGATGCCCAGGGCGCGCTGGGCAGCCGCAGCCTGCAGCTCATACGTCAGCGTGTTGTCGTTGCGTCCGTTGCTGTAGTGCAGAAAACATCGGATCGCGCTCAGAAAGTCCACCGCGGAAGCGGAAAGCTCTTCTTCGGCGGCCGTCGTATTTCGACTCCCCTTTTTCTCGTCCGCGAGTTGCCGCAGCCAGATCGTGGCTTGACAATCCCGCATCCCGCCTGGGGATTCTTTTACATTGGGCTCGAGGTGAAAAATCGTGTTTCCGTAGCGCGTCAAACGTTCCCTCGTGAGCCGGTGCAATTGCGCTAACAAAAACGGTCGCGCCTGCTTCTCCGAAGCGGGGAGTATCTTCGTATCCAGCTTTTCGAAGAGGGCGGAATCCCCTGCCAGCAACCTGCGATCCAGCAGCGCCAGATGGAATTCGGCGTTGTCCTCTTCGATGCGTTTACACTCTTCCAACGTGCGTCCTGCCGAGCTGACGCGGAACCCAAGATCCCACAAAGTCCGGGAAAACTCGGAGATCAGCGGCCGGGATTCCTGCTCCGCCCGATCACTTCCGAACAAAAACAAAATGTCCAGATCGGAGTACGGGAAAAGCATCTGCCGCCCGTAACCGCCGAGCGCGAGCAGGCAAAGTCCCTGTGCTTCGTGGCCGTGAACGCGCAGAACTTCGCCGAAAATCTGCCGGACGTTTCCGTCCGCCAGTTCGCAGAGTGCTTTCAGCGTTTCCCGCGCGCTCGTGCCTCCTTCAAACTGTTGCCGGATGCGTTGGCGTTCAGCGTCGGCTTGTGGCCCGAGCACGGATAAGGGCGTGGGGGAGCCTTCCATGTTTTTTGAGGGTGGGATGCCTGAATCAAATCCCGGTCGCGCGGCGGTTGTCACTTCGTACGCCTCGCCGTCACGATATCCGCTGCCCGGTGGCCAAGAGCGAAAAACTAGAGAGCGTTTTCATCGCGCTCCTCATTGCGAATCCGGATGGCTTCCTCAACCCTGGACAGGAATATCTTACCGTCACCAATCTTTCCTGTCTTGGCGGTCTTCAAGATTGTGTCCACCACGCGGTTGACCAGTTTGTCCGGCAGCACCATCTCCAATTTAACCTTCGGCAGCAGGTCTACGGTGTATTCGCGGCCGCGGTAGACTTCCGTGTGGCCCTTCTGGCGGCCGTGGCCGCGCACTTCCGTCACCGTCATGCCCTCGACGCCGATTTCGCGCAGCGCATCCTTTACGGATTCAAACCGCGAGGGCTGAATGATTGCCTCAAGTTTCATCATGGATGTTTCCGCTCCGCCCCGTGCTTGCCATTCTGTTACCGGCTAGCTGATGTGTAGGGGCGCGCTTTAGCGCGTCCCCCGTTGCCCTCTCACGTTTCAAGGTTGTACGCCTCTTCGCCGTGTTGCGTAATGTCCAATCCTTCCACTTCGTGCTCTTCCGGCACGCGCAGCCCGATCAGCACATCCACAATCTTCAGCAGCACAAGGGTCCCCACCAGCGCGAGGACCCATGCGATCAGGATGCCCACAAGCTGGTTGCCCACTTGCCCCCAATGGCCGTCGATCCCTCCCACCGCTTTCCCCGCGCCAAAAATAGGGTTGATCAACTGCTGCGCAAATACGCCGGTGAGCAGCGCTCCAATCGTTCCGCCCGCGCCGTGCACCCCAAAGGCGTCCAGCGCGTCATCATAACCAAACAGGCTTTTCACTTTGGTGACCATCCCGAAGCACAACACCCCGGCAACAGCTCCGATCACGAGTGCGGGAATAGGCGCCACAAATCCCGCCGCAGGGGTGATCGCGACAAGTCCGGCCACGGCGCCGGATATCGCCCCTAGCGCGCTGGCCCGCCCATTCTTCAGCCATTCTGCCGCACTCCAGCCCAGTGCCGCTGCTGCCGCCCCGAAGTGCGTGGCCACGAACGCGCTCGTTGCCAGCGCATTCGACGCCAGCGCGCTTCCCGCGTTGAAACCGAACCATCCTACCCACAGCAAGCAAGCGCCGATGAAGCTCAGCACCAGGCTGTGCGGGGGCATCGGCTGCTTCGGATACCCTGTTCGTTTTCCAAGATACAGCGCGCACACCAGCGCCGAAACGCCCGAGGAAATATGCACCACCGTCCCGCCCGCAAAGTCCAGCGTCGGAAATCTTCCTCCGAGCGCGGCGTTCAGCAAGCCTCCCTTGCCCCACACCATATGCGCTAGCGGCGCATACACCACCAGGAACCACAGCAACATGAACAGTACCGTTCCGCTGAATTTCATCCGCTCGGCAGTCGCGCCGGTAATCAGCGCGGGCGTAATGATGGCGAACATCAACTGATAGATCATGAAGGTCATCTGCGGAATGGTGCCCGCGTAATCCGGATTGGGCTCGGCGCCCACCCCGCGCAAGAACGCGTGTTCGAATCCGCCAATCACCGATCCCGTGTCAAAGCGGTCACCAATCACCATTCCGTGACCGAAGCACAAGCTGTACCCCACCAGCGCCCACATCACCGTAATCAGCGCCATTAACGCAAAGCTCTGCATCATGATCGCCAGCGTGTTTTTCCGTCGCACCAGCCCGCCATAGAAAAGCGCCAGCCCCGGCCCCGTCATCATCAGCACCAGCGCGGCGCTGACCAACATCCAGGCGTTATCCGCCGACGATTGCGCCGCAGTGACGCGTTGCTCGAGCTGAGCCAATTTCTCGTTCGCGGCTTTTGAGGAACCGGACGTTGCTGAAGCAGATGTTGCGGCGGGGGCGGGCGTTTGCGGTGCGGCGAGGGGAACTACGGCGAGCAGCATGGTCCCGAGTACCAGGACAAGTCTGCATCTACACTTCCACCCTGCGCACTTCATAGAGTTGTCCGCTCCGCTGGCTTTGGATTCAATTGCTGGAGACCCGCCACTTTTTCGCACAGGATTATACGCGTCTCCGCCGCCCATCGCAGTTTGAAATATTCATCGTGCAGATTGATTTTTCTGATGCCTGCTCTTGCCCCGCGTCCAACCGGTCGCCATGAATTCCACGGACGCTTTTCCTTGAAGCTTCCGGCTACCAGCGTATAATGCTCGTCCAGCCCTGCTTTCCATGGCCCCAACGAAAGAGCAGGCAGAGCCCGTCTCATGAGCGAACACCCGCCCACAGAGGTCAACACCCGCGAATCCGGCGGAGTCACCATTGTGGACGTTCATGGCCGGCTGACCATCGGCGAACCCAGCGAACATTTCCACAACGTCTTGCAGTCCCTCATAAAGGCGGGTTCGCACAAGGTTGTCGTCGTCCTCGATGGCGCTCCTCAGATTGACAGCTCCGGCCTTTCCACACTGGTTCGCGTTTCCATTCAGCTTGCGCGCGAAGGGGGCACGCTGCGGCTGGTCTGCGGACCCGGCCGTGTCCACGATGCCCTCGCCGTCACCCGCCTTCTCGAAGCCATCCCCACCTTCGAATCCGAATCCGCCGCCCTCGCCAACTTCACCTAACGTGAGCTGAGTCTCTCCCTCCTTTGTAGGGGCGCAGCTTGCTGCGCCCTCGTCGACAAAATCGGCCCTCACGGGTCGTTCGCGTTGTCAAGGGCGCGTGGTTTTCGCGTTTATCGGAGCCTGCCTGCGGCAGCCAGGCGAAGCGCGGACCCTTGATCAGAAGAAGCGGACGGTCCAGGCGCAGGTTTTCAGCCAGGAAGGGCAGAATTACTGGATGGCTGAACCGGGGAAGCTAACGGATGAAATAGCCGTCCACCGGTGGTGTGGTGAAATCTGTGAGAGTTTGACCCTTTTTTATACACAATAATTGCGTTTCGCTCCGGAACCTCGTGGCCTTATTAATGGTTTTCGAGTACCTCATGGACAATTCCTTCTATTGCTTTGAAAAGATCTCCATCTCCGATCGCTCCGACAAGTTCCCCGGTCGAATGTAAGAACGACATTACCGCAATGGAGGCCGCAGGAAGGCACAAGGCTAGTTGATTTCTCATAGGTCTACCGAAGGTGACCTTAGGCATGTTTCGCAGATCAGTGTCCCATTCGAAATGATTGATAAACGCAAAGCAGTTTGGATGGCTGAACTCGCTTAGGGAACTATACGTTTCAGTTGCCTGCTTCTCCTTTTGACCGTGGGGAAAGTATTCGTTAAAGCAGGCCATGACCTTAGCGATGTGAGGGCCTTCTGGATAGTCAGGCTGGTTACCCTCGGCCTTTTGTTTTTCACGCACGTCCCGACTACCGAGATTAATTTCGAACAACAATTTCCAAGCTGCCCTCAAATCATTGCTCTTTCTATGCTGCAGAACATGCTTTTTCACGTAGTAGGCGTGAGCGGCGAGTTCAAACAATCCGCGACAACAGAAGAAAACGGCAGCGATATGATCTTCGTGCACCAGTAGAAGAGTGGATCGGAGAAGCTCCCGGAACTGACAAAGGGCGCTGTAGAAATAAACCTTAACAGCCCACGCGACCAATTCATCAGTAGGAGGGGTATCATGGGCGACAGGGGGTCGAACCAATTCTGGTACGCTTACGGCGTCGAGTCTCTCCGATGCAAGCCTCAACACACAGACATCGCGCTTCACGACCTCTTCAGCATTGGGGTGTTTGTCCATGCTTCCCGTATAGTAAAGCTGGAGTACCACGGTGATCTCTAGCAAAAATCTTCGGTATAGACGAAGTGTGTTTAAATCGAGGGGAAAATGGTGGGCTTCTTTGGACCCAAAAGAGGAAACATGGCAACAGTGATTTTTGTTCCGGCCTTCGGCGGTTTCATTATCGCTTTAGTTATCTTAAACTGGAGCGAGTAGACGCTAGCTCCTGTTCTTTCAAGACCGCTAGTCGGCACGGCCACGACGCTGGCAGCGGTCCTAGTTTCATTGAAGGAATCGACTGTCGAGTCTGCTTTCTCGACCTAGCGGCTCGGGCCACCATGTTCGCTGCCTTGCCACCCCCGAGGAAGCTAAGGTGCGGTTCGCGGGGCTGCCGAACAGAAAACAGGGCTAAGGCAATGTCTTGAAGCTGACAATGTTGCCGGCCTGCAATCCGCTGCAGCCAGGAGAAAACAGCATCGCGTAGTAGTAGGTGGTGTTGGGCGACAGGGTCACGGTCGTTGAAAATTGGGTTGTGCTGTTTGCCGCAACTGTAAAACTCCCTGCCCCAAAAGCATTGGTCAAGTTGGGGTCGGTCCCATATTCGAACCCCGCACAACCCGCGGTCCCGTTGGGGTTGACGCTCCCGTTCAGCACCGCGCTGGTGCTGGTGATGGAAGTAGCCGCAAGCGTGGTCACAACGAACGGCAGTGTCTTGAGGCTAACAATGTTGGCGACTTGCAAACCGATGCAGGAGGGAGAGGGAGAAAACAACATCGCATAGTAGTAGGTGGTGTTGGGCGACAGGGTCACAGTCGTTGAAAATGATTGTGTTGTGCTGTTTGCCGCAACCGTGAAGCTGGTCCCTACCCCAAAAGGATTGGTCAAGTTCGGATCAGTTCCGTATT
>Ga0066680_10000340_pt1 | contig 14963 bp, 12 predicted proteins | sample GraSoiAngelo_129_FD_62297 | JGI IMG/M metagenome (GOLD analysis project Ga0066680, IMG submission 62297) | Grasslands soil microbial communities from the Angelo Coastal Reserve, California, USA - 14_0927_12_40cm | ecosystem: Environmental > Terrestrial > Soil > Grasslands | place: USA... | reverse complement strand
ACGCACACACGTACGTCGGAATCACGACCTCGTCACCCGCTCCGACGCCGAGGGCGGTGAGCGCCAGGACGAGGGCGGCCGAACCGCTGCCGACCACCACGCTCCCCTCGGCGCCGACCCACTCCGCGAGCGTGGCCTCGAATTCTTGCGCTCGCGCGCCCTGACCGATCATCCGTGACTCGAGGGCCGCGCGCACCGCTTCCAGGTCGGCGTCGGTGATCCAGGGCTTCGAGTGCTGGATCGGTGTCATCCGCGCTTGAACTCTTCGACCATGTCGGCGTAGCTGCGTCCCTCGTCCGGCCACCGGGTCCCTCGCCAGTCGGGACACTGACCGCAGAACGCGTGAGCGCCGAAGTCGTTCTCGAGATGCGCCTCGCGCAAGCGTCGATAGAACTCACCGTGCCAGGTGTCGTGAATGGTGGTCGTCCGATAGTCCGCAACCACCGAGCCGTGCACCCAGTCCTGGGGACAGAAGGCCAGCTCTCCGCGTGGATTCAGGATGATCCGCTCCCATGGGTAGAGGCACGGATAGCGGGGTTGCCCGGAGGCCTGGCTGCGCAGCGTGTCGGCGATCGGCGTCACGGCGCCCGCTCCGGAATGGAGCCGGCGAATGACGACGTAGTCGGCGCCGTGGTCCTTCCAGAACGCTTCGAAGTCCCGCGTCTCGTGGCGGTTCTCGGGCTGCTCGATGTAGCTCACCACCACCCGAGTCGTCGAGCGCGCGTTGCCAACCCATTCGATGAGTCGCAGGACGTTCGCGCGCGTCTCCTCGAGCTTCCCGTTCACCCGGATCTTCGCGTAGGTCTCGGGCGTCAGTGCATCGATGCTGATGTCGATCAGATGGACCCCGCATTCCAGGAGCCGCTGGGTCCGTTTCTCGTTCATGATCGTGCCGTTCGTGGTGAGCGTGACGAAGACGCCGGAGTGGCGCGCCGCATATTCGATCAGGTCATAGCCGTGGGGATGGAGAAGCGGCTCTCCCTCGCCCGTGTAACGGATGTACTGGGTCAGCCCCCGCCCGCGAACCGCGACCTCGTCGACCATCCTGGTGTTGAGCTCGGCGTCGAGGAATCTTCCCGCGTAGTGCGCCGACTTCTTGAAGGATGGGTGCGGGCAATGCACGCAGGCGAGATTGCACACCTCGGTGACATCGACGACGACCTGCGAGGGGAACTCCGCCTTGAGCCGGCCATAGAAGCCGTACTCGGTCATCGTAACACCGCACGAAAGGCGGACACGACGTCGTCGGCGTCGTCCATCGTCATGCTCGCGCTGATCGGCAGCGTCATGATCGATTCTGCGATCTGTTCCGTTACCGGCAACGACGGTGGCTCGCCGCTGTCGGCGTAAAGTGGCATGACGTGCAGCGGCGCGTAGTGGATCGAAGCCCCGATGTTCCGAGCCCTGAGCGCGAGGATGATCTCGTCGCGGCCGCAAGTTATCTCGTCTAGTGGTAGCTGTACTACGAACAGGTGGCGGGCGTGATAGGGATGCGTGCAGTCGCGCTGGAATCGAACAGGTGGGGCAACGTCCTTGAGACCGTCCGCGTAGCACCGAGCGATGTCCAGTCGGGTTAGCTCGAACTCCCCTTGGCGGGCTAACTGGACGCGCCCTAAACACGCCTGGAGATCGGTGAAGTTCATCTTGTAACCGATCTCGGTGAGCTGGTTCGAAAGGAGCAACGACTGAGGATGGCTGTAACGCTTCCAGGCGTCCAGAGGCAGGGCGTGCTGCCGCAGGCTGCGCAGGCGGTCGGCCACGGCATCGTCGAACAGCACGATGGCGCCTCCCTCGCCGGTCGAGAGGTTCTTGTTGGCGTAAAAGCTGAAACACGTGAGATTACCAAACGACCCGACGGGGCGGCCGTCGGCGAATCTTGCCCCAAACGCGTGGGCGGCGTCTTCCACGATCACGACGCTCGGCGGCAGCGCCGCCCGCAAGGCTCCCACGTCGACGGCAAATCCGCCGAAGTGCACTACCATCACCGCCTTCGTCTTCGACGTCACCTTGGTGAGGACGTGTTCACGAGTGACACAGAGCGTATCGGCGTCGACGTCGCAGAACACGGGCCGGGCTCCTAGGTAGAGCGCCGCGTTGGCGGTGCTGCACCAAGTCAGGCTGGGACAGATCACCTCGTCACCCGCGGTGACCCCGGAGACGAGGAGCGACAAGAACAGCGCGGAGGTGCAGGAATTCACGGTGACGACGTGCGGAGCACCGATGGTCGCCGCCAACTCCTGCTCGAACGCTAGCGTCTCCGGCCCCATTCCCACCCACCCTGACGTCAACACTCGGCCGACGGCGGCGATCTCCCGCGAGGAGAAGTTGGGGCGGCCGAAGGGGAGGTAGTTGGCGCGGGTCATCTCATCGGTGGTCGTTCCGACTTCGATCGGCCTCGGTTTAGCCATCGCCTCACGACTCCGGTGATCGGTCCGTCGAACTGGAACCGCTTCCAGCCGTCGGCCGCCACCGCTTGCCGGACGTGCCCTGCGATCTCCCGCAAACGCTCGGGAACTTGGCTCAAGCGCTCGATCGCCAACGGATGTCTGTATCCATCCGTGGTTTGATACGCCGGATCGGAAGTATAACCAAGTCGGGGCCGATCTGTGTAGTTCATCCTTCGAATCACTGAGCCGTGCCGAGCCTGCACGACAAGCACCGCGAGTATTGGATCGGTAGCACGACCTGAGAATCACCCTCGCTCTCTCCCCTGGCCCGTCATCGGCGCTTCCGGCCACCAGCCTTCGGCCTCTCCGACGCGCAGCGCCTTCGCGTCGGCGAGGTCCTGGAAGCGGCAGCCCTGATTCACGAACGCGCCGAAGCGAAGGCGGACGTCGCCACTCAGTGCGCGCTCGAACACCAGCCCGGTCTGATTTACATTGACGCGGACGACGCGGAGACGGCCCGGATCGGGCGTGCGTAGATCGAACACGAGGCAGTGGCTGTACTCGAGGGGCAGGACCAGCAGCGACGTGCCCGCGCTGGTGGCCTCGACGCGAAGCGCGTCGCGGAAGACACGCAGTCCCTCAGATCGCGCCTCCACCAACGAGTCCGGTAACGGAGCATGGACGATCGCCTCCCGGCGGAACTGCACGTCGCTCCTGGTCATGAGGGTGATGGCATCCTTGGCGCTCGTGACGACGTGGGTGATGGTCGGCGAATAGGTGCCGAGGTTTGGGTCGGCGACCTCGTGAAGATATAGCGTCCGACCCGCCACGTGGTACTCATGTCGCAGCGTCGCTCCGCTTGCAATCATGCTGTCGTGAATGACCAGCCTCGTGCCCAGCATGGCAAGGATCCGCGGCTCGAAGCGGGTCGCCGTCTCGTGAGCACGCACCGACAGCGAATGCGGCTCGTTCAAGAACCGCGTGACCACCAGGTGGAAGAACGGCGTCGTGAACTGACTCGACGTGTTAAGCGTGGGGATCGAGTATGACCAAAAGCCGAGACTGCGGTGATCGTTCCCGACCGCGGAGATGAAACCATGATCGTAGGCGTGCTGGTTGTTGAACGGAGGATGCGATGCTGGATAAATGCCACGCGCCCCCGCAAGATTGGCGACGCGGCCGCGGAACAGCGCCCCCGGTGTGAGTCCGATTTCCCGCTCAAGGTCGGCCACCAGCGGCGTCTTTCGCATCGGCCAGGGCCACGGGTGCGAGCGGACGAGCGTGGGGACAGCAGCCATCGCGAACGAGACGGGCAGGCAGAGCCACGGCAGAACGGCCAGCGCTACGGCGATTCCCAGCGGTTTCCGCGCGAACCGTAAGCTGGTGAGACTCCCTGCGAGCGATGACCGGCGAAGCACCCAGCGGCCCGCTGCGGCGAGGAGCACGGCCGAGAACATGCCGGTGAATGGCAAGGCCACCATGTCGATGTACGCCATCGGCGGGCCCCACCAGTCTCCGGCGATCATGGCGATCGCGAGCGCCGCGGCCATCAGGCTTCCCATGAACAGCAGGTATCCGCGGGCCAGCCGACGTAGCGGCCCGGTCTCGCGCCAGGCAACTACACCGGCAGTAGTCACGGCGGCGAGAAACATCGCGGCGCCGCGCAAGCCCGCCTCCTCGTGCACGTGGACAAAGAAGGAGACGTCGCGCACCGTCATCGGCAATGTGTACAGCTCGTGGCGGAAAAATGGCACCTTGGAGTACGAGTGCAGCTCGACGACGAAGGCCGCGAGCGGTAGCAGCGCAATCGCGACGACCAGTGTCGCGATGATCTTGGCCCGAAGCTCGCTCCGGCTCTCCGCCGACGCCATGGCGACGAGCGCGAAGAACATCACCACCGGCGCGCCGATGACGAAGACGAACGGGAGGAACGCGGCCGCATAGGCTAGCAGCGCGAAGATCAGGGCCACCTGCGTCACTGACATCCATGGACCGCGACGGCCGAGCCGGAAGAAGACGCCGAGCGCGACGAGCAGCGAGGCGATGCCGGCCAGCAGCGGCTGGTTACCCCAGAGCCGGATGTAGCCAACAACTGGGACGACGTAGGGCAACGTCAAGAGGCATGACAGCCACGCGCCGGCGAGCGCGAGCCCCACGCTGAAGCCGACGCTCCGACCAAGGAAGACGGCGGCGATGAAGTAGATCGTCACCAGGAGGGTCGAGGCCAGCCACACGACGGGCTCGCCGTGTCCGGCCCAGCGGGCCACGACCAGGGCTGGATTCAGCGCGTAGAAGTTCGGGAAGGACAGTTCGCCGTTGGCCATGAGGAGGTCGAGATTCAGGACGTGCGGCGGCCCGCCCCATACGTGCTGGACGCGGTCCTCGACGAGGTGGAGCAAACCGTCCCAGCGGAGGAACAGCGCCGCCTGGTTGATCCTGAAGGCGGCGGCTGTGAGCAGGACGAAGGAGAGGACGTGGACCGCAACGGTCCACGAGCACTCGCGCACCGTCACGCTGACGCGACTCGGCCGAACGTCCGACTGGACCTCTGCGCGGCTAACACGATACAGTCGGTCGGTCGGAGGAAAAATTGGAGTGACGCCGATGATCGATCATACGAAGATCTTGGCCCACGACGTTGGCGGGAGAGGCTTTAGCGTCTCGTTCAATTGTCCGCCTGTCTTTCCGATGACTGTCGTCCACATCCTGTATAAAGCCGACGCCCGCCTGACATGATAAAGGAAAACAACGACCCCAACCGTCGGATTCTTCCTTATTGCTTGGGCCGCGAGCACGCGCCCGTCCCGCTGCACATCACGGCCAACCCCTGCGCCAGCTCGAACCTGGTGCCCGATCCCTACTACGCCGACTACATCTGCGAGGTGCGGTACCAGATTCCGGCCTTGGCCGCGCCGGGCCGCGCTCACTCGCCTGGCGGCGACCACACGAAGCCGCCCTGACCGCCGTGGGCTACGGCCTCAACTGGCGCGGAGGAGCGGCCCCGGCTTCCGCGCCTTACGCGCGATCTATCGCCGGCTCTGCGCCCGTCCGGCGCGGCTTGCGACGTCGGCCGCCACGCCCACGCATTTTGAAAACGCTGTTGAACCGGTAAGGCATGACTTGGCAGGAGGCCCTGGCTCGGGGGTGCCGCGTAGTCGCGCTCCGCGACGCCTCCCGCTTCACGGCCTCCCCGAGCGAATGACGCCGCCGCAGGCAAAGGAACACATGGGGAGATGAAGTACAAGGAAATCTACATTGAGCGTGTCGAGAACACTACGAGCGAGCCGGCCTTCATCGAGACGATCGTCAAGCTGAATCCCGGGGCGCGGATCATCAAGTCCCGCCTGCTCGGTCCCACGTATCTGAACCGAAACACCCAGGTCGGTCCCGACGCGGTGGTCGGGCGGTATTCTGGATTGAACGAGAGCTGCTTTATCGCGCGCGCGACCGTCGGTCACTTCTGCTCGATCGGCGCCCGCACCGCCATCAATCCCTTCAATCACCCGATCGACTGGCTGAGCATCCACGAGTTCCAGTACCATCCGAACTCCTTCGACTGGGTCGAGGAATACAACTCTATCGAGCGCCTGGCAAGGACCCCGGACATGTTCCAGACGGTGACCATCGGCAGCGACGTCTGGATGGGCCACAACGTAAACGTGATGCCGGGCGTCTCGATCGGCGACGGGGCTATCATCGGGGCCGGTTCGGTGGTGACGAAGGACGTGCCGCCCTTCGCGATCGTGGTGGGCGCGCCAGCCACCGTGAAAAGGTTCCGCTTTTCGGAGAAGATCGTCGAACGGATGCTGCGGCTCAAATGGTGGGAGCTCGAGCTGGAAGAGCTCAGCGGACTGCCCTACCGGGACGTGGAACGCTCTCTGGACCGGATCGAGGCCATCAGGGCGAAGAAGATCGGGCGATGAGCCAGGAGACGTCGGCCGTTCGCTCGATCCTCCACGACGCCCGGATCCCGGACGACGGCGTGCTCGTCGTGCACAGCGCGTTCCGGAATCTCGGTCAGCGCGGACACCGTGCCGAGACCTTCGTCGACGCGCTTGCCGAGGCGCTCGGCCCCCGGGCCACCCTCCTGATGCCGGCGATGTCGTGGCGAACGGTCACGCCGACCAATCCGTTCTTCGACGAGCTGAAGACTGAATCGCACGTCGGCGTCATGGCCGAGATCTTCCGCGTCTCGCACGCGACCAAGCGCAGCCTACATCCGACGCATTCGGTTGCCGGGGTGGGACCGGCCAGCCCGACCCTGCTAGCTCGCCATCACGTGGACGACACTCCGGTGTCCGCCAACAGTCCGTACGGGCTCATGCGGGACTACGAGGCGTTCGTGCTGCTGCTTGGCGTGGGATTCGAGCGCGCGACCGTGATCCATCACGCCGAAGAGGTGATTGCCCCCGAGCTCTACCTTTATCCCCGGCACGAAGCGGAAACCTACGAGTGCCGCGACCGCCACGGGCAGTCGGTCACGGTGAGGTTACGTCGGCACTACCGCCTGAATCGCAACTTCCAGCAGTTCGAGGGCCGACTCGCCGAACGCGGGCAACTGCTTTCGGGCGAGGTGGCGGGGACGCGCTGGATGCTGACGTCCGTGCGGAATCTGTTGCGAGAGGTCTTCGCCGCGCTCGTCGAGCGGCCTGACACGATTATCGCCCGCTGACACGGGCGCCGGTCCCGACTCGGCTTACGGTAGCAATTCGTAGTCGATCGTCATCGCCAGGCACGTGCGCGGCGGCGCGTCCGTCGTGACCCGCTTGGGCCAGACGCCGGCCGCGGCGGCGAGAGTCACGGAGCCGGCGACCAGGCCGAGGTACAGAGGCTCCCCCAACCAACGATGGCGTCGGCGCATCTTGGTCGCCCATTTCAGGACGACGAAGGCGGCCCGGGCAACCGTGGAACCCGCGAACATGATGGTCGAGTGCCCGACCGGCACGACCACGTGCTGGACGACGTCGCAGCTGTTGAGGTGCACCGACTCGCCGCTGGGGTTGAAGTGGAAGACGATGATACGTGCGGGACGGGCGAGCAGCGAGGCCACGGCGTCGAAGATGTGGCGAAATTTCAACAAGCTGGCAAACGTGAGTTCACACACCAGCAGGTCGAACGGCGCCTGTCGGCTCAGGTCGGCGATGGCCGCTTCTTTCCCAGGGTCGGGATGAAGCACGCCGGCACCGTCGGACAGGCGATGCCCCCGCTCCGTCTGCAGTCGGACGAAGCCCGACACCGGACCATCGTGGTCGGCGATCAGCAGGATCCGTCGTCCAGGTCGCGCCAAGTCCTGCTCCACGAGATCATAGGTTGGCTTCAACACCGAATGAAGCGGGTGCAGCGGGCCGACGAGTGGCCGAGTGCCGAATAGCCGCAACCGCAGTCTTCGCAGCAGGTGGTCGAACCTGCTTGGTTTCGGCCGGGCCGGAGCTTCGGGAGTGATCCCCGGGGCCGGAGCGTCACCGGCGACATACTTCGTGCGCTCGGCCTGGAAGGGCCCGTAATGGTGCACCCAGAACGGATGATTCAAGTGCGGCACCGCCTTCTCGGGCATGTGCCGATACACGCTCTCGACGAACTCGCTAAGCCGGTCCTGTTCAATCTGAACTGTGGCAGGCAGCGCCCGAGAGTGCAGTACGAGAGGGTACCGCCCCATGTCCTTCTGATCCTGCGTAACGAACCTCCCGAGCGTGTGCGCAATCTCCTCCGGAGTCGGCCATCCCAGCGCCATTTGCTGCAACATCGTCTGTGCCCGTCGGAGCTCCAACATGCAGAAATCGTCGGAATCCCCGAGGACACAGGGCTTCATGTTCGGGCAAAACTCGGACACCACCCCATAGTCCCAGAACGTGCGCATTTTCTCGACAACCCGCTCCGGCTTCATGCAGACGAGCGCGCTCGGCATCTGCCGCCCTAGTAGCGTATGCTCGTCAACCTGCGAGTAGAACTGCTCAATGATTTCGCTGTGGAAGACACGCTGATTGACCGTCTTGCCCCGGATGGTGTAGTGGCGGTGGGCGAGGATCATCTCCGCCATGTCGCGCGACGACAAGGCGAGCGTCTGCGTGTCGCGATCGATCAATCGGCGGAGGAGCGGCTCGGCTTCTTCCTGGATGGTGCAATAGCTCGGCGCATGAATCAGTCGTTCGCCGGCGAGGATCCGATGCCCGAGGGTGCGGAACGACCCATCGGCAAGGATGAAGTCGGCATTGAAGAAGATCAGGTGATGGTCGGTCATCGCCTCGCCGAGGTCGGCGAACCCGCGATGAAACGCGAACGTCAGCGTCATACCGTAGCGGCCCTTGGCGACGATCAGATCGTCGATGGGGAAGAGTCGGACTGGGCAGCACTGCTGGACGCGCCGGAACGCGACCGAGTCCCGGATTTCGGCGAAAAAGGCCTGCTCGGTCACGATCACGAGGTCGCAGTCCATCATGGCGGCAAGACTGGGGAGATTGCCGGGCGCCAGGATGGCGGGAAGCGCCAGCGACACCAAAGTGTCGGCGTAAGGACGGCCCCACGCCATGGTGATGATGCGGCTCCGCGGTCTCACGAACGCCGCCCCCGGAGCCGCCGAAGGAAGCCCCGGCCCGCGCCGCCGCTCACCGACTTGGCGAAGGGCGCCGGCGGCCGGGAATTTGGTGGCGACTTCGTCGGGACAGCAGGCTTCACGAAGGCCTGCCTGAGACGGGCGGAGATGAGGTTCGTGAGGCGCGGCTGCAGGCGACGCTTCAACTCTTGGACCAGTTCGATCCCCGGCACGCCTTTCAGCGTGACGCCACTCGGCACTGTGGCCCATCGGGGCAGCTTGCCCATCGCCAGGGCCGCCGCGCCGTCCGAATACGTTCCATCGATCACCATACGGTACCGCGCGAGACTGCTCGGCGGAACGAGTGTTTCGTAGCAGCCCTGGAACGGGACGCAGAAGTCGTTCGCGTACATCTTCTGGAAGAGCACGACGAGCGTGTGGGCGGTCTCCTCCGACATGACGAGGTAGTCGAGAAGCGACGGCTGCCACGGGATGAAAGAGGGAACGTGCGGGTCCACCGCCACCCACGTGCCGAGTGTCCGATAGGAGTTATACCTCGCCAGCGCCTCGAAGAAATTCGGCTGATACCCGAAGAGCGCACCCCGGGGTGGGATCTTGAACGGCAATACGTGAAGCATGAGGCCACCGGGCCTCGCGAACGCATGGGCGGCCGCGAAGACATTGTGCTGGTTCAGCAGGCCGGCGCCCACTCCGATGTTCGTGACGAGGTCGTAGCGGTTGGCCAGGTCGGAGGGCACGGTCTCGAATTCCAGGTCGAGCTTGAGGGTCGCCGGCTCGCCGCTGTGGCCCACCGACGTGCACGTCCAGCCGAGGGCCTCGTAGAGGTTCCGCGAGCGCGGCGCTTCCAGGCCGCGATTGCTCTTCAGGGACTTCGCCGCATCGGGCCGCCCGAATGCGCGAAGTAGTTCGGCCACGAGCGGCGGGGGGCAGTCGAGCGGCGAAGAACCGAGCTCGAGAACGGAATGGACACCGTCCGCGATGCGGAGTGCCTTGAGCTGTCGGTACAGCGCCACGACTGAAGGAGTCAGAGCGAATGGTGTCGCCCTCGTCCCCGCCCGCGGTGCATCGGCGACGGAGTTGGACACCGGTTCGACGGCGGGCGGTTCGGTGACTTCGAGGCGTTGATCCAAAACGTCGCCGGCCGGCCGGAGAGAGACGAAACGATCACGGGCCCCATCGTAGTACTCGGCATCGACGACGTGGCAGTACGGAGACGTCCACCAATCGGCCGCCCGCTCGCCGGCGTCCAAGCCCAGGGGCGACCGGAACTCGGCCGCAGCCGTCTTTCGCTGAAGCACGACGAGGAGATGCGTCGTCTTGCCGGAGTGGGTCAGGTGAGCCATGAGCGATGGATCCCACGGCACCAAGCTCGAAAGGTCCCAGTCGGGGCCTATCCATACGCCGAGCGTCCGGTAGCTATTTGCTCTTGCGATGGTGCTGAAGAAGTCGACGTTGTAGTTGAAGAAGCCGTGCTCGAGATGGGCCGTGAACGGCACCGCATGCAGAATGAGCCCGCCGGTGCTGGTCAGCTCATGCATCATCTTGAACACGTTGTACTGGTTGAGGATGTGCTCGGAGGTGCCGTGGTTCGTCGTGAGGTCGTACCGGCCGCGATGCTCAGGCGGAACCGCGTCGAAGTTCATCTCGAGCTTCAACGACCCGAATCGCGCGTCCACGTCGATGCAGGTGTAGGTCATCCCGAGGTGCTCGTAGAGATCGCGCCCGGCGCCCGTCCCGTTCGCAAAGCTCTTCATCGCCGCGTCCCGGGGGGCTTCCCGCCCGAACGCGCAAAAGAGATTCCGCATCATCGTCCGCTGGGGACACCAGACAGTTTGTGATCCGAGCTCGACCACGCTCCTCACGCCGTTGAACACCCCGAGCGTCTTGAGTTGATGGTACAGCGCTATGATCGGTGGCCCGAGCCCCATCGCAATTCCCTCCGATTCGGCAGTCGGCTAACGGTCGGAACCTATATCACAACGACGGTCACACGACACTCACTTCCGAAATGCAGGCCCTATCTGGTGGCGAGCGGATCCCAGAAACTCAGCGGCTCTTCTCTTTCATCGCTCTCGCGAATAATCCAGGCTAGCGACGCTTCAATGTGCGCCGAATAGCGCGAAGAGCCGGTGCGATACGCAGTCCGGTAATCTGCTCCGTTATTCTCAAGAGTTCCCTGAGCGCGCCATGGCGCGACAGGCGGCAGAAGGGATTGGCCAGGAGCCGGATGGCATGGTCCACATCCAGGCGCTCGCTCAACCGGCTGCGAAAACGTTCCGCGGTATCCACCGCGATATCGTTGAGGCCATACAGTTCCAGAATGATCATCATCTTGATGATCTGGTCGACTGTAGCCGGGTCGGCCGGGGTTCCGTAGTTTTCCGGGGCATCCGCCTCGTCTATCAGGTCGCGGCAGAACAGGACGTCGAGAGTGGCCAACTTTCCGACGGATGCCCGGTCGAGAACAGGGGACCGGCCCTCGCGTTGAAGCGCCCGCTGAAACGACGCCCTCGGGATACGGTTGAAGCTGATGTCGAAGACGAGAAACCTGTACTCAAGCAACAGCTCCTGCAGCGTTCCCAGGTGCGATTTCGGATAATAAGGGCTGACGCCGAAACTGGATTCCGTCTCGATGCCGAGCAAGCCGGAGCCCAACAGCTTGCGCGCGCCGGAAAAGACGTCCTTTTCGAAGCCCTCAACGTCCACTTTGAGGAAATCCGCTTTCGGAATCGTCCCTTCGTCGAGCAGCGTATCGAGCTTTCTGACCTGAACCCGGCGAGGTTCCTCGTCCCTTAGCCTCGCGTTGCCGAACCGGTCCTCGCCTTGTTGATACATCGAGCTCGAATACGGATCGTTGCGATTGACGAAAAACTGTCGCTCGCCGTCCTCGTTGCCCGCGGCGATCCAGTGGTAGCGACGGCTGGGATGGGATGCGCTCTTCGTCTGAAGCTCGTCCACCACTTCCTTTATTGCATCGAACCCGTGCAGGACAAGGTGATCGCCGAGGAGGCCCCAGCGGGGGCTTTCACCTCCCTGGACCCCGATATCAATTACCACGAAAGGCTCGCGCCGGTGATCTTCCCTGATGACCCAATCGGTGAATCGGGCGTCCCGGTTGAAGCACAGATTCATTGCTGGGAGCGCGGGTCGTTGGAGCGCGGCAGGTGGACTTCGGAGCCGGCCCTGTACATCACCGGCTCGAGGGTCCGGACGTAGCGCTCTGCCACGAGGCGACGCTGCCTTACGAGACGGGCCAGACCGGTGAAACCCCAGTCATCCAGCAGCTTCTCGAAGTCTGTGCGCTGCGGGATGCCGGCCCATGGATGAGGCGCTAACACGGCCGGAGACGAAATGGAAGCCGGCGTGTCGGGCATCTCGGGGGATACCGCGTTGGGCTCCAGTAGCCGGCGAACCGTCCGTGCAAAGCGCGAAAAACGCAACGAGTTTGCCCCGGGTATCCGCCGCGCGGCCGCCTTTGCAATGCGTCGAAGGCCATCGGCGGCGGCAGGCGCAGACCCCGCGGCAGCGGCAACTTCGTTGAAATGTTTCAAGGCGGCCTGATGGTACTTGTCATACCAGCTGGTCCGGCTGTCACCCGCCGGGCGGGCTTCGTCGGGCATCGCATAAAGGGGCGGGAACACGCCGTCGGGCCTGTCTACCAGCCTTTCCATCTCCTCGAGGAACTGCACGTACTTCATGGTTTTCAAGCGCGAGTGGAGCTCGGGTGTCACGCAGTCGCGGACCCCCCGCGCTGCCCCCATGGCCTTGAGCCCGTACTCGATGTGGCCGAAGCAAACTGCGATGAAGGCCAGCTTCGCCGCCATCACATAGAGGCGGTCGGCGGGGAGCCGCTCCCCGGTAAGCGTGGCAAGGTCACGCAAGAACAGAGCGTCGCCGAAGCCGGGGAATGCTCTAGCGCGGAACCCGATCGGCGCCCGGTGGGGCGAAATTTCATAGATTGCGGTAAATCCGGCGAAGATGAAGCCCTGCCGTGTCATGAAGTTCAGGATGTCCCCGAGCAGGGGCTGGCCAGAATACATGGGGATCATCTCGACTTCCGAGACGATGCCCAGCACTCCCTGAGAAAGTGCGTTCTTTGCTCCTTCCAGAATTTCTAATTCGTACCCCTGCGTGTCCAGGGAGAGGAAATCCGGCAGCGTGGCTAGAGGAATTTTGCCCTCAGCGAACAACTCGTCGAGCGAGTGGACCTCGACGTCCGCCTTGCGCGATACCTCCAGCATCTCGCGGTACGCCACATCGTAGATCGCGGTGTCGATCGGGATTTCGCAGTAATACTGGTAGAAGCCGGGATCGGGCGGGAAGAGGGAACTTGCGTAAGAGTTCGCCGTGATGTTGAGCGAAGCTGAAGACCGCTTCCGCCCGAGGCAATAAGGAAGCACGTATTTTTCCGAGAGGGCTTGTGCCAGGGGGGAGTCGGCGTCGCGTCTCATGCGCTCGACGCACTCGGCGTCAGCTTCGTAAAGAACATGCGCTACTTCCGGGCGGAAGGCGTCCGGCACGTTGAACGACACCCCGAACCCACGCGCGCCGACATGATGGGCGACAATCTTCAGCATAGGATCTTTGTTCTGCATCGTTGAACCTCTCGAGAAACGGAGCGACACGCGCTGTTATTCATTTCGGGTCCTCGAATTTCCTGCGTGGAGTCCTCAAGGACGCTGACCGAATTGTTCACTATAATCGCGGCAAAGAGTAGGGGCCAGTTCGGTTGCCCTACCAGTCTGTCTGGACATACTAGTCAGACGTGCGCCCGTAATCCCGGTCCACAAGTGGCATGAGCGGTTTTGCGCGACGATCGAACGCATCAGGAGGAAGCATGCGTCTCGGCAGCCTCTCATCACGTCCTTTCGACGAGGCAAAGTTGGTGGAGCGCTCGAGAGTACAGGCGCGGTCATTCATGATTCGCGCCAGCGGGACGAGAGATGAGTGATTCAAAAGAACTCTGGCTTCAGGTCCATGGAACGATCCCTGACCTGCGAGTGACACTCGGACGCGCATCGAGCAATGCATACGCCACCGATCCAAAGATGATTGGCTTCATGGCAGCGAGATACAAGTTTGTCGCGAAAATGCTCGAGGGGTGCAAGACGGCGCTCGAAGCAGGGTGCGGCGATGGATTTGGCGCGCCTGTGGTCGCTCAGGCGGTCGGACAGCTTTGCTGCACCGACATTGACGAGGCAACGCTCCAGGATAATGCCCGTCGTCTCTCTTTCACGCGCAACGTGAGTTTCGAGTATTTTGATTTCCGTGAGCGCAGGTATCCCACGCAATTCGAGGCGGTTTACTGCGTGGATGTGATCGAGCACATCTACCCCGAGGAGGAAGCCGCGTTTATGACCAACCTTGCAGCCAGCATGCTTTCGTTCGGGGTGGCGATCGTCGGCACGCCAAATCAGACTGCCGACCAATATGCCTCGGAGAATTCACGCAAAGGGCACGTCAATCTCAAGGACCACAAATCGCTCAGGGCGCTTCTGGAACGGCACTTTCACAGGGTATTCATGTTCTCGATGAACGATGAGGTTGTCCACACGGGTTTCTATCCCATGGCGCACTACCTTTGGGCGATCGGCGTCGGGCCGAAGTTCTAGCCGGGAAGAAACCGGTAGCCAACTCTAATGCTGGCCGTAACCCTCGATGTCGATTGGGCCCCCGACAAGATCGTTGACGAGGTTATCTCTGTGCTCGACTCCTATCGCGTGCCAGCAACGCTTTTTTGTACGAATTTCTCGAAGGATGTCTCCGGCAACAGCTCCAGCCTCGCCGGACGCTTTCACGAGCGGCACGAAATCGCCCTTCATCCCAACTTCCAGCATACCGGCACCTACGACGAAGTCTGGGACGCCCTTCTCAAGTTGTATCCAGCCGCGAAGGGGTGGAGAAGTCACAACGGCGTAACCGGCTGGCCGATAACCAGCGGCGGCGCGGAGCGCGGGCTGCGTTATGAGGTGTATCCGGCCGTGTTCCAGAATTACGTTGCCCCGTGCCAGGTGAACCGTGCGCTG
>Ga0066680_10000336_pt1 | contig 14997 bp, 10 predicted proteins | sample GraSoiAngelo_129_FD_62297 | JGI IMG/M metagenome (GOLD analysis project Ga0066680, IMG submission 62297) | Grasslands soil microbial communities from the Angelo Coastal Reserve, California, USA - 14_0927_12_40cm | ecosystem: Environmental > Terrestrial > Soil > Grasslands | place: USA... | reverse complement strand
GCGAAGCATCAAACTCCACCGGCAGGGTAATCAATTGGAAAACCAGAAGTATGAGATAGCAATAAATGCCGAGGGTGATCAGGCCGGTAATGTGAAAGAAGAGGCCGCCAAAGATCACAAACGGCAGCATGCGCGAAGCAAACATCGTCACCGGCACAATCGTCATCCGCGCCATGAGCGGCGCGTAAGCTTTGGCGTGTTGAATGGCATGACCGGTCTCATGCGCAGCGATGCCGAGCGCTGCGATCGAGGGCGTGTTGAATACGTTGCTCGAGAGGCAAAGCTTCTTGCTCGCCGGATCGTAATGATCGCCGAGGAAATCGTTGGTCTCGACAACATCGACATCGTGAATTTGCGCCGCCTCCAGGATTTCGCGCGCGCATTCCGCGCCGGTAATGTTGGAGCTGGCCCGCACCTCGCCCCATTTTCGAAACGCGCCACTCACCCGGAACTGCGCCCAAAGCGCAATGATCATCGGAACACCGATGTAGAGCAGCCAATAATGCCCGAAAAGAAATCCGCCGCCGCCGTAAGGGTAAAACATGAGGCCTTTAATTTAGCGCTTTCAGCCGACTTGTCATTTTGCTGCTCGACCAATTAGACGCTTCAGCTGGCAGCGCGTTCATTTAGGTGGATCGGCCGCTCTGTCTGGCGATGTTAAAGAAAGGCGGCTTCGCCGCCACTATTTAGCATCGAGCAAGAGACTGCTCGATCCACCTCAAATCTCCAATTGCTTGGGGAATCGTGAAAGGATTGTGCAACCAGTTTTTCTGACCACGATGACGTCTTCATGACGCACGCCGCCGAGGCCCGGATAATAAAGACCCGGCTCGACCGTGAGCACCTGTCGATCCTTCAATGTGACTTTTTGCAAACGCGGATACTCGTGAATCTCAAGCCCGAGTCCATGTCCGGTCCCGTGAAAAAATCCGACTTGGCGGCCGTTTCGCACTTCGGTCGGATAGCCGCGCTGCGTGAAAAATTCCTGGATCGCTTTGTGAATTTTCATCCCATCCACACCCGCCTTGATTCGTTTCAAGGCCAGCGACTGTCCGGCTTTCACTGTCTCCCAAAGTTTTCGTTGCCCATCGCTCGCCCGTCCGCGCACAACCGTCCGAGTGATGTCGCCAAAATATCCCGTTCTCATGTCGCGCGGGAAAACATCGAGAATGATCAACGAACTCACGTAAAGCGGGCCGGAGCCGCGTTCATGCGGATCGCATGCTTGATCGGCGCCGGCAACGATCGTGCCCGTCGGATTTCCGCCCGCGCGCAAGATCGCGGAATCAATTTCCGCGCGCAGCATTTCCGAGGTCAACGTTTTGCCATTCCAGCGCAATCTTTTTCCAGCGCCAGCTTTCGACGCTTTCAGAACTTCGATGGCGCGCTTCAGCCCGGTTTCCGTAATTCGCAACGCGCGCCCGATCATTTCGATTTCCTTCTCGGATTTTGCTTCGCGCTTCGGCCAGAAAAGTCCGTTCGTCGCGCGGAGCCGGATTTTGTTTGCGGCTAGCTCCTGCGCGTAGCCGAGCGGAAAATTTGCCGGAACGATAGTCGATCTGACGCCGCGTTTCCGGAGAAAATGGGCCAGGACTTTCTCGTAGGGCGGTGCATGCCGATCTTTGTCCTGCACTTCGCGCTCCAGTTTATTGAACGAAACAAATTCGTCCGCCTCGGCTTGCCTGCGACCGCGATCAATCTCCAGGTCGCTCAAGACCAGGGTGCGCTTGCCATTCTGCTCGAGAAAAATGAACGGATCGGGCGCGAAAAATCTCGTCGCATACAACATGTCCGCGTCGTTTTCACTGGCGGCGACGATCAAGCGCGTGGTTTTATCTCTGCTCATAGTTGGTTAAACAATTTAAGGCCCAACGTCCAACGCCTAACATCGAACTAATCACTTATCACTATCTAGCTCCGTCGCACTTCTAATTGCCGGCGTAAAATCCAGTGCAGTAGTCCGAGCAAGCCGAGTGTCGATCCAATCAAGACGATGGTGTTGAAGAAGAAAACGCCGACTTTAATGCCGAGATGGCGTTTTTCTGGGCCGAAGAAAACGTTCGGCCGGCTGCTGCGCCGATAATCATTTTGCTCCATCTCGGCGTTGGAAATCAAATCCGAGACTTTTTGGTTCAAGTAAAGTTGCTCGGCCGTCACCGGGCCGAGCGCGCTCTTGAAAAGGGAGCGCTCGAAGGAGCGTTTGCGATCCAGAATTTGATCGACCAGGCCAAGATAATAATCGAGCTCGCTGGCCGATTTCGCTTCCAGGCCAGAAAGAACCGCAAGCGTTTCTTTCAGCTCATCGAGTCGCTTACTTTCCGCAGGATCTTGTCGACGTTTGGCGACGATCCGGTCGATCTCACGCTGCGCTCGGTCCTGCCGCCGGGTTAAGGGGTTGAGTTTCGCTTGCGCGACAATGAGCTCTTCGTACGACCAGCGCATGGCGACGAACTGGCAGACAAAGGGCACCTGAAGCTTGCTCTCCATCTTCTTGGCTTGCTCTTTGCTCGGGTGCTCGGAAAACCAGTGCGTGAGCGCGTAAACGAGCGCGAGGTTTCGGTTCATGTCCTCGTACTTGATGAGCGCGCCGCCCATGATGATCTGCGGAATCAAGACGAGCGGGACGATGTTGGCCGCAGTTTTTGGATCGGCGACGAGCGACGAGACGACGAGACCAAGCGACACGCCCCCCATCGCCGTTATGAGCATGATGCCCAGATCGGCCCAAAACATCCCCCGGATTTCCAGGACGTAATTGCCGATCAAAACAAAGAGCACCGACTGAATAAGCGCGAAGACGCCGAGAGTGAGGGTTTTCGAGATCACGTAGTAGGGCAGCCGAACGTTGAGGTTGCGCTCGCGTTGCAGCACCGCTCGGTCGCGAATGATATCGTCGGCGCTATTGGTTAGGCCAAGGAACATCACGACGATCAGGCTGAGAAACAGAAATGTCGGGATGTGATAGGCGGAGGCGAAATCGTATTTCCCGCTATCCGAGTAGCGCAGAGTAGTGGCGATGAGGAGCGCCAGCACCGGCGCGACGCCGATCGTGATAATGAGATTGGCGCGGTTGCGCAATTTGCTCACGAATGAGCGGCGCAACAACGTCCGAAATTGCGTCCACTCGTCGTGCCAGCGAAAGGGCAATCGCTTTTTCTGCGTGGGCGCGGCGGGCAACGGCGCGACCGGTTCTTTGCGCAACGAAACTTGTTTGACGTCCTGGATCAATCGGAACGCCTCATATTTGTCGCGCCAGAATTCCGGCGAATAACGGCGCGCGGCAACGAGCTGCCCGCGATTATTTTCTTCGTAAATAATGTCGCCGCTCAAATCGCGCAGCGGCGTCTCGAGCACATCGAAAATAAATTCGGGGCGCGTTGTTCCGCAGGACGGGCACGCGCCCAGCTCGGCCCCGAATTGGTGTTGATGTTCCGCTTCGGCAAAGTAGCGAAGCATGTCCGACGGCGTGCCGAAGAAGACGAGCTGCCCGCCTTTGTCGAGCAGGATGGCCTTGTGAAACATCTGGAAAAGTTTGGAGCTCGGCTGGTGGATCGTGACGATGATGATCTTGTTGTGCGCCATGCTGCGAATGATCTCGATGACGTGCTCGGAATCCTTCGAGGAAAGGCCGGAGGTCGGCTCGTCGAAAAGATAAACGTCCGACATGCCGATCATATCGAGGCCGATGTTCAGACGCTTGCGCTCGCCGCCGCTCAGCGTTTTTTTGACCGCGCTGCCGACCACGGCGTCACGACGCTCGCCCAGGCCGAGCTCGAGCAGTTTTGCTTCCAACCGGCGCATCCGATCGCGGCGTGAGAGATGAGGCGAGCGCATCGCAGCCGCGAATTGGAGATTTTCTTCGATCGTCAAGTGTTCGTCGAAGGCGTCTTCCTGCGGGATATAACTGATATAACGCTTGAGTGTGTCGAGGTTTGGGTAAAGCGATTGGCCGTTTAGGAAGACCTGCCCGCTGGTGGGCTGAAGTTGTCCCGCCAGCACGGTTAGGAGCGTGCTTTTTCCCGAACCGCTCGCGCCCATCACGCAAACGAGCTCGCCCCGATTCACCGCAAACGAAATTCCCTCGAGACCGATCTCGCCGTTGCTGAAACGGTGCGTGACTTCGCTCACCTCGAGGCTGCGAATGATGTTGCGCTCCTCCTCAATGATTCGTTCGGAAAAATTGCACCGGAGAAATTGCCCGATATCGATCCGGATAGTGTCGCCGTCCTTGAGCGGGGCAGAGGTCCGCACCGGTGTCTCGCCCACCATGATGGGCCGGTCCGCTTCGATCACTTCCAGCTGGCCGACCCGCTTGTCGTAATCGCAAAAAATCTTCAGCAACACGTCACCGCTCGTGCCCGGAGAAAGCAAAATATCGTCGGCTTCGAGCAAACTCGGGTTATTAGAGACGAGATATTCCGACTTCGATGCCTTTAATTGAAACCGGCCACCGAGAGCGCGCGCCCGCCGGCGGAGATCGATGAAATCCATTTCGCTGTCGTTGTGGAAAAGGATCTTGTCTTCCAGAGTCGCCTCGATCTGGGTGCCCGCTTTCATCTTCACGCCGTTGAGCACAGCATTGACATCTCGCAACGCCTTTACGCGCACTTTCAATCCGAACGTGATCTCGAGCGCACTTTCCCGCGTGCGGGAGCGCTCCAGTTCCACCTCATCGGCGTCCTTGTTTACCCGCACGAAAATCTGCGGCAGCGAAACATTTTTCTTGGCGTTGAAATAATTTTCCAGCTCTTGATAACTGAGCACTCGATCGCCAACGAGAATGCGCTGGGCCGGATAAATCCGGCAAAACCCGCCCCGCGATAACGGCCGCCCGCGCACCGACACATTCTGCCCGCTGTAATTTTTCAGCAAAATGAGATCGCGATAACGGAAGGCGAGCAGCCGATCGTTTTCCGCGAGGCTCTTCAGCGTCACATCTCCTTTCCCATTCGCAGCGAAGGAGAGCGATTCCAGCGGTGACGCGCCGCGTTGATAAATCAATGGATCGGAATCCTCCGATGCATTCAGTTGATAGACGATGTCGATGGCCTGGGCGGCCATCCCCAGTTGCGACATGAACGAATAAAAAGCGACAACCTGCTCCTGCTTCAATCCGGCCTGCGAGATCAGGTCATAAAGCTGAACGCCCAGCATGATCTTGCGCTCGGTGCTCAATTGCGCGCCAAGTTTTTGCGCCATGGCCGAGAGATCTTGCTGCTCGTAAAGCGCCTGCCGGAACAGTTGGCGCAACTCCGAATAAACAGCCTCCGGATAATCGTAACGCAAAAATCCGAGGCTCGAGTCGATTTCTTCTTCGAGCAAAACACCATCCGCCTTCGAAAAACTGGCCAGGACCTGGATCAACAACGGCAGCAAGTTCGGTCCTTCCGATACGCTGCGCGGCTTGCGCAGGGCGCGACGCACCCACTGGCGACCGGTTCGCCGCATCCGGTAGGCAAACGGCGTCACGCGCTGCACCGCGCGGTCGATTTTATCTGCAACCGATGTGACCAGTTCCGTCATGTCGATGTTTAGAATAAAATTTTACCGAAATCGACGAGCGACGCAATGTTCACTATTCACCTTCCCGGAACGGCTCCTGCTCTTTGCGGTGACAAAACCTTTATGTTACCCTTGCGGCGCTTGCCCTTGGAGCGCATTGTTTCTCATGCCTCAATCTGATCGCAATTCTCAAAAGGAGAATAAATCCCGCGGGAGCGAACCCAATTTTAACTGGCGCGGCGTCATCCTCATCGCGATCGCCTTCGGCTTTATTGCGCTCGCCATGCTCTTTTATCGCGGGGGGATGCAACCGGTGGAAGACGTCCCCTATAATCGTTTCCTCGAGCTGCTGGAGAATAAACAGATTGTCACGGACAAAAATTATCCGCTCAAACTTGTGGTCGAAGACGGGCGGCCCACCCAAACCTTGCGCGGCTCTTACATCAAGCAGGGCGTTGGCGCCGCCCCGGCTCAGCAAATTCCGTTTCGGACCACGATCTACCTCAATTACAACACCAACCTGCAAGAGCGCCTCGCCGCTGCGGGAATTCAGCCAGCCATCGTCACGGAATCGAACGTTGTCGCGCAAACCGTCGTCGGTTTTCTGCCTATCGCCCTTTTTCTGCTCGTTCTCTATTTTCTCTTCCGCCAGCAAATCCGCATGGCCGGAAAAGGCGCGCTCAATTTTGGCAAAAGCAAAGCGCGCATGCTCGCGCGTGATAAGAACAAAATCACCTTCCGCGACGTCGCTGGCGTCGAGGAAGCAAAGGACGAAGTGCAGGAGCTCGTCGAATTTTTGCGCGATCCGAAAAAATTTCAGAAACTCGGCGGCCGCATTCCGAAGGGCGTCCTGCTGGTCGGCCCGCCCGGCACCGGAAAAACTTTGCTCGCGCGCGCGATCGCGGGCGAAGCCGATGTCCCGTTCTTCTCCATCAGCGGATCGGATTTCGTGGAGATGTTCGTCGGTGTCGGCGCAAGCCGTGTGCGCGACATGTTTGAGCAGGGCAAGAAATCGGCCCCCTGTATCATTTTCATCGACGAAATCGACGCGGTCGGACGTCATCGCGGCCACGGCGTCGGTGGCGGGCATGACGAACGCGAACAAACACTCAATGCGTTACTGGTCGAGATGGATGGCTTCGACACGCAGGAAGGTGTGATCATCATCGCGGCGACGAACCGGCCCGATGTTCTCGACCCAGCGTTGCTACGCCCCGGACGTTTCGATCGACAAATCACCGTTAACCTCCCGGACGTGAAAGGCCGCGAGGAAATTCTGCGCGTGCACGCCAAGAAAGTGAAACTCGCCGAAGGCGTCGATCTTGCCGTGGTGGCGCGCGGCACGCCTGGTTATTCCGGCGCGGAGCTCGCCAACGTCATCAACGAAGCGGCCTTGCTCGCCGCGCGTCGCGGATTAAAAGGAATCACGCTCGCCGAATTGGAAGAAGCGCGCGACAAAGTCCGTTGGGGCAAAGAGCGGCGCAGCCTCGCGCTGAGCGAAAAAGAAAAACAAAACACCGCCTATCACGAAGCCGGTCACGCATTGTTACTCGAGCTGCTGCCGCACACCGAACCGCTGCATAAAGTCACCATTATTCCGCGCGGCCCCTCGCTGGGATCGACCATGTGGTTGCCGGAGGAAGACAAATACACGAATCGCAAGAATGAATTGCTCGCTGGTCTTGCCGTCAGCATGGGCGGCCGAGTCGCGGAGGAGATTGTGTTTGGCGACATCACAAATGGCGCGCGCGGCGACATTAAAATGTCCACGGCAATCGCGCGCCGGATGGTTTGCGAATGGGGCATGAGCGAAAAGATGGGCATGGTCGAGTACGGCGACCACGAAGATTACGTTTTCCTCGGCCGCGACATTTCGCGCGCGCGCGATTACAGCGAAGCGACCGCGGAGGAAATCGATCACGAAGTGCGCAAGCTTCTCGATGAAGCGTATCAAACGGCAAAAAAAACGTTGCTGGCGAATCGGGACAAACTCGAGGTCATCGCCAAAGCGCTGCTCGAGTACGAAACGCTCGATGGCTCGCAGATGGAGGAAATCGTCAAGCACGGTCGTTTGTTGAATCCGCCGCCGAGTGTGAGTCCGCCACCTGGTCAAAAGATGCCGGCGGAAAAACCACCCAAGCAAGTGATCGCAGCGCCCGACGTCGCCCCGCCGCTTCCCGGCGCTCTCGGCGGCGCCCCGGCGTAAACGCTACTGAACATCAACCCGTCCAGCGCGCGATCAGCGCCTCGATCTTACATCCAGATCATCCCCGCTGATGGCATAGCGCCACTCATCATTCGGCCCAATCAATCCAGCACGCACAGGATTTTCACGAATATATGCCGCTTTTTTCATTCTCACTTTCGGGCCGAGTCGAAGCGGTGTTATTGCTCACGTCGTCGGGCGATTGAGGTCAATCGCCCCTACCTGGACGGGCTACTCTCGTCTTTGCTTCTCGACCAAGTGGCGCAACTGGCGCTCCATCGTCTTGAAGGCGTCATGGATGACTTTGGTCAGCGGCTCGTGCGCGCGGTTGTCCGTTGGTTTTTCGTCAGCCACCAATTCGTGTCCGCGCGAAACGGTGACATCGATGCGGACGCGGAATTGATTTCCTTTGTGGTGCGTGTGGTTCGGTTGCTCGATCGCCACGTCGCAGCGGTTAATGTGATCGCAAAATTTTTCCAGCCGCAATGCATAATCCAAAATGAGATTGTCGATGTTCTCCGATTTTTCCAGGCCGCGATAGGTGATATTGACGGGCAGTTGCATAATTACTTGGACATTACTCAGCACGTGTTGCCGACGCAAAAGGTAAACGCGATGTCATCCTGAGCCGAGCGAAGGACCTCGCATTCGAAGCTAACGTCATTCTGATCACTAAAGCGTGATCAATCAGCTTATGTGGGGTCCCTCATCCCGCAGTCGCGGGATTTGGGATGACAAGCTAGAGCGGCCGGAGCGAGCGAAAATGCGAGGGCAATTTCGCCGACTCAATTTTAACCAAATCCGATTTCACGTGCTCGACGATCCGATCGCGCGCCGCCCGCGGCAACAGATCGACAATCGCCCCGTGAATCTCGGCCGGCGCGGCAAAGGACCAACCTTCTTTGCCGCTGCGGTCGATAATCTTGACGATTTGATCGGCGAGTTGCCTGTGAATTCGGCGATCGGTTTCCGTTTCCAGTTGCGTCCGTTCCGCGATCGAATTGGCATGGCGTCCACCAGCCCCATCGCTCACTGGAAATCGACCAGCGAGGTCGGTCACCTTGTCGACAAGTTTCCCGTGCGCATCCGTGAGGTCGAATGCTTGAATGAGACGCAGGCTCGGACCGCGCGTTGGTGTTTCATCCACCCGGTATGCTTTCAGACTGCCGCGATCCGCCACGATGATGAGAGAAGTCGGTGTCATAAGCGAATTACTGACAAATGCTGCCCGCGCCGGAAAAGCTGCGTATCACGTTTCCTATAATTGGATTCGTTGCTCGCGGCAAGGATGCGCGGCAAAAGAAATATCAACCCGCGACGCGCTTGAACCTCGCACAACGTCCACGCAGGTCACAAAGGACTCAGCGCAAGCCAGAATTTTTCCGCCTTTGTGCACTTTGTATCGTTGTGCAAGTTCATCGTTTTAGGATTTTTTCGCCTCAGCGGGTTCTTCTTCGGCGCTGACCACTGCCGGAAGATCGACATGTCGCTTTTTCCACGATTCGCGGCGCGCTTGGGCTTGCAATCCCATCGTCAATTTTAACAAACACGCGGCCCGAGCGCTCACCTCGACATCGTCACCGGAGGCAAATTTCCTCGGCTCTCGCAAAAATCCTTCCTCGCCCATGGTATCGAGAATCAGTTCCCACTCCAGGTGTTCTTCGCCTGGCAGCACGAATGGGATCGGTTCATAGTAGCCATTGAAGAGGAGCAAAAACGTTTCATCGCGGATCGGCTCGCCCTGAAAATTCAGAACATCGATAGTGTCGCCGCTCAAGAGCATCTCGAGACAACGCACCAGCGGCGACGCCCATTCTTCATCGTTCATCTCGTTGCCGCCCTCGTTGAACCACATCACATCCCTGATCTCCGAGCCGTGAATCCTCCGGCCCTGGAAAAATTTCGGTCGCCGAAAAACCGGGTGCTCGCGTCGGAGACGGATCAATTTTTTCGTGAACTCGAGCAGCGTGTTTTGCTTTTGATCGCGCTCCCAGCTGAGCCAACTGATCTCGTTGTCCTGGCAATAGGCGTTATTGTTTCCCTTCTGCGTCCGGCCCCATTCATCGCCGCTGCAAAGCATGGGCACGCCTTGCGAAAGAAAAAGCGTGGTCAAAAAATTCCGCCGTTGCCGCGCGCGCAACATCTCGATCTTCGGATCGTCGGTCGGGCCTTCCGCGCCGCAGTTCCACGAATGGTTGTTGTTGTCGCCGTCGTTATTATTCTCGCCGTTCGCTTCATTATGCTTCTCGTTGTAGCTGACGAGATCGTTCAGCGTGAAGCCGTCGTGCGCGGTGATGAAGTTGATGCTCGCATACGGCCGCCGGCCGGTTGTCTGGTACAAGTCCGGACTGCCGGTGAGCCGGTAAGCCATCTCGCCGATCCGGCCTTCGTCGCCTTTCCAAAAACGGCGAACTTCATCGCGATATTTTCCGTTCCACTCCGCCCAAAGCACGGGAAAATTTCCCACCTGATAACCGCCGTCGCCCACATCCCACGGTTCGGCGATTAACTTTACCTGCGAGATCACCGGATCCTGGTGAATGATTTCAAAAAACGCGTGTAGCTTGTTCACCCCATTTTGATCGCGTGCGAGGCTGGAAGCGAGATCGAAACGAAAACCGTCCACGTGCATGTCGTTCACCCAATAGCGCAGGCTGTCCATCACCAGCTGGAGGGTGCGCGGATGAAGCAGGTTGAACGTGTTTCCCGTGCCGGTGAAATCCATGTATAAGCGCGCATCTTCCGGCAAGAGCCGGTAGTAGGCGGGATTATCGATGCCGCGGAAACTAAGCGTCGGCCCCAGGTGATTTCCTTCCGCGGTGTGATTGTAAACGACGTCGAGAATCACTTCGAGGCCGGCGGCGTGGAGATTGCGCACCATGGTTTTGAATTCCGTGACCTGGCCGCCCGTCGCGCCGCTGCTGGAATATTTCGCTTCCGGCGCGAAGAAGCCGATCGTGTTGTAGCCCCAATAATTGCGCAGTCCGCGGTCGATCAACACCTTGTCATCGACATGCGCGTGCACCGGCAAAAGCTCGATTGCCGTCACGCCCAACTCCTTCAGATATTCGATCGCAGCCGCGCTGCCGACACCAGCGTAAGTGCCGCGGAGTTCCTCCGGCACATTCGACCACAGCTTCGTGAAACCTTTCACGTGCACTTCATAGATCACCGAGCGATGCAGCGGAATTCCGGGCCGCTTGTCATTGCCCCAATCAAACGCATTATCGATCACCACCGCTTTCGGCATTCCCCACGCGTCATCGCGAAAATCGCGCGTCAGATCTTCCAACTTGTCACCGACGACGTAGGCAAACATTTCGTCGGCCCAATTGATTTCGCCGGCGATCGCTTTGGCATAAGGATCGAGCAGCAGCTTGGAACTGTTGAAGCGCATCCCCTGCTTGGGATCGTACGGACCGTTGACGCGGTAACCGTAAAGTTGTCCAGGTTTTACATCCGGCAAGAAAACGTGCCAGACCTGATCTGTGTGTTCGGTCACCGGGATCCGCATGTTTTCTTGCGGCGCATCCACGTTGTCGAAGAGACAAAGAGCAACCGAGGTGGCTGTCTCGGAAAATATGGCGAAGTTGACGCCATTCCCCAGCCAGGTGGCGCCGAGCGGATAAGGATAACCAAGCCAAATTTTTACCGGGGTCATAACTGCAACCCGTTCCTATCCAATACGGATTACGCGTTGGCAATTACTAAGACGGTCGAGTATTGGAGTAGTGGAGCAATGGCTTGATTCTTGCCAACACTCCAGTATTCCAATACTCCGATCCCGATGCGATTGCCCGATCCATTGTTGCTGGGTGCGATCTACGGCCTGTCGGAACTTTATCTCGCCTTCACGCGGCGCGCGCGGGCGGGCGCGACCTCGCGGGACCGGCATTCGCTTATTCTCCTCTGGGCCGTCATCATCGCCAGCCTTTGGTTCGGCGTCCAAATGGTGTGGCTTGCGCCGGGCGCCACCGTGCCGCATCCGGGCGGATTTTATCTCATCGGCTTCTGTTTGTTTTTGGGCGGGTTGATTCTGCGTTGGTACTCGATCGGTTATCTCGGTCGCTATTTTACCGTCGACGTGTCGATCTCGGCGGAACACCGGCTGATCGATTCCGGTCCGTATCGTTTTATCCGGCATCCAACTTACACGGGCGCCCTTCTGGCTTTCCTCGGTCTCGGGTTCTGTCTCGGAAACTGGTTGTCGATCTTGTTTCTGAGCTTGCCGATTATCGGCGCATTTCTCTGGCGGGTTCGTATCGAAGAACGCGCGCTCCTCGGAGCGCTCGGTGAGCAGTACCGCCCCTACATGCGCCGGACAAAGCGGCTGATCCCGTTCATTTATTAGCAAGACCGAACATTCGCGCGCTCGCTTCTGATAAAAGTACAATGATTCCGCTCAACCGGTGTTCATGAGACGCGTTGATCGGCAAGATGATTGGCCGCAATCCTGGAAAGATTCATACGCATATGATCGACAAGAAATTTACGGCGAGATCTCTAATCACGGTTATGCCTGTGCGTATAAAAATCGGCGCCGGCAAACGCTCCGTCTTTTGACCGAGGTGCTGGCGCCAGGCGCGCGGATTCTCGATCTCGCCGGCGCACAGGGCAACTTTTCACTCACGCTCGCAGAGATGGGTTACGACGTCACTTGGAACGATCTACGCGAAGAGCTCGTCGATTACGTCCGGCTAAAATACGAGCGCGGTCAGCTCCAATTCGCTCCAGGCAACGCTCTCGATCTGCATTTTCCGTTCTTGTTCGACGCAGTTTTAATTACCGAGGTGATCGAACACGTCGCACATCCCGATGAATTTCTCGCGAAGACAGCGGCCTTGGTGAAACCGCACGGCTCCATCGTGTTGACGACGCCAAACGGCACGTATTTCCGAAATTCACTGCCCAAGTTTTCCGACTGCGCCCATCCGAGGGTTTACGAAGCAGTTCAGTTTAGACCGGATGCGGAAGGCCACATTTTTCTGCTGCATCCCGATGAAATTCGCGTGCTGGCTGATCGCGCAGGTCTGGATGTCGATCTCGTCCGGCTCTTCACGAATCCGCTCACGGCCGGTCACATGAAGACCGAAACCTTGCTCCGCATTTTGCCGCGGCGTTGGATCGACATGTTCGAAGCGGCAACGCGCCGGTTGCCATTCTCCTTGCAGCAAAAACTGCTCGTGCAGATGGCGGTCCGTTTTCGAAAACGCGAGGTAGGGGCGGTTCACCGAACCGCCTTGGCGCTGCGCGTGACAAAGGCGTAGCGCTTGCTTTTCAGGCGCGTCCACGAGGGCGATTGAGGTCCTCGCCCTACCTGTCGCCGATGAAAACATATGGCCAGGCGTTTTCATTCCCAACCAACCCGGCGCGCGCGGGATTCTGCCGGATGTAAGCAAATTTCTCGGCCAAGCTCTCATCGTGACGAAGCCGATGATCGAAAAAGTTACGCTGCCATTTTACGCGCGCGATTTTTGCGGTAACGCGTTTGTAATCGCGAATCAGCGAGGAGAGGTTCGTTTGACCGCTTATTCCAGCGAGCGCGTGCAGGTGATCGGGCATCAACACTAGCAAATGCAAATACCAGCGTTGTTGTTCATGATACCTGCGCGAGGTCTCAAACAAGATCGATGCAGTTTCGGAATGGCAAAGCTGATTGAAGCCGCGAGGCAGCGAGCAAATCGTCACGAAATAAATCGCCCCAAAGCGTCCTGCGAAATGTTGAGTGTGATCGAGGTGTTTTCGAAACGGGACCGCCATTGTCAAATCATATCGATTCCCATGGACAAATGGTAGGGTCGGTTCACCAAACCGCCTCGGGTTCAGTGCGTGGCAAAAGCGTAACGGTTGCTTTTTACGCGCGCGCCAAGGCGATTGGATCAATCGCCCCTACCTAAATGAAAGCTTCGTTAGACGATTTACAAGTCACGCAACGCGCGTTGCGCTTTCTCGACATCGCTCGGCCGCAAGATGATGAGGCCGGTCGCGGCTTTGGGGCTGGCCGCGAGATAGGCATACTCGATGTTCACCTCGGCGCGTGAAAGTCGCTCCGCGATCTTCGCCAGCACCCCCGGTTCATTCTCGGCTTCGATCATGAGCACGTCGGTCTCGAGCGCGAGCACGCCGGCTTCGCCCAAAAGCATGAGCGCTTTGGTCGGATCGCTTACCACCATGCGCACGACCGAATGATCGACCGTGTCGGAAGTGGCAAGCGCGTGGATGTTAATTTCGACCTTCGCGAGCGCGTCGCACACGCGGGCGAGCGCGCCGGGCCGATTCGCAAGAAAGACCGCGAGTTGCGTTGCCGATTTCATTGAGAGGTTGGGATGTGGATTCATGGCGTTCCAAAGTGATGCCGAGCGCGGCTTCTGACAACTCAACAAAATTGAACACGTGACTCAGCCCTCATTTCAAACGAAGAACAATCGGCCGCGCGAATAGAACCGCGGAGGCGCAAGTGGATTAGCTATGATGCCCGTCACGCCACCTCTCAATTCAACCACGGCACTCGATTCCAGGCCGGGCACTTCGGTGAAGCCTCGCCGCACGATCGGCCTCTTCACCGCGTGCGCCATCGTGATCGCGAACATCATCGGCACCGGCATCTTCACCAGCCTGGGTTTCCAATTAGAGGAAATTCATTCCGGTTTCCCGCTGCTGCTGCTGTGGGTAGTTGGTGGGATCGCGGCGTTATGCGGCGCCCTTTCCTACGGCGAGCTGAGTGCCGCACTCCCGCGCTCCGGCGGCGAATATCACTTTCTCTCGAAAATTTATCATCCCGCGGTCGGCTTTATGGCCGGCTTTGTTTCCGCTACCGTCGGTTTCGCCGCTCCGATCGCGCTCGCGGCCATGGCGTTCGGAAAATATTTCCAAGGTGTTTTCAACTTCGGCTCCCCGGTGCTGATCTCCTTCGCCGTTGTCTGGTTGATCGCACTCGTTCATCTCAGCGGCTTGAAGTTCGGCAGCGTCTTTCAAAACCTTTCCACGCTGGTGAAATTGCTTTTGATCGCTGTTCTCATCGGCGCTGGGCTTTTTGTCGCCCCCAAGCAACCAATCACCTTTCTGCCAGCGCGCGGCGATGCGATGTCGATCTTTGGCGCGCCGTTCGCTGTCGCGCTCGTTTATGTGATGTATTCCTACTCGGGCTGGAACGCAGCCTCCTACATCATAGGCGAAATCAAGCGACCAGAAAAAAATGTCCCGCGCTCGCTTCTTGCCGGGACGCTGGTGGTGAGCGCGATTTACGTCCTCTTGAACGCGATTTTTCTCGCCACAACCCCCGCATCGGA
>Ga0066680_10000334_pt1 | contig 15024 bp, 14 predicted proteins | sample GraSoiAngelo_129_FD_62297 | JGI IMG/M metagenome (GOLD analysis project Ga0066680, IMG submission 62297) | Grasslands soil microbial communities from the Angelo Coastal Reserve, California, USA - 14_0927_12_40cm | ecosystem: Environmental > Terrestrial > Soil > Grasslands | place: USA... | reverse complement strand
TCGTACGCGATCCCATACGATATACTCCCGACCGCGACGTTCCCGACGACGCGGTCAGTCGCGCCGTCGATGACAGTCACGTTATGGCCGCTCGTGACGTACAAATGACCGTTCGCCGAGTCGTAGGCGATGAGCCCTCCGCCGAAGACCGCGACGTTCCCGACGACGCGGTCTGTCGCGCCGTCGATGACGGTCACGTTAGGGCCGTTCGTGACATACAAATGGCCGTTCGCCGAATCGTAGGCGATTCCGGAAGGCCGTGCTCCCGGACCGAGGAGAATGTTCGCGATCGCCTGATCCGTCGACCCGTCGATCACGGTCACGCTTCCGGAGCCCCCATTCGTGACGTACAGATCGCCGTTGCCCGAATCATACGCGATGCGTTGGGGACCAAAACCAGTCGGAACGGTCCCAATGAGGCGATCCGTTGCGCCGTCAATCACAGCCACGCTGTTCGAATATGACAGAGCCACATACACATGGCCGTTCGCCCCATCGTACGTGATTCCCGTCGGCGAGCCAAGGGGGATGCTGGCAACTATGCGCTGCGTCGCACCATCGATTACGGCCACGTCGCCCCCAGAGGAGCTATAGGTATAATTCGTCACATAGAGATGGCCGTTTGCCGGGTCGTAAACGATTCCTAAGTTGTCGCCCGTAATGGACGTCCCCCCGGAACGCGCACCCATACCAACAGTGCGAACAAGGGTGGCTGTCGAGAGATCGATCACCGCCATCGCGCCCGTCCCGTAACTTTGGCCGACGACGTACCCATAGTGGTGGGCCTCGTCAAGCGCCACCGCAACCGGGAAGATCAGGTTCGACGCGCGGAAATTGCCTGGAACCAGAGTGTTGTTCTCCAGGACCAGTGTCTGGGCGATCGAGAGCGACGAAGAGTTTCCGGAAGTTGGTCGAATGTCTGTGTGTACCGGGGCAGGAATTCGGTACGAAAAAGAGGTAGACCCTGCCATGAACAGGATCAACACGAGCGACACGCACAGCAGCGGCACGACGAAACCACAGCCTCGACGCAGTCCTTTGACTGCCTCAATCCCTCGCAACAAGGCGGATAGCGCCCGCTGGCTACTTTTCGTTTCCGTCTCCGATGTGCCGGCGCACACTTGGGACTTTCGGCCTAGAATGCCGACGCGAGCCTTGATTCTCAATTGGCGAATCGCTGCATCGGGAATCGTCTTTGTCGTCGACTCACATCAGTGTTATCATGACAGTCGGCTCACCGAGTGCAGACACCGACCCCGAGGTCCGAACACCGATTCCACGCCGTCCTTCACCGCGTCAGGCAAAGTGATTTCAGGACCGAGAACGGGGCCGATACGGATTTCTAGCCGTCCACAGTCCACGCGATCGATGCCAGCGATCCCACCGCCGCCACCGCCGTTCCACCTGTCCCCCGAAGTCCAGCGCCGGCGGAAGCAGATCCTGTATTGGTCGTATCGCCGCGCGCGCCCGATCTGGTTGATCAGTTTCGGCCTGGGGGTCCTCCTCCTCATCGTCGGGCGCTCCGAGCTGGATCCGGCCATGGGCTTCGCCTTGCTCCTCGTTGGAGGCATTTTGGCGCTGACCGGGCTTGCGGGCTTTGTGGCGTTCGAGGCGGTCATGTGGCGGACCCGGGTGGTCTTCGCGTCTCTTTCGGACGCGGGACTCGCGTCGGCTGCATCGATCCAGGACCCGGTCGGGTCCGAATGGAAAGCTCGGCGACGCGAACGTTCTTAGACGCAACTTGCAGCGGTCCCGTGGGCCTCCGAACCAAGATTGCCATATGCTCAGAAGCCAAAAGGAATTTGGATCGCCATCGACGGTCGGCACCCCGAGTGTCCTTGAGAACGCCAGCAGTCTAGAACTTCGAGGTTAGAGCCCTCATGTGGCTTCCAACGCCGCAGGGAGCCCTCGTTCGCGCGCGGAGCCAGCCGCGGCAGAACCTAGCGATCGTCGGCACCCCGCGGGAGCATCTAACACTCGATGGTATTTCTCTGCTCGAACCTCAAATTCGTCGACCGTTTCGAGTTCGGTTCTACCAGGTGGGTTTTTCGTTTGTCGCTAAGTACTCGATAGCCGTGTGGTCGCTCGTTGGTTGAAACCGGAGCTATGAGTAGTCGGCCAACAACGGATCAGGGAGGAACCGGCGACCTGTCTTGGCGTGATTCGCTAGACCCCGAGATTGAACGACATTCTTCTCCCGATCGAACGTGCTCTGCTCGAGGTGCTTCGGAAATACAAGACTCTCTGTGCCAGCCAAAAAAATCTAACTCCATCAAGCGAACCCACTACAGAATTCAGAGCCACATAAGGGACTGACCAAGTGCTGAGCGGGCAGCGAGCGCTTCATCTGTAGCGGACGAGACCTACCCTCCAATGGTTAGAGACGAGAGTCCCGTAACAACGACTCAAAGTTCCGTGCCGGGTTTCCTGCGCCGCAAAATCCGACGGATGAAGAGCGTCGCGCCACCGACGGCGAACCCCGCGAGAACGTAAGAAGGGATCCCTCGGTAGGGACCGCTCGGGCTGAAGACGTTCGTGTCGATCGTGATTGCAGTCGTCTCGTTCGCAGAATTTCCAGCCGCATCGAACGCCACAATCTGGATGTCGTGGGCACCGTCGGGCAGCAACAACATCACGCTCGTGTTCAACCCGACATCTTGATATGCCCCCCTGTCAACGCGGAAGGCGTAAGATACGACACCGGAAACGTCGTCGTGGCCCGACCAGGAGACAGTCACCAAGCTGCTGGTGAGCTGCCCTGAGGGCGTGAGATTCGAGAGGGTCGGAGCGCCCGTGTCTACCTTGATGACGATGCTGTGGGTCGCTTCCGCGTTGCCGGCCCGGTCCGTGGCGCGGTACTCGACTGTATGGGCCCCGTCAACGACGATGAACGGGACGACGTAGGTTTGCCAACCGCCTCCGTCGATTGCGTAGATGAGGGATGCCACCCCGCTCGTCGCGTCCATGGCGGCAAGGTGGACGGTCGGTCTCGAGGCGTACCAGCCTGTGGCGGCCGGGGTCCCGTCAATGGAGAGCGAGCTGGTGGGGAACATTGTGTCGATTTCCAGATTGAGCGTCCCCATTGTTGCGGGATTCCCTGCGAAATCAGTCGCCGTGTACGAAACGACGTGGGTCCCATCGGTCGCGATCGGGAATGCGGCCGTGTAGTTCTGCCACGGACCAGCATCCACGCGATAGCGAATGGAGGCTATGCCGCTGCCGATGTCATTCGCGGTCAGCTTGACGCGGACCCCCGAGACGTACCAGCCGCCGCTCCCCATCGTCCCGGACGCCTGGGTTTGGATGGTTGGGGCATTCGTATCGATGCCGAAGCCGCTGGTTTGAACGAGCTCAACAAAACCACCGGTGTCGATGGAAAAAAACTGAATTGTGTGATTCCCGTCGCCGAACACGATGAACGGACCGAAGTACTCCAGCCAAGGTCCGCCGTCGATCCGATAGCTCGAGTTGAGCACGAGCAGATCGTCCGTCGCGACCAAGGTAACGCGCACGGAGGAGCGGTACCAGCCGGCGACGCCCGCGCTCCCAGCGAGGGACGCCGTCGTCGACGGAGGCGCCATGTCGTGGTTCGTGGCGAACACCAAGTGCCCGAACGAGACATTCCCCTGGTACAAGATGGCCGGCTCCCCGCCCGGGCTCACCGCCATGCCGACATCGACGTACCCGTTCGATCCCGCACCATGTGAGACCACCTGAACGGACCAAGTCCCATTCCACGCGGCGTATCGGACGTCGCCGCCCCAGCGCAGGTAGGCCATGCGGGGGCGACCCTGGGGATCGAGGGACAGGGAGACGAACTGGAAAGTCTTGACATCCACGGTCTCGTTCGTCCAGATCGTCCCGTTGAGGGTAGCGTACTTCAGCCCGGCCGGAGTGAGGTAGCCGACATGAGGCTGGTCGTTCGCGCCGAGTCGGAGGCTGAGTACCCCCTGCGTCGCGCCGAGCAGCCTCGAGTCGATAGTGACGGAGGACCAGCCGGTCCCGTTGCGGGTCGCATACCTGAGGTCCCGGGAGTTCGGATCGTTGTAGGCGATGTGCGGCTGGCCTTGGGAGTCGATGGCCAGAGAAGGATTGAACCCTGTATACCCGGAAGCAACGACCTGAGTTGTCCAGGAGCCGTTGTCATAGGAATCGAGGACCAGGCCCACACTCGGCAAATCGCCGTACGCGATCCGCGGACGGTTCGTGAGCGGGTCGATCGCGAGAGACGGGACCGTGTTTGGTGTGGGGCTCGCCTGGACCGAGGACCAAGCGGTCCCGTTGTAGGTGGCGAGATACAAGCCGGCGCCCGAGGAGTACGCGATTTCCGGATGTCCCGACGCGTCGAGAGCGATAGAGCAGAATAAATAACCGCTGACTGCGGCTACGTTCGTGCGATTCCAGGATCCAGAGTCCAGCACCGCGTACGTCAGGGAGTCCCCGCCGAAGCAGGTGTGCAGGCGCCGGGCGGCGTCATACACCATAGAAGGCAGGAGCCCGAATCCGAAGGGGATTCGGGCCCAGATGCCCCGCCCCACAGTAAGGTGGCGAAGGCCGGTGGAGAACACCCCGCCCGTCGCGTTCTGCGCATAGACCACGAACTCGTGGACGCCGTTCAGAAGACCGCCCACCGCCAGGGACCAGATCGTCCCGTTCCCGAACATGGACCGGTTCGACCCGTCCCAGTTCAGGATCGCGGTCCCCGGTTCGGCGAGGGAGACATTCACGATCGTCTCGTTGCGGTCGACGAGGTACGCTCCTTCGGGGTCGGTCGGTGGATAGAACGCCACGAAGAGGCGATGTCCCCAAATCTCCCAGGTGTGGTTCTCGTAGATCTGGGTCCCTCCTTGCCACGGGGTCAGGGATAGGTCGTGCTCGTTCAGGCGAATGAAGTCAATCTGGAAACCAACGAAGTCCGGATGCCGGTTGAACCAGACGGATTCGAACGCGGTGACACCCCCGCCCCCTCCGACCGGCGTCCATTCCTGGAACGCGAGAGACTCATTGATCCCGTCGGCAAGGAGAGCCGAGATGTGAGGATAATCAGGATCGGCGGCGTTGCTAAAGTTGGTGATGCCCGAAGTGTTGAGCCACACGCCGTCGCCTATGTCCCACCCTTCCCCTCCACTCGGGAGGAGCCCGCTGTCCATCGTGAATGTGTTGGAGAGGCTCGAGATCGGTGCCGGGTCCCATCCAGTGTCGGAGCTGTTCAATTGCGCAAGAAGCTGGGACGCGGTAGAACTGAAGTTCGTCATTGAAGATGGGGCAGGGCGATTACGAATCACAGGATTCGCTCGGCTGATTGTCGGCGTTCCATGAGAAGCTCCAGAAGCCGCCGACGTTCCCACGAGGACGGAGACCACGAAGATAGCGGCGAGGACCAGGCACACGAAGTCCCGGCCGACGCTTCGGACCAATCGAGGCACGATGAACACTTCCATGGTTGGCTAGGGCCCCTTCAAGCCGCAAGCGCGTTGGCGGCTCAGTTGGCCGGGTGCCCGTTAGCCCGTACTCGTGGCGTGGAGTATCAGACTTTCGCCCGAAGGGTGCTCGTGAGCGGCCCGCCTAATGAACAAACGCTCAGAATCATGACCGCCAATCGAGGACACTCGGTTGTCCGATCGTCATCGAATCTAGGACGAACCCCTCATGTGGGTTTCAACTCCGAGGAGGAGCCCGAGCCGCTTTGGTGGAATTCTTTTCGAAAATCGTCTGGTATCTTCTCAATGCCGCAAGGATTGTGCGTTCCATCGGGAGAGGACGTTGCTCGTTTCGGGTTCAACCGAGTCCAGCGAGGGATTTCCTCATACCGGAGCTTCGCAAGGATGAAGAAGATAACGTTCAAAGGGGCTTACGATGCTGGTGGGACTCGATTCTATCGTGCAGGGGGTAGCCAAACCACGAGAGGCCACTCCGACTTTTAAGGTTAAGACCACAATCACGTATTATGGAGACCAGGAACCTTCTGAAAGACGCGACCAGAAAGATCAAAGTCCACCTAGACTCGAAAACTTTTGATGACTTGCTTGGCTCCAATGACAGGCTTGCTGTCGCAATTCTCCGGCATCATGACTCTGACATGCTCGAATTCGTCAGGTCACCCTTTGAGACGAAACACGAGGAATTGAAGAAGGTCGTCGAATATCGGCTACTTTCTACGGACCATCAGGTCGAAAGCATCGAGATTGTCAGAGAGGGATCCGAGGAAAGGATGCTCTTTGGCTACCAGATGAAGGACATCCGGACGACAGCCGCGAGTATCTATCAGCGCGAACCCAAGGATGGTGAGGAGCTCGATAGGATTGTCCCGGTATTTGTCCAAGCGGTGTTCAATCGATTTGACGAGTCCGGCCTGTACATTACCCACGATAAGGTACTACTGAAAAATCGTTCATGGTTCGAGTCGCACTTCCCGGGGCGTCGGCTTGGCATCATGTCCACAGATGAAGCATCACGGTTCCTTGACCTGTTCTTCAAAAAGGGCGGCCAATACTTTGTCACAGGCCGGTTCAGTCTAAACAAAGGCTACTGGTACTGGCTGTCGATGAGACTGAAATTGCCTCGGTACAATGTTGGGGATCCGTTGCTAGACGCCATGGCATTCCGGTTCTACTATTGCTTGATGGCTTTGGACGAGATTGGAATACAGTTCTACTCCGGGGTCACCAACGACACACAGGACAGCATGCTCTACCACTTCAACTACACGATATCCCTGATTACAGGAATCTTTGACAACCTAGCACTGAAGACGAATTCGCATGTTAGGATCAACTTTGCCGATCTTCGCAAGGTCAGTCTTTCGAACAAAAGCGGACGGGAGTTCCTCGACGCGGTACGGGACAAGGATCCGAAGATACGCAATCACATCAATTCTTACGTCAACTTCATTCAGCTGATTTACACGTTCAGGGAGCTTGTCCTTCACAGGGAAGGGCTTGCGAAGACCGCCTTTCAATACAGAGGAGAGGACGCGACGTGGCAGGCGAACATGGTGGAGATCACCGGTGAACAAACCGATCACATCAAGCAGTGCCATGATGCAGGCAGCAATGCCGACCCGTTGCCCGAGTGGGGTGTCTACAAGACCTTCCTTGAACCCTACAAGTTTTCGCGAAAGGCCCTTACCTGGCTGGCGCGATTCGTGGACGAATACCTTGGGATGCTCGGGCAACTGTCGTTCATTGATCAGGAAAAGGCCAAACCTAACGAGAGCTTCGCCCAGACCCTGTTGAGTTTCGAGAAGTACCATCTTGGATTTTGAATCGAAGGTTGACTCATGGTTGGCAGCACAAGGACAAATGCGGTCTTCTGGAATAGTTGATGCTAACCATTTCCGGCAAGATTGAGAACGACGACAAGAAGAGTTGAGTCACGGTTTTGGACACTATTGTTTCCCAGATTCGCCAGAGGGGCATCAAGCCCACAATCCTCCCGTCAGTCAACGGAGAACCAAGATTAGAAGACACGGAAACTCGATCTTCATCAACGGCGTCCTCCGGATCTCGAGGATTCCAATCCCAGGATCATAGCAAGAGGCCAAATTGAGATGCGTCGGCAATCGAAATGGAACGTATTCGTTTATGTTGCCGTCACAATTCTGCTCGACGCGGTCCTCGGTGTTCTCTATCCACTGCCGGGTGGCATATGGGCGCTTCTGCCGCTGATGGTCCTAAATAGCTTCAGTGCGGGGGCGTTCTCCGAAACCGCTGCGACGGTCATACACTACCTTCGCGCCGACTTCAGCCCGGCGGTCGTTGCCAGCTTGCTTCTGCAAATCCTCCTCACGGGTCTCGTGGCCTTCGGAGTTCCTACAATTTCGACGCTGTTTATCGTGTACACATCGACATTCTATGCAATCAGCGCGGTTCTCCGGACCGCCTTCGAGACGACTTCCCTCGTTTTCGAAGAGGAGAGCCAGACCTCGAAGAAAGTCTACACGGCGTTCGCCATTTCACGGATCACATATTTCGCGGCTGTGCCTATTCTCGTCCTTCCGCTTTCGGATGTCGCTCAGGGTCCCAAGATCCTGGTCCTTGTTTTCCTTTTCGCCACCCTTGTTGTTTGGTCGCGAACAGACCGACCCCTGTTCTCGTATCTTGTAGGCGGCTCGGACATCGAGTCGGAGATCCGTGTCCTGCAAGCACTCCGGCGGAGACCTTTGAGTGAACTAGACTTGGCGGCCAGCCTCAATATTTCGGCTCAGGATTGTGCCGAATTAGCCGCTGACTTGATTGGACGACACCTACTTTCTCGCCAGGAGGGCCTTATTGACGTGCGGAAGACCTACAGGCGAGTACTCAATCGTCACGATCAAAAGAAGCGTCGTCAGCGGAAGATTGAGAGGCAGAGGGCGAAGGCGGCCGCGAAGAAAAAACGCTGAGAGACTGCGTGAAAAGATTCCACGCGACATCGAAAGCCGAAAGGGTCTCGAGCGATTCTATATCTCTCCAAAACACAAGCATCCCTCCAGAAAACGGGCTCACGGCTTGTCGACGATCGATCGTCGCGGGCAGCTCGATTTCTTTCTTGCCAGCGGTTATCTGTGGAGGTCATCTGAGTCCTCGAAGCTCTTGTTCGAGTCTCAGAGATGAGACCCGGAGCCAACTTTCCAAATACCGACACGCAAATGAGATGCGTGATGACGGACAAAACCGCCTTCGACCATGTGAGCGACTGGTTCAAGATCCTTCTGAAAAGTGGCGTTCCCGCCCTGCTCATCGGGCTCGGGTGGGTCTCGCTTTTCTTCGGTTCCTTCTTCCTCGGTTCAGCGTGGACGTCCAATCCGGGATTCTGGATCGTCGCAGAGTCCGGACTTTTGATGGTCGTGCTCGGATATCGCCTTTACAAAGACAGATGGAGGACCCGCTGCGGAATCGGTGATGTAAGCCCTAGCGAGCCTCTGCATTTAGAGGACCCCGGCATCAGCTTTAACGTCGCGCAGAGATGAAGGGGCCTTGGGCGTGCCTCAGCTCTCCGCGGAATACCTGAAAGGCATCGGCCGGGTGAGCGTCAACAGCGCGCACCTGGAATTCCTTCTGCGGCTGTGTGTGTGGCGCTTGATCAAAGGGCCTCCTGATCAAGGGCTTCTGGCAACCGCCGTCATGGGCTTGCGCCAGGTGAGCGGCACACTACGGATCCTTTATGAGCGGGAGTTTGCGGCCGACGAGTCACGACTGACCGCTGTACGGAATCTGCTCCAGAAAGTGGACGATGCAACGGCCCACCGCAACCAGGTGGTGCACTCTGCGTTCTGGCCCGTCGCTTTCCAGGAGAGGCTGATGGCGGAGAACGCTCCTTGGAGACGGGGGCGGCCGCGGCGGTCTGCGCCTCACGAATCGTTCTTCATGACGGCCGCCGAAATCGAGGCGATCGCCGATGAGCTGCAAGCCGCGGCAGCCGATGTCCTCGGTCTCTACACGAAGCTGAGCATCGAGGCGGACGCCGCGACTCGCGCTGCGAGAAAGGAAGCCGCCCGCCGCTGAGCGACCGCCGGAAGTGGCGGTGGTTGATGCCCCGCATCAAAGCGTCGGAATCGGCGTCGGCCTCGTTGGGATTCTCATCGCTGCGATTGGTGTCGCGTCGAGACGGAAGCTTCTTGCAAACAGAGGATAAGCTGGCCCCTTATTCCTCCTGCGTCTGGCCCCGAACGCGAACCCACGGCCTACGCTCGAGGCGTGAATCCGTGGTTCATCCGTCTTCGATATCTAGTTCAAGAAGGACAGGGCGATGACAATCGGCGGGCCGATTGTCAGCATTCGGTGCAAAACTAAACGATTATAGATGACGTTTCATCTCCAGCCACAGTGCGTCGAGATCCAAGTCTTCAATCACCGTTTGTGGGTTCAGTCTGCGTTCCGCTCTCTCTTCCTTGCTGGTGAAAAACCGAGGTTCCATCATCGCCACGAGCCGATGTAGCTCCGCCCGGAGGAGGCGTTCCTCGTGTCGTTTAATTCGCTCAAAGTGCGTCTCTAGCAACCTAAAGAGGCCGCGAAGATAGTCGGCCTTTCGAGCGACGATAACGACGATGTTCCGTATTACGTCCGTGTCTGTAGCAGGCATTAGCTCGACCTTCCAAGTCCCTCCACGCCCCACGAGACGATACCATCTACGCCTCCGGCCATTGCGCGATAGGTCGTCTCGCTAGCGATTGCTCGAACTAATCCGGGGTCAACCCCCAATGCACCACTCGCCGCCGTGCCCATTGCCGTACCCACGGCGGCTGACACGGTCCGGATTTCCGTCTCGTTGCCATCGCGAATCGCGTTCCCTATGGTGGTTGAAATCGCTGCCCGACCGGCCTCCACCGCAGCCCGCTCAAGACCGCGTCTATGGGTCGAGCTCCTCGCATATGCATCGTACACGTCGGAAACGACCTTCGCAAACCCTGCCGCCTGGCTAAGGGCCAGAATCGCCGGACACGCTACAGGGAGAACGCCACAGGATACCCCCACTGCAGCTCCCCTTATGACATGCAGACCGATTTTTCCAATCGCAGTGTCCAGTCCAGGAACAGAAACGTCCGGGGACCGCAGAACACCCGACATTTCCCGGAGGCTTCCCGACCGTCGCCGGCTCGTCCCGTGATTGGCCCCGCCACAGGAACACCGACAGATCGGCCGCTTCGCGAGCGTACATCTAGCGTTGCACATTCGATGGCGTGACTAGCCGCGATACGTATTTGATAGTAGTCCCTGAATGTTCATCCGAGCCTAGCGATGATGATGTGAATGAAGGATCACGCACTCCGATCCACGTTGGGACACCTGAGCAAGGCGATCGTTGATACATTGCTGTCCCATCGTCTCTTCCTTGACTCATGCATTCAGGGAAGGAAGTGGAAGGAAGCCCTTTCTGGTATGTTCCCAAGTTCTTCTGACTACGAACTCGGACCGCTCATTCTCGAAGAGATAGAATTGCCATTTCCGGATACTCCTTGTAGACCCAGCCAAGGAGTCTCTCGAGCGGGACGCTAGCGAATCGGTCGGCAACAGACCTAAAAAGCGCTGCAACCTCGGGAGCTCTGCTGCGAATTTCTTCGACCAGCGCATTTCCTGAGGCGGTCGGCCCGTACTCATATCCTTCGAGCCGCTCACCTCCTCTCACCGCAGTGTACGGAACCTCCTCGACTAACCCTCGACCGATGAGCTCGGCAAGGATTCGGTTCAGATCCGGAGAATACGGCCCGTAGAAGTAGGGCTGGAATTCGAATCGAACTTCGAGCATTCCTCTTCTGTCCATTTGCTGACCGATGAACGCCAGCTTTTGGATGCGTGTGCGCCCTCTCACCCTACCGCTTTCAGCGATCAGCAGCAATAGATTCTCGGCAAGATCCTCGTCGTTCATTTCAATCTACGCTCCTTTCTGTGGTTTGCTCCATTCCTGTTCGCACAATCGACGTAGGTCGCGACAAAGTTCCGACGCGTGAATGCGGACGTAAGCAAGCGGAGCGTCCGTGGCACCAGCCGCCCGCTTCGTCTGCAAAAATAAATACTCTCTGTCGATAATTAGCATCGGAGTTGCGAAGCCACTCGAGTACTTCACTTCGACACCGGGGACGCGAAGCTGGTCGATCGCCTTCCTCTTCTCTTCATCGGCTCCCGGATCGTTGACCATGACGCGCACCTTGACTGACGCGGGCGGTTTTGCCTTTGCCAGAATCTCAGACCTCATCATTCCCGTATGGACCATCCATCCGACTTCTGGTCCGAGAATCCAGATTTCCTCCTGCGCCTCCTTCAATCGAACGAGTACGGAGCTGATTGACGCGCTTGGAGAGAAGGTTGCGGCCGCATAATCGGATTCGTCCTCTTGAACTCCCGCCTGTGCACTCTCGTAGATCTCTGTCAGTTCGCCGCGTAGCTCCTCGGCGATTCCGATGGCACTGGTTGCAGGTTTCGCGAGCTCCATTAACAAAGCGACTGGGTGTACGACCCGGTATGTTTTCACTCCACTAGATGGAACGCGAACAATCAGCCCTCTCTTCTCGAGCTTCTCGAGCGCCGGATAAAGCGACCGGGAATTGGTGTTGGTTTGCGAGCCGATTTCCTTCGCCGAGAGCGGGTACCCTTTTAGGAGGAGAAGCTCGAGGACCTTGCGCTCGTTGGGTGTTAGCGAGTAGTCCAAGTCAAGGAGTCGACGAACTCGTTCTCGCACCTTCGAGATCTCTATTGTCATTGCCGCCTTCAGATGAGTCATCACAGACGTGACGATTCGGGGCCCGCCTGGAGATTCGGGTTCCCTGCCTTGGAAGAAGCGCATGAAGGTGCGTGCACTTAATTCTGACCAAGAGGTTGGTAACCTACATGCCAGAAGCAATCGAGAGCGAGACCGGAGACCCGAGCGAAGTTGGTCGTATTCGGATCTTCATCAACGACAAGGGGTACTTCGCCCCGAAGCCTGTGATGACGGGCGCGGAAATCAAACAGCTTGGAAGTGTCCCCCGAGACTACCAGCTTTTCGAGGAAGTCCCGGGTAAGCCTGACGACCTTCTGATTCCAGACGACCAAGAGGTCCACCTAAAGTCGAGCGACAAGTTTCATGGGATTCCTCCAGGAAACCTTGGTTAGGCCTCGCGGATGGTGATGAGCAAGTTGTCGCTTGAAGACGAGCTGACCGAGTTGCGGAGGAAAGGTTACTCCGTCACAGCGAGTCCACAACCCGATGGTTGGACGATGGTGGTCTTCGACGGAATTCCAGTTCCCGTGGGCTACAACAAGAGTGCGACTAAGCTCCTGATCAAGGTGCCCCCTGGATATCCGGCCGCACAGCTCGACATGTTTTGGACGGATCCCGATCTCACGCTCTCGACCGGGGGTTCGCCTCAAGGCTGCTCACAAGAACAGGCGCTGGGTACACCTTGGCTTCGGTTTTCCTGGCACGCTGGCAGCTGGAATCCGGCGTACGACAACTTGCGGACTTACTTGAGTTTCATCCAGAGGCGCCTGAGGAACCGCGCGTGAGGTATGTTAATGCGACGTGAGATCGTCTTCGCGCATGAAGACTTCGACAACCTTCGCCGGCACCTTCTTCGAACCGAATCTGTCGAGCAAGCGGCTTTCTTGGTCTGCGGCGTGAGCCAGACAAGTAAACGGCTCGCGCTCCTCGTCCGCGAGGTCCTTCCGGTGCCGGCCACAGGGTTCCTCGCTCAGGAGTCGCTTCGTTTGTCGATCGCCCCCGAGTTTACGAATCGCATTCTCAAGCGCTGTAGGGCGGAGAGACGAGCAGTTGTACTTTGTCACAGTCATCCATTCTCAACGTCCGCTGCCCACTATTCATGGACTGACGACGAGGGAGAACGAATCCTCTTCGACAGTTTCCATCAACGCGTCCCGGGATTGCCGCACGCCAGCCTTCTATTCACCCAAAGCTCGCTGACGGGCCGGTTCTGGTCGAAGGAAGGCGAGTTACATCCGGTCGACTTTGTCCGAATCGTCGGCGAACACGTTCAGATCCTAGACCCAAAAGCAGAATCTGCAGAGCGCAAGACGAAGAGACCCTCGCCTGAGCATTCGCGTCAGGTGCTCTTCGTGGGAGAGCAAGGCCAATGGGCCATCAGGTCGGCTCGTGTTTTCATCATCGGGGTTGGTGGCACAGGATCGGTGGTTTTCGAGATGTTGCTTCGTTTAGGCGTCGAAGAGATCACCATCATCGATCCGGACAAAGTGGAGGCGAGCAATCTGTCGAGGATCCTTGGCTCCGTCAGGCGCGACATTGGCCGTCCTAAGGTCGAGGCTCTTTCCGAGTGGGCTAGCGAGGTGAATCCCAATGTCAGAGTAAGGAGTGTGATCGGTTCGATTACCGATCAGACGACGGCCCTTGAGTTGCGGGACGCTGATTTCATCTTCTGCTGCACAGACAACCATTGGAGTCGTGCCGTTCTCAATCAGCTCTCATATCAGTACCTCGTCCCCGTCATTGACATGGGCGTTCAGCTTGTTGTGGAGTCCGGAAGGCTGACGCACGCCGCAGGCAAAGTCGTCAGACTCGGTCCCGGTTTCCCGTGCCTTTGGTGCTATGGCGACATTACCTCAGAGCGAGTGATGGAGGAGAATCTTCCTCCGGCCGACAGGGCGAGGTTAGCACGAGAGGGCTACGTGCGCGGCCTCGACGTACCGAATCCATCAGTTGTGACTTTCAATACGTCGGTGTCCTCGGCCGCCGTGACGGAATTCCTGAAGGCTATCACTCGAACGCCGGGTTTCGAACCGGCCGTCGTCCGGCTTAACTTCGACTTCCTTGCAGGGAATGTTCGACGAGCTACCGCAGACCGAGCTCCGAACTGTGTTTGTGCTGAGACCGCCTTCAAGGCTCTCGGCGACCTTGAGCGCCTTCCGGTGGCGACCAAGTGAGGCAAGTAGTCAACGCAACTAGTTTGGCCGGCGACCGAGGAGGCAGCAAAGGAGAAATTCTCCGGCCCTCGCGCCGGGGAGAAAGTGCCTGGTCTGCAGGCGGGCGTGATGGAAAATCGACCATGGACCGGGAAGACTTGGCTAAAGGGGGGTCCATGCTTCCAGAGGAGAGCGCCCCGGTCGGGATTCGAACCGGATCCGGTAGGGGTCCGGACGGACCCACTTACAATCCGGGATAATACCGATTCCGCTCCAGGTGACACCCCTCCGCCGTCAGGTCGGTTCGATTCCGCCCGGCTAACCCCACTTCGAATGTGGGACAGGCCCGAGTATGGCTCAAAGCCCGCCATGCCGCCCGCGAGAAGGCGGCCGATCGTCTCGAGAAGTTCGTGAGCCGTGACTGATGGATCTTGAATCCGGAGTTGGGGGTGTCCTCCAGCGGCCACGCTGACTCCCAGACTTGATAATGGCTTCCCAAGCCTCAAGCACCTGACTCGCATCCGACGGGTCGGTGGACCCTCTACTACCGAGAGCAGAGATCGAGAACGATCGTCCAAAGCTGGGTAGCCTCTTCGGATTAGAAGAGGGGACATGCTACCTCGTTCGGGGGAAGCAAGCCGAGACGAGCTACCTACTCTTCCAAGCCCTCGTGGAACAGGGGACCCCCGGCCTA
>Ga0066680_10000319_pt1 | contig 15287 bp, 14 predicted proteins | sample GraSoiAngelo_129_FD_62297 | JGI IMG/M metagenome (GOLD analysis project Ga0066680, IMG submission 62297) | Grasslands soil microbial communities from the Angelo Coastal Reserve, California, USA - 14_0927_12_40cm | ecosystem: Environmental > Terrestrial > Soil > Grasslands | place: USA... | reverse complement strand
AGTTTGGTCGGATGACCTGCTTGCGCTGCGAGGGGCGGGCATGAACCATCTATCTGATATCCTACAAAAATTTAAGCGGACTCATTTGCTCGTGGTAGGCGACCTGATGTTGGATCGTTTCATTTGGGGAGACGTGGAGAGAATTTCACCGGAAGCTCCGGTGCCAGTGCTTCGGGTTGCTTCGGAAAACTCCAAGCTCGGCGGCGCGGCCAACGTGATCAGTAATATTCGCTCGCTGGGAGGCCGGGTGAGCGCTTGCGGTATTGTCGGTCGAGATGATGCGGGGAAAAGAATTCTCGAGGACTTGCGTCGCCTCCGGGTCTCGATGGGGGGAGTGTTTTCCGACGGCGAGTTTCAAACTATCCAAAAGACGCGAATTATCGCCCGCCCTCGTCATCAACAAATCGTCCGGCTGGACCGTGAAAAAAATGGCGCGATTCGCGAGCCAACCTTGAAAAAGCTCCGCCAATTCGTTTTACAAAGGGCGGGCCGGTGTGACGGTGTTGTGATCTCGGATTATGGCAAAGGGGTGGTGCATGAAAGGTTGCTCGCGGCTGTTACAGAACTGGTGGAGAGAAGAAAGCTTATTTATGTGGTTGATCCGAAAAAGGAAAATTATGCTCGATACCGGTCGCCTTCGCTGATCACGCCCAATAAAAATGAGGCCGGCGAGGCCGCCGGGATCGATATTCTGGACGACGCGACCTTGGTAGCGGCGGGCGAGAGGCTATTGCGAATGTGGAAAGCCAGGGCGGTATTGATCACCCGCGGTCCCGACGGAATGAGTCTTTTCCGCCCCCGAGCATCGGTAGAGCACTTTTCCATCGAAGCAAAAGAGATCTTCGATGTTACCGGTGCTGGAGATACGGTCGTTGCGGTTTGCGCGCTGGTGCTCGCGACCGGCGCCAGCTACAAAGATGCGGCTGTGCTCGCCAATTTGGCGGCGGGGCTGGTCGGCGATGAAGTTGGGACCGTAGCTGTACCTCTAGAGAAACTCGAGCGAGCGATCAAGGACAGGCCATGAAGAGTATGACGGGTTACGGCGAGGGGTCGCATCATGCGCGCAGTACGAAGATCTCGGTTCAAGTGCGTAGTGTGAATCATCGGCACTTGGACCTGCAGCTGAGAGTTCCAAGAGAATACCTTTTATTTGAAGAGGAGATCCGCAAGATCATGCGGAACAAGATCTCACGGGGTAGGGTTGATCTTTTCATCAACCGTTTGCCCGCTGGTCGACAGTCGCGCAAGCTTGAATTGGATGTGGAGCTATTGGGCCAGTACCTGTCGACCATCAAGGATGCCAAGAAAAAATTTCAATTGGCCGGCGCGATAGAGGCGTCGTTGCTTTCCCAAGTCCCGGACCTTTTCCACATTCGGGAGGTCGAAGTTCAGCCGGCAAACGAGCGGCGAGGACTTTTTATCGCCCTCGAGACCGCTTTGCAGAAGCTCGAACAATCTCGCGAACGGGAAGGCCGCCAGCTGAAAGCTGACATGCAATCTCAAATCAATCATTTGAAAAAGATAACCATGGCGCTCTCTGAGCGGGCGAGGGAAATCGCGACGAAGTCTGCCATTGCCGCAGGGGACGGGGAATGCTCTCCGCGGGCGGAGAAAGAAGCATCGGATGTTGGAAACCTCAAGGGTGACATCAATGAAGAGGTCGTGCGCTTAAAGAGCCACGTGGCCGCCTTGGCTGCGGTGATTCGCGAAAAAGAACCAGTGGGGAAAAAGATCGACTTCATGCTTCAAGAGGTTCAACGGGAGCTGAACACCATCGGCTCGAAGATCCCTCATCTCCCCGTCGTAGAATTGGTCTTGGAAGGCAAGGAGAGAGTCGAGAAAATACGAGAGCAAACTCAGAATATTGAATGATCGGAAAACCCACTCTGATTAGTAAACGGCAGGGCATTATCTTCATCATTTCCGCCCCCTCGGGTGCGGGTAAGACGACGCTCATTACGGGTTTGCGATCGCTTTATCCCAGACTCAAGCTTTCCGTTTCGTGCACCACTCGGGCGCGGCGAAACGGCGAGGTTCATGGCCGGGACTACTACTTCATCACAGGTCGGCAATTCAAGGCCATGAAAGCCCGCGGGCAGTTTGCGGAATGGGCACAAGTCCACGATTTTTTCTATGGCACACCCCGCAGGCCGTTGGAACAGTGTGTGAGGAGCGGACGGGATATTCTTCTCGACATTGACGTTCAGGGCGCTAAGAAGATCAAACGAGCGTATCGCGGAGCCGTCTCGATATTTGTATTGCCGCCTTCATTACACGAATTGAAGCGCAGGTTGGCCTTGAGAGCCACCGAGGGGAAAGAAACGATTCATCGACGGCTGGCCAATGCCCGAGGTGAAATTCGCGAGATTCTGGCGTATGATTATTATGTGGTCAATCGAGAGGTGAAAAAGGCGATGGGGGTCCTAAAATCGATTGTTGAGGCCGAACGGGCGAGAACTTCCCATGTAACCGAATGGCGATTCGACCTGTTGCGCTGAGAGTGCAGGAAAAGTATTCATGAGCAAAGAAATCAAAATCAGCGATCTGGTTGAAAAGGTTCAATCCTATTATCCTGCCGCGAATGTCGACCTGATCCGCAAAGCATACGAGTTTTCCGCGAAGGTTCATAAAGGTCAAAAACGGCTGTCGGGAGAACCTTATTTGACTCACCCGACGGCGGTGGCCGATATCATTGCCGATCTGAAACTGGATGTGCCGAGCATCGTGAGCGGCTTGCTGCACGACACGGTCGAGGACACGCTCACCACTTTGGATGAACTGAAGAATATTTTCGGCCGCGAGATAGGCTCTCTTGTGGACGGTGTCACCAAGCTCAGCCGAACCAATTTCAGCAGTCGCGAGGAGAAGCAGGCAGAGAACTTTCGCAAGATGTTGTTGGCCATGGGCAAGGACGTGCGGGTCATTCTGATCAAGCTCGCTGATCGCGTGCATAACATGCGGACCCTGGGCCACATGCCTTTGGAGAAACAAATCCTCACGGCACAAGAAACGTTGGATATCTATGCACCCCTGTCCCAGCGCTTGGGTATCGCCTGGATCAAAAGCGAGTTGGAGGACTTGGCGCTCAAACACCTCCACCCCGAGATTTACTATCAATTGAAGCGCAACGTCGCTAAGAAAAAGAGCGACCGGGAAAAATACATCGGGGAGGTCATTTCCGTTATCACCAAGAAGCTCGAGACCGAAGGGATCGAGGCCGAAGTGACGGGCAGGCCGAAACACTTTTACAGTATTTACCAGAAAATGGAGAGTCAAAATCTCCTTTACGATCAGATTTACGATTTGGTGGCATTCCGAATTTTGGTGGACGCGGTGAGGGAATGTTACGAAGCCCTGGGGATTATCCATTCACAATGGCGGCCCGTTCCAGGACGATTCAAGGATTATATCGCCTTGCCAAAACCGAACATGTACCAGTCGCTTCATACCAGCGTGATCGGTCCCTACGGTGAGCGTGTCGAAATTCAGATCCGGACTCATGAGATGCACCGGATCGCGGAGGAGGGGATCGCGGCGCACTGGCGTTACAAAGAGGGCGAAGATTTCCAGATGAGCGACATCCAGCGGTTTGCCTGGCTTAGACAGTTGCTTGAATGGCAAGAGAACCTTCAAGACCCGCAAGAATTTCTTCACAATCTAAAGGATGATCTCTTTTCGACTGAACTGTACGTCTTTACACCCAAGGGAGATCTTTTGAATTTTCCCAAAGGCTCCACGGTTATCGATTTCGCCTATCGCATTCATTCCGAAGTGGGACATCATTGCTCCGGCGCCCGCATCAACGGCCAATTGGTGTCGCTCAAATATATCCTCAGGAGCGGAGACACGGTGGAGATTATCACCACGCAACAGCAAGTCCCCAACCGTGATTGGCTCAAATGGGTGAAAACGCCGCGGGCTAAGTCGAAAATTAGAAACTGGTTAAAATCCCAGCAGCTCGAAAGGAGCGTCGCGTTAGGACGCGAAATTCTTGACAGCGATCTGCATCGCTATCAGCTGGATTACGGAACTCTACGGAACGCGGGGAAGATCGAGTGGCTCGTGAAAGAGCTGGGTTTGAAGGACGAAGAAGCGCTTCTCGCAGCCTTGGGTTACGGTCGCATTACGACTCGTCACGTTTTGGCCAAATTGGTCCCACCGGAAAAGCTCGAGGCCGGTACGAAGAAAGCCGAAGGATCCTTGGAAACGCTTTTTCGTCTGGTGTCGAGCCAAAAACACGGGCTGGGTATCCGCGTGAAGGGAGTCGACGACGTGCTGGTACGCTTTGCGCTTTGTTGCCATCCTCTCCCGGGTGAACGCATCATCGGATTCATCACCCGTGGAAGGGGAGTCACGGTGCATACCGTCGGCTGCCCCACGGTCCTGGAGAGCGACCCGCACAGAAAGATCGAAGTGAGCTGGGAAGAAAACGGTCAGCCCCCGCGCCCGGTAAAAATCGAAGTCACGTGTGTGGATCAGCCCGGCCTCCTGGCCGCCATTAGTTCCGCGATTACCAGCGCCGATGCCAATATCGCTCGGGCTCAGGTTAGAACTTCTTCAGATAAGGCGCTCAACACGTTCGAAGTGATGATCAAGAATTCCGAGCACCTCAAGAAGGTGCTTGAGAATATCTCTAAAGTTAAAGGAGTGTACAAGGCCGTGCGCGCTCGGGGAAGAACCGGCGGCAAAACCGATCGAGAGCAGGCGAACAGAAGCGAACTCCAGTAACCGTTGCGGCGCAAGCCGATCACGCCACCTTCTGAACGCGGCCTGAATGAATGCAGTCCGTGCAAACTAGGGCGCGTTTCACTTGCCCGTTAAACTGCGCTCTAACTCTTTTGAGGTTGGGACGCCACGACCGTTTGGTCTTATTGTTCGCGTGGCTGACGTTATAGCCGACGGATCGCCCTTTTCCGCAAATCGCGCAAACTCTCGCCATGTTAACGTCGTATCCTTTCGATAATCTCGGTTGTTGAAAAGCCTGCAAGGTAGGGGATAACCGCTACCCGACCGCCGCGTTTCTTCACGATATCAGAACCGATGATCTTTTCTACGCTCCAATCTCCGCCTTTCGCCAACACGTCGGGCTTTAAGCTCTCGATGATTTTGTAAGGGTCAGACTCGTCGAACAAAACGACATAATCCACCATCTCCATCGCCGCGATCAACTCGACCCGATCTCGTTCGGGAAGCAACGGACGGTTAGCTCCCTTGATCATTTTAACCGAGCGGTCGCTGTTGACGCCGACGATTAAAATATCGCCGCATGCTTTGGCCTCGCGCAAAATGTGTACGTGTCCTCGGTGGAGGAGATCGAAGCAGCCATTGGTGAAGACAACTGTTTTGCCGTCTTTTCTCGCTGCGGCCGCGATCTCCTTTAGTGCTTCGAGGCTTTTGATTTTGCCTGACACGTTCAAGGGGTAGCATGAGAGTATGGCATTTTCAATTGGCAGTACCGATGATAACTGGCGTTCCGCTATCTTGACCCAAAGGTAAATTTTCGCTAAGGTCATTTGGAACTCACGCGTAATGCCGCCTTTGCAAGCTCGTCCCTAACAGCAGGAGGAAAGATGGAATACCAGGATCTCAGAGATTGGATCCAAATCAGCGAAGAAATGGGGGAATTAAAAACCCTAAAAAATTGCGACTGGAATCTTGAAATCGGCGCCATTACAGAACTCGTCCATCACAAAGAAGATGGCCCGGCGGTGTTATTTGACGAGATCAAGGGTTACCCGAAGGGCTACCGGGTTTTGTCGAACTCTTTGGCTTCGAGGAAACGTTTGGCCCTCACTCTGGGGCTTCCGGCCGGTGAAACGAAGATGGATTTCGTCAGAATCTGGAAAGAAAATTATAAGAAGATTAAGCCCATCCCGGCGAAATTCGTCAAACAGAGCCCGCTTTTTGAGAACGTCTACAAAGACGGAGATGTCGATCTTTTTAAGTTTCCGACTCCGTTGTGGCACGATAAGGACGGTGGAAGGTACATCGGAACCGGTAGTGTCGATATTACGCGTGACCCGGATGAAGGTTGGGTGAACTACGGCACTTATCGGGTGATGATTCATGACAAGGACACCGTGGGATTTTACATCTCGCCCGGCAAGCACGGCCGCATCCAGAGAGAAAAATATGCCGCCAGCGGCCAGCCATTCAAGATCGCCATGTCGTTCGGTCACGATCCGTTGACTTTTCTGGCCGGCAGTATCGAGGTGCCTTATGGCGTGCCGGAATATGAATTCATTGGCGGCATCCGAGGAGAACCGTTCGAAATGATCGAAGGCGAGTACTCTGGTCTGCCGATTCCGGCAAACGCGGAAATCGTCATCGAAGGCGACGTTCATTTCGATAATCCGAGAGTTGAAGGTCCCTTCGGGGAGTGGACGGGATATTACGCCAGTGCTGAACGGGCCGAGCCCTGGGTGAAAGTTAAACGGCTCTATCACCGCAATGATCCCATTATCCTCGGCTCTCCTCCGGGCCGACCGCCTGCAGAGCTCGGCTGGTATCGCTCCTATCTCCGTTCTGCTCTGATCTGGGACGAGATGGAAAAGGCCGGCGTGCCGGATGTTAAAGGCGTTTGGCTGAACGTTTCGGGCGGTAGTCGTTTGATGCTGATCGTTTCTATCAAGCAGCGCTATCCAGGACATGCGAAGCAGGCCGCGGTCATCGCATCGCAGTGCCATGCCGGGGCTTATCTGGGTCGCTTCGTAGTCGTTGTCGATGACGATATCGACCCTTCGAATACGGACGATGTGATTTGGGCAATGGGTACCCGCTGCGAACCTGCGGAAGACATCGACATCATTCGCCGGTGTTGGAGCGGGCCGCTTGATCCGGTCATTCATCCGACGAAGAAAGGCTTCAATTCGCGAGCCATCCTGGACGCCACCCGGCCGTACGAATGGATGAAGGAGTTTCCGCCCGTCGCCGAATCCAGCAAAGAAGTTCTGGACGCGACCGCGAAGAAGTGGGGAGCGGAGCTTTTCGCTAGCAACGGAAAGAAATAAGCGTTCTAATCCGGCAGTAGGAGGGCAAGTCGATCACCATGGTGGACGGCTTGCCCTTTTTTATTGACTTCGGCGTGATTCGACTGCGCCAAATGGCTCCAGAAAAGCGTCCAATGGGCTCACGGTTCGGAGAGGTTTGTCGTTGACTCTGGGAGTTGTATGTCGATGAGACCGAGGAGTTCTCCGGTCAGATTTTGGGACTGAACGCCCGATTTTTGCCGCAGTTGCTCCGCGGGCTCGTCAGGGGCCGGCGCCGGCTTGGATTTGGCTAAGACCTGTACAGAGGCATAAATGGGCGCCTTCATCCGGAGAGCCACGGCAATCGCATCGCTCGGCCGGGAGTCGATCTGAAACTCTTCCCCTTTGAGTCGGAGATGGAGAACGGCGAAATAGGTGCTGTTTCGAATGTCCGTGATGGTGACGCGCTCCAAAGTTGCGCCTAGGCTCTGGAGGATGTTTCGAATAAGATCGTGGGTGAGGGGGCGGGGGGGCTGTACGTGCTGAAGTTCAAGCGCGATCGCTCTCGCCTCAGGAATATCTATCCAGATGGGAACGAGCTTCTTGTCGCCGACAGTCTCAAGGACGACGACAGGCGCGTCGGTCGTAGGGTCAAAAAGCATAGTCTTGATCTTCGTTTCGACGGTCTCTTCCTGGGCAGCATACAGAGGTCCACAAACCGCAAAGATTAAAGCGAAAACCAACAGGGAATAATAAGTGCATCGCATGGGGACCTCCTCGAATGTATTCACACCGGCTGCGCGCGCGTCTTATGATGGCTGGATCGGCTTACGCTCTCGTCAGAGCGCCAGAGAAAGAACATTATGGTCCGCGGTCAGGCTTGTCAACACGCGATATTTATCTTGACGCGATCTTTGCCGGTAAGTTAATCTGACTTACCAACCGTTTTTGACTTATGAAGATAAGAGTTCTGTCCGAAGAGGTGGCGAGCCGCATTGCCGCCGGCGAAGTGGTCGAGCGACCCGCGTCGGTGGTGAAAGAGCTGATCGAAAACTCACTGGATGCCAGGGCGACGGAGATTTCCGTTTGGGTGGAGAAAAGCGGCACGGCACTGATCCGCGTGAGCGACAACGGCGAGGGCATAGCGGCCGAAGATCTTGCGCTAGCGGTGGAGAGACACTCCACCAGCAAACTCCAAAACGAAGACGATCTGTTTCGAATCGCCACCTTGGGTTTCCGTGGCGAGGCGTTGCCGAGCATCGGATCGGTATCGAAAATGGAAATTATCTCCCGTCAACGGTCATCCGATTCTGGCTATCGCCTGCGCGTTCAAGGCGGCAAAAAAGACGAACCTTCTATCACGGCATCTTCCCCAGGGACCACGGTCGAGATTCGGGAAATCTTCTTCAACGTGCCGGCGCGCAAAAAATTTCTCAAGGCACCCGCGACCGAATTGAGTCACATCTGTGATGTGATCAACCGAATGGCTTTAGCTTCTCCGAGGGTTCACTTTCGTCTTTATCACGACGGGCGAAACGTCGCTGATTACGTGGCGGTTGCCGACGCTAAAGACCGGCTGTCGCAGGTTTTGGGGCGTGATATCGCCAAAGAATTGATTTCATTTGCTTCAGAGCAGGGAGCGCTGGCCATCCATGGTTACTTGAGCGCCGCTCCAACATCTTTTCCCAATTCGCGGCAGGTCATCACATTCGTCAATCGCCGCTACGTCCGTGACAAGGTGCTCACCCACGCCGCGCTGCAGGGCTATGAAACCTTGTTGATGCGAGGGCAGTACCCGGCCGTGGTGCTGTTTCTGAACGTTCCCTATCAAGACGTGGATGTCAACGTTCATCCAGCTAAATACGAGGTTCGCTTCCGCCGCCAATCCGAAGTTCACGAGGCGATCGTGGGAGCGATTCGGCAGGCGCTGAAGGTGGAGGCGAAGGAGCCGGGGCTACGGCCTTCGTTTCCGCAAGCGCCATGGGTTGGTGGCGCGAGGGAGGCTTCGCTTCCCTACGGGAGTTCGGTAAATTCGGCAAGACAAGCATCACCGTTTCCCTTCGAATACGCACAGTCAATACCGCTTCAGACGGAATGTCCGGGCGAAGGTTTCTTCTCGTCGATGAACGTCCTTGGTCAGGTTCTTGGTTGTTACCTGGTGTGCTCATCGTCTCGGGGCTTGTTTATTATTGATCAGCACGCTGCTCACGAGCGAGTGGCGTTCGAAAAGTTGTGCTCGCAAATGGCATCAGGCGAAGTTCAGAAGCAGAGCTTGCTTATTCCTCAGACGGTCGAGCTCTCCGCCGGGGAATTCATGCTGGTCGAGAAAATGTTGCCGACGTTGGACCGTCTGGGCTTTTTAGTGGAACCTTTCGGAGCCAGCGCTTACGCGATAACGGCGGTTCCTGCGCTATTGCCGGAAGGGGACTGTCGGCCGGTGGTTCGCCAGATGGTCGCGGAACTCGCCGAGGTCGAAAACTCCGAGAAATTGCGCCAGCATCTGGAAGAGCGGCTTGCTACGATCGCCTGCCACAGCGTCATCCGGGCGAATCGACAATTGGAAATGAACGAAATGCGCGCGCTGCTGCAGGATCTCGATCACGTGGATTTCGCCACCCAATGTCCACACGGCCGTCCGGTTCTGATCGCATTGAGTCGCGACGAACTTGAAAGAATGTTCAAGCGGGTCTGATCATTTCGGAACGCCATTCAATTCACATTCGTCATTCTTCCATCTTCGATGAAGCCCAAGCTTATTGTCATTCTCGGGCCCACGGCGGTGGGAAAGAGCGAAATCGCCCTGGAGCTGGCCGAGGAAATCGGCGGCGAAATTATCAACGCGGACTCTCAACAGGTCTATCGTCGCATGGACATCGGCACGGCAAAACCATCCGCGGCGGACCGAGAACGCGTCCCGCACCATCTCATTGATGTGGTCGATCCCGACGAAGAATTTAACGTCGCTACGTATCGGCGGTTGGCGATGAAATGCATCGATGATATTGAGGGGCGGGGTAGAAAAGCGATCGTTTGCGGTGGCACGGGTCTCTACATCAAAGCGCTGACCAAAGGATTGTTTGTCGGGCCGGCGCAAGCTCCGGACGTTCGGGAGGCGCTTCAAATGGAAATAAAAGAGCGCGGGCTTGGCTCTCTTTACCAGCGGCTCCAACAGGTCGATCCGCCGGCGACGTCCCGGGTCCATCCCCACGACCGGCAGCGAATCATGCGCGCGTTGGAGGTTTTTGAATCCACCGGCAAGCCCATGAGCCAATGGCAAAGAGAACACGACTTTAGCGATGAGCGATTTGCAAGCTTGAAAATCGGCTTGAACCGGTCGCGCGAGGAACTCTACGATCGAATCAACCGGCGCTGCGAGCAAATGGTCGACGGCGGTTTGCTCGATGAGGTAAGCAGCCTCATCGCCAACGGATACGGTCTCGACCTCAAGCCCATGCAAAGCGTCGGCTACCGTCACATGGGGCTCGTTCTTAAGGGTGCGATGTCGCTCCCGGAGGCGTTGTCGCTGATGAAACGGGATACCAGGCGGTTGGCCAAACGGCAGCTCACCTGGTTTCGACGTGACGAAGAGATTAATTGGTATCATCTGGATGCGGACCGAGGCAAAATCATGCCGGCGGCGGAGGAATTTGGCCACTAGCGCGGGAAATTTATTGCGGACGATTCCACCAAGATCGAGGTGACGCTTTCTTTTCCACCCGCCACCTCGCCCGATCATCCAGAGGCTTTGAGGCAATCAAAGACTTAGCTAAATTGCATGACGCAAACTTGTGGCCGACTGAAGCGCTAACAGCAGGGGAGTGGGTTTTCGATCAAATCGTAAACGCGGTCGAAGGTGACCTCATTGATCCGCGCCAGAATTTTGAATACGCGCGGCGGTTCGTTTTGAAGAAAGACCATGATGGCGGTCTCCACCGGTGGACAACCGGCCTTCACGCAAGGCACCTCCTTGATGACGATCGGCGCGTCAGGCGGAAACGTCAGGATTGTTTGAACCCAGTAGCGAATTTGATCCAAGGTAAGCGATGATACGTCCTGCATGCGGCCAAAGGGATCGATATCGGATGAGCTGCTGCCGTTGCCGGTTGAGAGGCAGTTCTTGAAACCTTCCGTAATTTGTTTTCCGTCTAAATCCCGACCGATGAATACAAGCCGATTAAGTCTCTCTTCTCCGTCCGCCCAGCGGCGTCCCGGACGCCCCTCAAAGAGGAGATGCACGCCCTGGAAGACAAATTGGTCTGGATCATTGCGCAGATTCAGAATCCCTTTCATGCGCATGATTTTGGGACCTGACTCCATGATTAAATCACGAAACCATTGGCTGACCTTGAGCCCGTCGAGGTCGCCCGGCGTGACGATGGAAACGGTGGCGATGTCTTCAGTGTGGCGGTGATCAGAGTCGTGGGCTTGCGCTTTATCTTCAAGAGCTAGACTCCGGAGATCTAAGATCTTGTCGATTTCGACGTCCGAATTTCTCGTCTGGTAGATGCGCGCCGCCCCATTCAGGACTTTGATCTTGTATTCGAGTTCCTGCAAATCCTCCGGGTTGATGAGATCCAGTTTGTTCAGCAGCACGAGATCGGCGAACGCAATCTGCTCGCGGGCCTCCCTGGAATGGTCAATTTGCTGCCAGACATGCTTGGAGTCCACGACCGTGACGACGCCGTTCAGTTGGAACTCGCTACGAATACGCTCGTCGATAAAAAAAGTCTGAACCACGGGCGCCGGATCGGCCAATCCGGTGGTTTCAATCATGAGGGTATCGAACTTGGACCGGTGTTCGAGAAGCTGAAACAGGCTCCGCAAAAGATCGCCGCGTACGGTGCAGCAGATGCAGCCGTTGCTCATCTCAACGATCTCTTGCTCCGACGAGATCAGTAGATGATGGTCGATGCCGACTTCGCCGAATTCGTTGACAATAACCGCGACCCGGCGGCCGTGGTCGGCAGTTAAAATGCGATTAAGCAGGGTGGTCTTACCTGCACCGAGAAAACCTGTCAAAACTGTGACGGGTACTCTCTGATCCTTGATTTCCGCCATGGACTTGAAATCCTTGTGAAGCTATTTTCTAAAAGTAACAATGTGACGTTACCCAGTCAACTTGCTTGAATAGGACGAAGTTCTCTTGGGAGCATAGGAGAGGCGGATGAAACTCAATGGAAAAGTAGCATTCGTAACTGGATTCGGATCGGGTTTGGGACAGGCTATTGCCGTGTTGTTCGCGAGCGAAGGTGCCGCCGTGGCCGGTACATCAAAAACCGAAGCCAAGGGACGCGAAACCGTCGAGATGATTGAGAGAGCCGGCGGAAAAGCATTTTTTCGCCCCGGGGACGTGGGAAATTCGACACAGATGAAAGCGTTGATCGAAGTGACGGTCAAGCACTTTGGCGGGATCGATATCGTCGTCAACAGCGCCGGCGTGAGGACCAACGGCAGCATTACGGATATCACGGAAGAGGATTGGGACCGAACGCTAGATGCCAATCTAAAGGGCGCGTTCGTCGTGTCACGGTTGGCGATTCCTGAGATGATCAAGCGCGGCGGCGGAGTGATTCTACATGTTGCGGCCCGATCGGGCATGCTCGGCCAGGCGGGTCGTGCGGCTTATTGCGCGTCGAAAGGAGGCTTGGTCAGGCTGACCGAAGCGATGGCTATGGACCACGCGAAGGACCGCATCAGGGTGAATTGCATTTGCCCGGGGCCGACTCGCACTCCGATGGTCGATACTTCCACTCCGGAAAAACTGGCTCGATACAGCACCAGGGTCCCGCTCGGACGCATCGGCGAGCCTGAAGATGTAGCCTACGCTGCCCTTTATTTGGCATCTGATGAGGCGTCCTTTGTCACGGCGGCAATTTTGCCGGTAGACGCCGGCATGCGTTTGACGGGCCCATGAACCGCTCAAGTATCTCAAGGCTGTGATTCCGAGATAGATTGACATGTAAAGAGGGCGGGCTAGACCCGTCGCAAGCGCCGGACGAAGCGTCCTGCGATCGCGTTTATCGCATCATCCAATTCATTAACCTGGAGAACTCGGCAGGCTAGATAGAAAACAATTGCTGCCGAAGCGACGGATGCGACGACTTGTATGAAGTGTAGCGCAGGGCCGTGGAGTGGCAGTGCCGTCACTCCTTCCGCTACCATCCACACCACGGATGCCATGGCGCCGGACGCGATGCCAACCCGCATGATCGTCCTGCCGAGGCGACGTCCTTCAAGCCGGCGTAATCGCTGGCGCATGAACAACGCCAGCAAGAGAAAATTCACCAACGCAACCGTTGAAGTAGAGAAGGCCAGCCCCACGTGTCCGAACCGCCCCACCAACAAAGAGTTCATCGCGTAATTGACCGCGATCGATCCGAGGCTGATGAGCATCGGCGTGCGTGCGTCATTCAAAGCATAGAACGCAGGCGAAAGTACCTTGACAGCGGCATAGCCGGCGAGACCGATGGAGTATGCGGCTAACGCATTCGCCGTCTGCACTGTGTCGAAACCAGTAAACTTCCCATGTTCGAACACGAGCGCCACAATCGGCCGGCCTAACACCGCCAGTCCGACTGCGGACGGAATACACAAGAGAAAAACCAGCGCCAACGAGTGCGCCAGAGTCTGACGAAACTCGGTATAGTTCGGATTCGCCGTGCTTCGTGACAATGGAGGCAACGTTGCGGTAGCGATGGCGACACCGAAGACGCCAATGGGGAATTGCATAAAACGAAACGCATAACTTAGCCATGACACGGGCCCATTGGTAACGGTGCCGGTTACTGGGTCGATGATCGCCGAAGCGAAGTTCGTGTTGACAAAAACATTGATCTGCACGGCGGCAGTGCCGATGATGGCGGGTCCCATGAGACGGATAATTTGGTGCACGCCAGGATCGCTAAAGCTGATCATGGGACGATAGCTGATGCCGCGTCGTCGCAGGCTCGGCCATTGAACGGCGAATTGTAAAAAGCCGCCGACCAGAGTGCCGTATGCCATGCCGGCGATGGGGCTGAGGCCGAGGGCCGGACCGAGCCAGAATCCAAGTAACAGCCCGCCAATGATCGAGCCGAGATTGAAAAACGCCGAAGCAAGCGCGGGAATGCCGAAAACGTTAAACGAGTTCAACATGCCCATGGCCTGAGCCGCGAGCGCGATGAGCAACAAAAAAGGAATCATGATGCGGGTCAGACTGATGGTGAGCTCGGCTTTGCCGGCGACGTCGAAAAAACCGGGAGCGAGCACCCTAACGATAGCCGGCGTGTATATCCACGCTAGGATTGAAAGGGCGATGATAAATAAAATGATCAACGTGGCGACGCGATTCCACAGCAGTATTGCCGTCTCTTTACCTTTGCTCTGCAGAGTCTGAGTAAAGGTGGTGACGAAAGCCGCCGAGAGCGCCCCTTCGGCGAAAAGGTCGCGGAGCAGATTGGGAATGCGAAAGGCCGTGAGAAAAGCATCGTATTGCATGCCGGCGCCAAAAAAAATCGCAAAGACCTGGTCACGCACCAAGCCCAGAACGCGGCTCGCCATCACGGCCACACTAACGATGCTGGCATTGCGCGCAACGTTGGGGGCCGTTTCGCGTTGGTCCGGTTCCATCTTCGGATCGAATTTCAAATGCTTACCTCGTAGCACAGATTCCACCGAGCATCAGTAGTGCTCCGCTGATCATGGAACTTGCATTCAACGACAGTGGCGCGGCGCACAAGAATGGTCGTATTTACTTGGTGCAAATAAGATCAGATAACACATCAGTTTTCGCTCCGCAGTGCGGCGAGTTAGAACAGATTCCGTCTAGCCGAGCCGCGCTCGAGCGCCGCCATCGCCCGTTTAAGGTCATCGGCTAAGGGGGCGGTCCAGATTCTCTTTTTACCGGCGTATTCGAGGGAGATTTTCGCGGCATGCAAAAACTGCCGCTTGAGAGCGTAGGCTTTGCGAAAAGTCCTGTTGAAAGTAAAGTCTCCGTACTGATCGTCCAACACCACCGGATAACCGAGTCTTGCGAAGTGGAGGCGGATCTGATGCATGCGGCCGGTCTCAATGGTGACGCGGACGAGTGTCGTATCAGAGAATCTTTTTGCGATCCTGAATCGCGTTAAAGCGTGGACCGCTTTGCCTTCTCTCCCCGGCAAGGGAAAATCGATTCTCCCTTCGCTTTGCGGCAGACGCCCTACGACTAGAGCGAGATATTCTTTATCGACTCTTCCTTCCTCAAAGCGGCTCTCCAGTTCTTTGGCGGTCTGTTGGTCTTTGGCAACGACCAGAAGACCCGAGGTGTCTTGGTCGAGACGATGGACGAGTCTGGGCACC
>Ga0066680_10000288_pt1 | contig 15719 bp, 15 predicted proteins | sample GraSoiAngelo_129_FD_62297 | JGI IMG/M metagenome (GOLD analysis project Ga0066680, IMG submission 62297) | Grasslands soil microbial communities from the Angelo Coastal Reserve, California, USA - 14_0927_12_40cm | ecosystem: Environmental > Terrestrial > Soil > Grasslands | place: USA... | reverse complement strand
GTTTCTCCAGGATGTTCTGCACGTGACCGCGAACCGTGGTGAAGCCGATCCCCAGATCCGCCGCGATGGCGCGGTTATCGAGGCCGTCGGCCATCAACGAGAGAACCTCCATTTCACGGCGGGTGAGGCTCTCGAGTAGGCGGCGGCGGTCAGCCTCGTCCCGTGACATCTCGTGGGCGCGGGCGAGGAGGCGGGCCAGCTGGGTCGCTGGAATCAGCATCTCCCCGTCTGCCGCGCGGCGAACCGCTTCGACCACGTCAGCGGTGGCACGCGACTTCGGGAGGTAGGCGCAGGCTCCGGCGCGGACCGCCGCGATCATCGCCACCTCGCTTTCGTCGGCGCTGAGAAAGACGATCGGCACCGCCGGCTGGCCCTCGCGGATGTGGCCGGCGACGTCCGCCCCGCTGCCGTCCGGCAGGTGGGAGTCCATCACCACGACATCGGGCTGCTGGAGCAGAGCCTGCCGCACCGCCTCCGCCGCGGTCGCGGCTGTCGCTATCACCTTGAGGTCGCCGGTGGCATTGATCATGGCGGCCAGCCCTTCCGACACCAGGAGGTGGTCCTCGACGAGCAAGACGGTGATCGGCGCGTGGTCAGGCGGCATTGCTAACCACCTCCCTGGCATCCGGAATCCAGTACTCGACGACGCAGCCCTGGCCGGCGGATGACGTGATTCGAAACCACCCGCCTGCCATCTCGGCACGTTCGCGCATGGCGATCAGGCCGAGGTGACCTGGGACGGACCCGTTGCGGCCGCTATCGAAGCCCACGCCGTTGTCGACGATGCGAGTCAAGACGCCGTCATCCACAGCCGACACTGCACATTCGACGCGGCGGGCCCGGGCATGCTTGCGCACGTTGGCCAGCACCTCCTGGGCAATGCGGTAGGCGATCACCTGCGTTTCGGATGCCGGGTTGTGCTCCAGCGCCGTCTGTAGCTCGACCTCGATGCCGGTTTCTTGTTTCATCGTGTCGAGGTACTGTCGCAGCGCCGCCGGAAGTCCGCCCTCATCCAATGCAGCTGGCCGCAACTCGAAGAGCAGGTGGCGCAGGCGATCGGTGGATTGCTGCACGTTTTGCTGGAGGCGGTCCACCTGCTCGATCTGGGCGGCATCGTGCATTGACTCCCGTAGCGAGAACAGACGGAGGCCGACGGCGAACATCGACTGGATCGAATCGTCGTGGATGTCGCTAGCGATCGCCCGCCGCTCCGCCTCCTGGGCATTGACCAGCCGTCGGAGCAGCGCGCGACGGTTCTGGTCCACCTGCTTGAGCGTCTCCACCGACTGCCGCAACGCGGCTTCGGTGCGGCGGCCCTCCGTCACGTCCATCGCCACCACGATCGCGCCCGCCGTGTTCCCGGCGGCATCGCGGAACGGCGCCAGGCTGAAGGAAAAGGTTCGCTCCCCCTGGGTCAGCTCAGCCCGTCCCTCGATCCCCGAGAGGGACTGGCGAATGCCCTCGACCACCCTGGGGTGCTCGACGAAGAGATCGGCAGCCGACCAGCCCACGGCCTCGCCCGGTTTCTTGCCGAGCGGGTCGGGCCCGACCCCGGCGGAGAAGGTGATCGCCCCATCACGGTCGATCGCAAACAGCACGATCGGGGCGCTATCGACAATGGCCCGCACGCGCGCCTCGCTCTCGCGCAGCTGCCGTTGCACCTGGAGGCGCTGCTCCAACTCGTCTCGAAACATGGCCTGTTTGCGATCGAGCTCAGCCGTCGCGGCCGCGGCGGCTCGCGCGCGCGCCCGGCTCGCACCCGGTGGCCAGGTGAACAGCCGGCGAATCACGGCATCGACCGCGGAGCGGCCGGCTTCCATCCCGGTATAACGCGGGGCCGGGGTCGACCGGGTTACGGGCGGGTGACGGCCCGACGACGCCCCAGTCCATAGCCCAGGGCTCCGGCAGCCGCGGCAGCGAGCAATGCCAGCAGCAGCCATGGATCGGCGCCGGAGCGGGGCGAAGCGGTGGCCGGGACGGCTGGTTGGATCACCGCGAGTGGGACGCTCGCCTTGCCATCGCCCACGATGACGACGGCGTTCATCCCGTAGTGGAGGGGGCAGCTATACGGAAAGATGCCGGCTGTAGGGAACGTCTGGCTGATGGTCTGACCATCCTCGAGGGTGCTCGGGCCACGACTCCATCCAGTGCCGACGACCTCGTGCCGCATCGAGTCCCGATTCGACCAGGTCACGATGGCGCCGGGCTGCACGTACAGGATCGTCGGGCTGAAGCACATGCCGGTGAGGTCGACGCTGGTGCCCACACCCTGGGTGGCGCCTTGATGGCAGCCTCCGCCGGCGAATGCCGTCTGGGCGGCGACGAGGAGCGCGGCTCCGGTGATCACCGGAACGAATAGGGCGATGATGCCTCTTCTCATGTCCCCTATACCCCGCCAGGGACGGGCTGGTTCCATGCGGGCGCGCCGACTCGGCTTTAGATCCCTAGGACGATTGCGCGGCGCCGGCCGCGCGTTCGCCGGTGCCGGCGACGTCGCGGATGGGGTCGAGCCGGTAGCCGGCTCCCCGGACGGTCACGATCTCGAACCCCAGCTTGCCGAAGCGGCCGAGCTTCTCCCGCAACCAGCGGATATGGACGTCCACCGTCTTGCGGTCGCCCAGGTAGTTGTAGCCCCAGACCTGCTCCAGCAGGATCTCGCGGGTAAAGACTCGTCCGGGACGGCGGACCAGGTAGGCGAGCAGTTCCCATTCCTTGGGGGTCAGCTTCAGCTCGGCGTCGTCGACCATGGCTCGGTGCCCGGCGCGGTCGATCCGCAGCCGGCCGAGCCGGTCCTCCTCGACCTCGGGGCGCACATCCCGCTGCTCGCTGCGCCGCAGTACGGCCGTCATGCGAGCGAAGAGTTCCCGCAGCGAGAAGGGCTTGGTGATGTAATCGTCGGCACCCAATTGCAGCCCCACCACCTTGTCGACTTCACTCTCCTTGGCGGTCAGCATGATGATTGGCACGTTGCTTTCCTGGCGGAGGATGCGGCAGACCTCGAGGCCGTTCAACTCGGGCAGCATGAGGTCGAGCAGGATCAGGTCGGGCCGCGAGCTCCGGGCGCGCGCGACGGCGTCGGCGCCATCCTGCGCCACGGTGACCACATAGCCTTCTTTCTTCAGGTTGAAGGTCAGCGTGTCCCGGATGGTCGCGTCATCCTCGACCACGAGGATGCGCTTCGGCACCTAGCTGAGCTCCACGATCCGGCCGGTGTGCAGGAAGACCACGTCTTCGGCGATGTTGGTGACGCGATCCGCGATTCGCTCCAGGTCCTTGGCGAGGAAAAGCAGGATGGCGGCCCTCTGGACGTTCGCCGGGTCGTCGACCATGTAGCGGATCAGCTCCTCCCAGATCTTGTGGTACAGGACGTCGACCTCGTCGTCGCGCTCGGCAATGGCGCGCGCCCGGTCCTCGTCGGCTTCGATGACGGCGCCCAGGATCTCGTGGACCTGCAACTCCGTGAGCTCGGCCATCTTCGGAAGGTCGACGTACGGCTTCAACTGGGGCAGGTCGTTGAGCCGGAGCGCCGCCCGGGCAATGCCGACCGCGTGGTCGCCCATTCGCTCCAGTTCGAGCACCATGTGCTGGAAGCTGACGATCAGGCGGAGGTCGCGGGCCACCGGCTGCTGGGTCGCCATGATCATGAAGGCCCGCTCGCGCAGCTGCCGGTGCAGCTCATTGACGTCCTGGTCGCGGGCGATGACCATCTTCGCCAGGGCGTTGTCGCGATCGACCAGCGCCCGCATCGAGTCGGCGATGGCCTGCTCGACCATGCTACCCATGCGGACCACGCCGGACTTCAGCTCGGCGAGCTCCTGGTCGAAAAGGGTACGGGTGGTGGCCACGAGGGTCGTTCTACCCGAAGCGGCCGGTTATGTAATCCTCGGTCCGGCTGTCTTTCGGGCGATTGAAGATGTCGTCGGTCGGGCCGAACTCAATCACCTCGCCAGCCCGCTTCTGGTTCATCAGCATGAAGGCGGTGAAGTCCGAGGCACGTGCCGCCTGCTGCATGTTGTGCGTCACGATCACGATCGTATACCGCTCTTTCAGTTCTTGCATGAGTTCCTCGATGCGCAGGGTGGCAATCGGGTCGAGCGCCGAGGCCGGCTCGTCCATCAGGACGACTTCGGGCTTGACGGCAAGCGCGCGTGCCAGGCATAACCGTTGCTGCTGGCCGCCGGACAGGTTGAGGGCGGAGCGTCGCAACCGGTCCTTCACCTCGTTCCACAGCCCGGTGTCCTTGAGGCTCTCTTCCACCACCTCGTTGATCCGTTGTTTCGACCAACCGAGCATGTGAGGCCCGTAGGCGACGTTGTCGAAGATCGATTTCGGGAAGGGGTTCGCCCGCTGGAACAACATGCCGACCTGTCGGCGCAGGTTGATGACGTCGGTCTCCGGCGAGAGCACGTTGTGGCCGTCGATCAGCACCTCGCCGGTGGCGCGCGTGCCGGGGACCAGATCGTACATCCGGTTGAACATGCGCAGAAAGGTCGTCTTTCCACAGCCGGAGGGCCCGATCAGGGCGGTGATCTTGCGCGCCTGGACGGAAAGCGACGCGTCGTGTAGCGCCTGGAAGTCGCCGTAGAAAAAGTTCACCTTGCGAGCGTCGAGCTTGATCTCGATGTTCGGCTCGGGCACCGGCGGCGGGGCGACCTCAGTCTGCATCGTGGTCCAAGCCGTCATTCTCCCATTGACCGCCATCAGCGCTGGATCCGCCGGACATAGACCCGGGCCAGGATGTTGGTGGCCGCCACCAGGATCACGAGCAGCAGCGCTGCCGCCCAGGCCTGGTCCTGCAAGTTGGGGTAGGGAACCAGGGCATTACGGAAAACGGTGAGCGCCAGGGCGCCCATCGGCTGGAGCGGGTTGGTCTGCACGATATCGTTGCCGAAGGCCGTGAAGAGGAGCGGTGCCGTCTCGCCGGCGGCGCGCGCCATCGCGAGCAGCGCGCCGGTGACGATGCCTCCCAGCGCGGCCGGCACGACGATTTCCAGCGTCACGCGCCAGCGCGGCGCGCCCAGGGCAAGTCCGGCTTCACGAAGCGCATTGGGCACCAGCAGGAGCGCGGTCTCCGTCGCCCGAAGGATCACCGGCAGCATCAGCACCGCCAGCGCGATCGATGCCGAGAGTGCCGAGAAATGATGCGTGGTGAGGACCACCACGCTGTAGCCGAAGATGCCGAAGGCAATCGAGGGCAAGCCGGTTAAGACGTCGCTGATGAAACGGACCGTGTCCCCCACCTGGTTGCGTCCGTACTCCGAGAGGAAGATGCCGATCAAGACACCGACCGGCACCGCCAACAGCGACCCAATGCCCACGATCTCGAGCGTTCCAATGATGGCGTTGAGCACCCCGCCACCCGGCACCCCCTGCGGATGCGGTGACTGGGTGAAGAATCCCGGCGTCAGGATTCCCGGTAAACCCTTGATGATGACGAAGAGGAAAAGCACGAGGACCGGGATGGCGGCCACCATCACGCAGAGCACGACCAGCGCGCCAACGACTCGGTCGAGAAGGATGCGTACGAAGGGGAGGCTCATGCTGAGGCCCGAGCCGATCCAGAAAACCGCCAGATCAAAAGGCGCGCCAGGACGTTGACGACGATCGTGATCAGCACCAGCACCACCCCCAGATAGAAGAGGGAACCGAGGTAGACATTCCCGGTGGCTTCGGTGAATTCGTTGGCGATCACACTCGGCAGCGTGTATCCCGAGGCGAACAGCGAGGCGCTGATCTGCATCGTGTTGCCGATCACCATGGTGACCGCGATCGTCTCGCCGAGCGCGCGCCCCAGCGACAGCAGGACCGCACCGGTGATCCCCACTCGGGCGTAGGGGAGGATCACCGACCAGATGGTCTCGGCGTTGGTCGCGCCGAGCGCCAGGCTGGCCTCGCGGAGCTCGCGAGGGACGGCGCGAATCACGTCGCGGGAGAGCGCGATCATGATCGGGAGGACCATGATGGCCAGCACCAGGCCGGCGGTGAGGAAGCCATAGCCGGTAGGCGTGCCCTTGAACAGCGCAAGGAAGCCCACGGTGTGCTGAAGGAATGGATCGACCTTGTCGCGCATCAAGGGAGTCAGGATGAAAAACGCCCAGAGGCCGATGACGACGCTGGGAATACCGGCGAGCAACTCGATCAAAAAGGACAGCGGGCCGCGGACCAAGCTCAGGCGAGCGTCCTCCGCGAGGAAAAGCGCGGCGCCCAGTCCGATCGGAAAGGCGATCAGCAGGGCGATCGCGGAGGTTACCAGTGTGCCGTAGATCGCAGTCAGCGCACCGAACTGATTTCTCACCGGATCCCAGGTGCGGCTGGTAAAGAAGCCGAGTCCGAACTTTGTGATCGCGGGGAGCGCGGGAATAAACAACGCGATGATGAAGATGACCGCGATCAGCATGATCAGGGCGGCCGCGCCGTACGCGATCACGCTGAAGACGCGGTCGCCTGAAACGAGCGGCCGCTGGTGGCTCGCGGCCACCAGCGGCGTGGGAACCATCCGCTCGGCGGCAGTTCCTCGACTCATTGCGACGTTAGGACGGGGCGGGCACGCTGAGGAGGGTGCTGCCTCCCGAGGTAACGGTCTTCAGTGAATTGATGTCGTCGCGCACGATGTTGGACGGTAGCCTCGCATAGTGGACATTGGCCGCGTACTGCTGGCCGTCGGTGACCAGCCAGTCGAGGAAGTCGACCAGCGCGGTGCCTTTGGTCTTGTCGGGTTGGTCCGTATAGAGCATCAGCCAGCTGTAGCCGCTGATCGGGGCGCTGTTCTTGCCGGGGGCGTCGACGATCGAGAATTGCGACGGGTTGACGGCCAGGAACTGGCTGGCGGCCGCGGTCGCGCCCTCGGGGCTCGGGATCACGAAGTTGCCATCATGGTTCTGCAGCGAGGCCTGGGTCATGTTGGTCTGGAGGACGTAGGCGAGCTCGACGTAGCCGATCGCCCCGGGCGTCTGCTTGATGGTGGTGGCGACGGCCTCGTTACCCTTGGCGCCCTGGCCGACGGGCCAGGAGACCGACTTGCCCTTGCCGACCTTGGTCTTCCAGTCAGCGCTCACCGTCGAGAGGTAGTCGGTGAAGATGTAGGTTGTCCCGCTGCCATCCGAGCGGTGCACCACGGTGATTGACTGGTTGGGCAGGCTGACGCCGCTGTTGTCAGCGGCCAGTGCCGGATCGTTCCAATTCTTGATGGTCCCGAGGAAGATACCGGCGATCGTCTTGGGCGTGAGCCTGAGCTGGCCGTTCGAGACGCCGGCCAGGTTGTAGGCCATCGATTCCGTGCCCAACGTGGACGCGATCTGGACGACCTTGTCGCTCCCACCCGCGGAGGCAAGCTCCGAGGCATTCATCGGCACGTCGCTCGCGCCGAAGTCGACAGTCTTCTTGATCAGCTGCTGGATGCCGGCTCCTGAGCCGATCGACTGGTAGTTGACGGTGACCTGGCTGAACTTCTGGTTGTAGGCGAAGCGGGCGGCGTCGTAGAACGGGGCCGGGAAGGTGGCGCCGGCGCCGGTCAGCGAGGCGGCGGGCGGTGTCGGCACGCCAGGACCGCCGGTGGACGGATTGGTGACGCCGGTGTTGCCACCGCAGGCAGCAAGCAGCAGCACGCTGCTAGCCGCGGCAACAAATCGAGCGCCGCTCATCATGTTGGTGTCTCCTCCTTCACAAGCAGGTCACACGACCCTTGGGCTCATCAACAGGCTAGCCCGCCCTCTTTATGGGGCGGGGCGCAGATGGTTAAGCCGGCGTTAACGACGCGGCCGGCAGGCGGAGCCGAATGACGGTCCCCGCTCCTGGCGTGCTGTCGGCGTCGATGGTGCCTCCTTGCAACTCGACCAGATGCCGGGCGATCGAAAGGCCGAGGCCGCTTCCCGGAAGGCCACCTCTTGAGCGGTCAACCTTGTAGAACCGCTCGAAGATCCGGGAGAGATCACGGGAAGGAATCCCTGGGCCGGTGTCCCGTACAGCGAACTCGACCCGGTCATGGTCGGCGCTGGCAGTGATGACCACCTCCCCTGCGGGAGTGAACTTGAGGGCATTATCGAGAATGTTCTGTAGTGCCTGGTCGGTCTTCGCCCGGTCGCCGAGCGCCGTGCTGCCCGTGGTCGCAATCTCGGCTCGTAGGATCAGCTGGCCGGCCGCGGCCCTGGCCTGGTATCGGTCGATAAGAGCGCGGACCAGTTCATCCACCGAGAAGGGCAGGTGTTCCACCGCGATACCCTCCGCATCGAGCGCAGCCAGCTGATTCAGATTGAACACGATGTTGGCGAGGCGCTCTGCCTCCTGGGTGATGCGGTCGATAAACAGCCGGCTGTCTCCATCCGCGGGAAGCTGAGCCGATAGGGTCTGCGCCGCGAGGTCCAGACCAGCCAGCGGCGTTCGAATCTCATGGGAAAGGTTGGCCACGAATTGCTGCCGAACCGTTTCGAGGTGGCGCAGCCGGGTTATGTCTCGCACCAGGAGAGCGACCTCGGCATCGGCAAGGGGCACGGCGCGGACCTGCAAGATGAGGCCTGATACTGGCAGTTCGACCTCGGCCGCCTGTTCAAGCCGCGACTCACGGGCTCGGAGCGCCAACCCATCGATGCGATGGTCTCGAGCGACCTCGACCAGCGGACGGCCCACCGGCTGCTCAAGGGCTGGAAACATCAGCCGCGCCGCCGGATTGAGCCAGCGGACCTGATCCCCCTTCAGGAGCAGGACGCCCTCTTCCACGTGATCGATGATCCCGGCTAGCATGGGGCGCGACTGGGCAGCATTGCTCGGCTCGGCGGGAGCCGGGATCGAGGTCCCGCTCAAGCCATTTGGCGGTCGCCGTCGCCAGAATCGCGCCATCCTCGCCGAATCTAGCAGACGATCGAACCGCCCCAGTGAATGAAAGCCGCTCCAAAAGGGGGAGTGCCTCGGAGCGGCGATGGGAACGTGTCAGCGGTGTCCGTAGCATGCACCTCGAAGGCAAAGCGTTGGCCGCCGGACGGTTAACAATCGGACGCCGCTCGCCTTCCTTTAAGGTTGTGTGGGGACGTCCACTGCAGCGGAGGTGCGGTCATGAGGTTGAGCCTGGTACCCCAGGAGCGGCGGTTCTACGCCCTGTTCAAGAAGCAGGGAGAGTTGGTCAGCGAGTCTCTGGAGCAGCTACGCAATGGTTTGCTGGAGGGCCAGACGAGGCACCCGCGCCTCCGCGAACTCGAACACGAGTGCGACGACGTGACGCACGAGATCTACAACTTGATCAACCAGACCTTCGTCACACCCTTCGAGCGTGAAGATATCTACTCGCTGGCGTCATCGCTGGACGAGGTCGTTGACCTGGCCGAGGAGGTCTCAGACAAGATTGACCTCTACCGGGTGAAGGAAATCAGCCAGTCCGCTCGCCGCATGGGGGAACTGCTGGCCAAGGCGGGCAAGGAAGTTCAGGAGGCCGTCGCCAACCTCGAGGGGTTCAAGAACCTGGCTCCCCGCCGGCTCGCGATTCACAGCCTGGAGAACCAGGGGGACCGGGTCACCCGCGAAGCGCTGGCCGAACTCTTCACGGACGGCGCCAGCCCCAGTGACCTCGTCAAGTGGAAAGATCTTTATGACTTGCTCGAGACGACCATGGACCAGTGCGAACACGTGGCCAACGTCCTGGAAGCGACCTCGATCAAGAATGCCTGACGTCCTATTGCTGATTACGATCCTGATCGCCGTTGGTTTCGACTTCACGAACGGCTTTCACGATACCGCCAATGCCATCGCCACGTCGGTGTCGACCCGCGCCGTGTCACCCAGGATGGCGGTCCTGATTTCGGCGGTCCTCAACCTGGCCGGCGCGGTGATCACCGTGGTCTTCTTCCAGGCCAAGGTGTCGAATACCATCGGCAAGATCGTCGCCTTCAAGGCGGGTCTCGTGGTGATCATTGCGGCCCTGATTGGAGCAATCGCCTGGAACCTCATCACCTGGTACCTCGGACTGCCGAGCAGCTCGACCCACGCGTTGGTTGGGGCCCTGAGCGGGGCTGCCATCGCAGCCGCGCACGGGGTCGGTGGAGTCCGAGCGTCAGAGTTCTGGAAGACCGTACTCTCGCTCGTCATCTCGCCACCCGCAGGCTTTATCCTGGCCGCGGTCGTCATGACGCTGTTGCTCGTAGTCCTGCACGGCGCCCGGCCTGCGCCGTTGAACCGCACCTTTCGCAACCTTCAGATTCTCACGGCCGCGCTGGTCTCCTACTCTCACGGGGCCAACGACGCGCAGAAAACGATGGCGGTGATCACCCTCGCGCTGGTGGCCACGGGTCGTCTTCAGAAGTTTCAGGTGCCGGTTTGGGTCGTTCTCCTATCCGCGTCGGCGATCGCCTTTGGTACCTACGCGGGTGGATGGCGGATCATCAAAACCCTTGGCTGGCGCATCTACAAGCTGGACCCGCCGACCGGCTTCGCGGCGCAGTTGACCGGAGCCGCCGTGATCCAGTTCGCAACCCAATTTGGCCTTCCCGTATCGACCACGCACGTCGTGACGGGGTCCGTCATGGGGGCCGGCGCCTCGCAACGGCTTTCTGCCTTGCGATGGGGCGTAGGAGCCAATATCGTGCTAGCCTGGGTGCTGACAATCCCGGCGGCGGGCCTGATGGCCTGGGTGCTCTACGCGATCCTCAACACGGCCGGACTGCGCGGATAGTCGCTCGAATCAGGGCGCGGCCACATAGCGGGCGCCCGTGATTTTTCCACCGGTCTCCTCGACCACCCATGTAGATCCCTTCTCCATGTCGGCCCGCCCCCTTGGTACCAACCCTTGTTCCACGAGCTGCTCGAGGAACTCTTCGACGAGGTCGCCGTGCGTGCATAAAACGATGTTGCGTCCCTTGAACTGCCCAACCAGGCGGACGAGACTGTCGCCCCCCGAACCTTCCTCCAGGTCCTTTCTCGCCTCGATCGGGAGTTTGCGCGCCTCGGCCAGCGGCTCGACAGTCTGGAGGCAGCGAACGTAGGGGCTGGAGAGAATCGCATCGATCGGTTCCTTCTTAAGCCAGGCCGCCAGCCCCTCGGCCTGCCGGCGACCGGATTTCGTCAGCGGCCGGAGCCGATCATCGCCCGCCCAGTCGGCGCGATCGCCCGCCTTTGCATGGCGAACAACGTAGATCGGCATCAGACCGCGACCGGCTGGAGATCGGTTACGCTATCCAGTCGCTTCGAGGTCGAGTGCCCGCAGGAGAGCACGGTCCCGGCGATAACTGAGCAGATCGAGGGCATCGTCGATCGTCACCCAGCGGACCGCGTCGATCTCGCTGCCCGCGCGGAACCGGCCGCTGACGACGTCCATCAGCCAGTAGCAGGCGACTTTGTCACGACCCTTGTGGTCGGTGTACGCCGTGCAGCCGAGCGGCGCCACGAGTTTGCAGCGAAGACCCGTCTCCTCCTCGACCTCGCGCAGCGCGGTTTCCTCTAACGTTTCCCCACGGTCAACCTTTCCCTTGGGAAAGGACCAGTCGTCGTAGCCCGGGCGGTGGACGACGGCGACGCGGAGTGCGCCGCGGGACCCATTTCGACGGACGACGCCTCCCGCGGCCCTCACCAGCTTTGCCTCATCGACGTTCAGGATCTTTGCTGCCATGGACACCCCTTGCGGTATTAGTTGCTGTGACGATGGCTGGGTCGAGGCGGCTCGGGTCATATCATCCACCTTCTGAGCCGCTTGCGGTCAAGTTTTTTCCACACTTTAGGCCATTCCGCCCGATCACGGGCCGCAACTTCGCGCTCGAGGGCGCACAATTCGCCGGCGACGAAGGCTCGTGATCCACTGCCGGCCCCTCGCAACCACACTTGAGCGGTCGCGCTGTCCTGATGATCACCGAGGATGTCCTGGAGGGCCGCGGCGGCCTCGGAAAAGCGCGGCACGGTCTTTCCGGCGATGGGCGCCGCGGCTTCGGCGGCATAACGCGCGCGCTTGGCGAGGATGCGGATTCGGTGCAGGTCGGCGTCGGCGGCCGGTTCGGGCACGCGCTGTACGCCCTGGCGCAAGCGTTTCCAGTCTCGCCGGGCAAGCGCAGGCAGGGTGGTCGAGGCCGGTTGATCGGCGTGCGCGGTCAACGCCGGGGCGCGAGAGGCCTCGACCAGCCGCTCGATCAGGTCGATGTATCGGTCGCTGCGCATATCGAGCACGAGCCGGGCGCGGGCTTCCTCACTCTCCGCTTGCAGTTCATCGGCAAGCTCACCCACGATCGGGGCATCATCGGCGGCCAGTGCCGTCGTCCGGTCGCGCAACCGCTGGCTCATCACTTGCTTGTCGCGAACGCTGCCCAGGCGGGCACCGAGCCAGCGCAAGTCGGCGAGCCACGCGTTCGCCCACACGGGATCGAGCAGCGGGCGGAAGGTCCGCAATTGCGAGCGCAGGCGGCGGGTCGCGACCCTGGCCCGGTGGACATCTTCCGGATCGTCGCCCAACCGCACGCCGGGGTCGTGACGCAGTAGGCTCGCCACCGACACCGCGATCACGTGCCGGACCAGGTCGCCGGCGCGCGCGGTCGGCGCCAGCAGGATGGGCTCGACCTCGGGCGCGGCCGTCGCCCGCGCCCCGAGCGCGCGCACGAGCTTCGATGCCTGGTCCTCGTCGGACGCGCCGGCGTGACGCAAGCGCGCGAGGATGGGATCCAGTAGGCGATCCGCCGACGGATCGCGCAACTCGACCTCGACCTCGCGGAAACGGTTCTGGATGCGAAGTCCCTGGATGACGGAAACGTCGTCATCGACGACCTCGGCCAGCACGGCCCCATCCTTGTTCTTGAGTTGCACCCGCCGGCGCACGGTAGAGAGGCTGGCCACCGGCACGAGCGTGGAGCGGCGCACGTACGCGATCACGAGCGCGAGCGCCGCATCCGGTGGCCGGTTGCCATCGCCTGGAAACTCGAGCTCCCGCCGGTTCAGCGTCGGGCCTTCGCTCATGGTCGGGAGCTTGAGGGTCCAACCTTCACCCTGGCGCAGGCGCAGGTTGCAGCCCCAGCGCGCCAGGCGTAAGTCCGGTGTGTCGTAGTAGACGGTCTCCAGGCGGCGCTCGTCCACGGGCGACGTATCGACCGCCGCCGCTACGTCCTCGAGATTCGGTAGATGGAAACTGGGCGTGACCGCGAGCTTGATCTCGCGCTCAAGCATCCGGCGTGTGCCCGTTCGTCCCGTTCGTTGCCGCCGCGCGTGCCGCGGCCAATTGCTCGAAGGCCTGCTGCGCATTGACGCCCTTGACCGTCGGGATCTTCGACCAGGACCCGTTCGACTGCAGGCCCCAAGCGAGTACGTCGTCATCGAGCTCGACATCGAGGATCTGCGCCAGCCGATCCTGCAACGTGCCATCGAGGACGGGAACCATTGCCTCGACACGGCGATCGAGGTTCCGCGGCATCAGGTCCGACGAACCGAGATAGTATTCGGCCGCATCGCCGTCTGGACCGAATCGAAAGATTCGTGAATGCTCGAGGAAGCGGCCGATCAACGAGCGCACGCGGATTCGGCCGGAAAGGCCAGGCACGCCAGGCCGCAAGGAGCAGAGACCGCGGACGATCAGGTCGACTTCGGTCCCGGCCTGGGATGCGGCGTAGAGCGCCTCGACGATTTCGGGGTCGACCAGGCTGTTGACCTTGAGGATGATGCGACCGCCGCCCGGACGGGCGGCTTCGCGCCGGATCATGCGGATGATGTTGGAGCGCAAGCCCACCGGCGCGACCAGGAGCCGGCCGAATCGACGCTGGCGGCTGTAGCCGGTGAGGAAGTTGAAGAGCTCGGAGACGTCCGAGCCCAGCTCGGGGTCCGCCGAGAGCAAGCCGACGTCTTCATAGATCTGTGCGGTCTTGGGATTGTAGTTGCCGGTGCCGACGTGGACATAGCGTCGGATGCCATCTGTTTCTCGTCGAACAACCAGCGCGACTTTTGCGTGCGTCTTGAGGCCGACGACGCCATAGACGACGTGGACGCCGACCTGCTCCAGCTCCTGGGCCCACGCGATATTCGCTTGCTCGTCACCGCGCGCCTTCAGTTCGACGAGCGCCACCACCTGCTTGCCGCTCTCGGCCGCGCGGATCAGCGCCCGGACGATAGGACTCACCGGGCCAGAGGTGCGATAGAGCGTCTGCTTGATGGCAAGGACGTCGGGATCGTTGGCCGCCTGGTCGATGAAGGCTTCCGCCGAGGTGGTGAAGGAGTCATAGGGGTGATGGACGAGGATGTCCCCGTCCTTGAGGGCCTCGAAGATATCGGCCTGCTCGACCCCGACGCCCTGCAGCCGCCGCTGGGTGACGGGAGTCCATGGCTCGCCCTTGAGATCGGGACGGTCGAGCGCGTAGATCGCCCAGAGGCTGCTCAGGTCGAGGAGGCCGTCGACGCGGTAGACGTCCGTGGGTTCGAGCTCGAGCTCACGGACGAGCAGGCCCAACACTTCGTCGGACATCCCGGCATCGACTTCGAGTCGGACGACCTGCGCCTTGCGCTGCTGCCGGCGCAACTCGTTCTGGATGGCGGCCAGCAGGTCCGCCGCTTCCTCGTCGACCAGGTCGAGGTCGGCGTCGCGAGTCACCCGGAAGGGGTGCTGGCTGACGATCTCCATCCCGGGAAACAGCTCGCTCACGTAGAGCGCAATCACCTGCTCGAGCGGAATGAACCGCTTCCCGTCCGGCAAAGCGATGAAGCGAGGCAGCAACGGCGGCACCTTGACACGGGCGAAGCGCATCTGGTGACGGACCGGGTCGCGCACCATCACCGCGAGGTTGAGCGAGAGGTGAGAAATGTACGGAAAGGGATGCGCCGGATCCACCGCGAGCGGCGTGAGCACGGGGAAGATCCGGGCACGAAACTCGGCGAGGAGGTAGTCGTGAGCCGCCTCATCGAGGTCGGCGACCGAGGCGATCGATACCCCTTGCTGCTCGAGGGCCGGCGCGATATGGCGCCTGAAAAGATCGGTGCTTCGCTGGAGGAGGGTCCCGGACCGCTGGTGAATGGCTCGCAACTGCTCGCCGGTGGTCATGCCGTCGGGCGATGTCTGCGGGAGGGCGGCGTGGACTTGCTCTTTCAGGCCGGCGACCCGGACCTGGAAGAACTGGTCGACGTTCTCGCCCAGGATCGCCAGGAACCGCACCCGCTCGAGCAGCGGCAGCGAGTCGTCCTCGGCCATGGCCAGCACGCGATCGTCGAAGTCGAGCTGCGAAAGCTCCCGGTTCAGGTAGCGCGGCTGGGATTGGACCGGGGCCGGCTGCGAGGAAGGGGCTTCAATGGTGGCGCCCTGGACGGTCGGTGCTGAAGCTGCCGGCAACTGGTCCCAGAGTGACACCGGGGCAGGCTGGGCAGGCGCAGACGTCTCGAACCTAGGCGTGCCTTCCCCCATCGGCCAAGTATAGGGAGGCTAGATTAAGGGACCAGCTACGGGTTGAGTCCCGATCGAGGAGGGCAGCTGATGGAGCGGGAGACGAGACTCGAACTCGCGACTCCGACCTTGGGAAGGTCGTACTCTACCAACTGAGTTACTCCCGCTCGGCTAGCCGGATTTTAGCATCGCTCCTTCGCAGTTCCTGGCACATCGGCCAGATGACCCCGATCAACTCCGCCATACGCGCCGCCGTTACTTTCACCCGGGCCGCATCGAAGACCTCGACCGGGTGTGTCTCGTACAGCCGAATCCAGCCACGATCCCAGGGCTCGAGGTCGATCCGCTCGCCGAGGCGCGCCTTGATCATCAGCAACTGCCGTGCCAGCCCGGCGGCGATCCG
>Ga0066680_10000268_pt1 | contig 16056 bp, 17 predicted proteins | sample GraSoiAngelo_129_FD_62297 | JGI IMG/M metagenome (GOLD analysis project Ga0066680, IMG submission 62297) | Grasslands soil microbial communities from the Angelo Coastal Reserve, California, USA - 14_0927_12_40cm | ecosystem: Environmental > Terrestrial > Soil > Grasslands | place: USA... | reverse complement strand
ACCCAAGCCGGTTGCCATCGGAGCTGATGGCGAAGAAGAACCTCAAGACTCAGATTGGCTTAAGAGAATATCGTCTTCTTGAGTACATCTAGTGGGATGGAAGATTCGCTCCTACCTCCTTTTCAGCGAACCCTTTTTCTGAGACAAGTACAAAGCATGCCTATTGGAAACAACCTATCATATTGGTCTTGGGTATAACGACACCAAAACAAGAAAGAAGGCAGAGCAGGACTATATATCATTCTGGGAAGAACAGGCAAAGAGTCTACACTGGTTTGAAAAATGGAATAAGGTACTAGAATGGAATCCTCCGTTTGCAAAGTGGTTTCTAGGAGGCAAGATTAATGCCTCGTACAATGCCCTTGATGTTACAGTAGCAAAGAACCCAGATAAGAAAGCTATACTGTGGGAAGGAGAAAAGGGAGAGACAAGGACTCTCACCTATCAGGAGCTATTACAATATGTATGCAGATTTGCAAATGCTCTCAAATCACTTGGAGTCAAAAAAGGCGATAGGGTTACAATCTATCTTCCAATGATTCCGGAGTTGATAATATCTATGCTTGCTTGTGCAAGGATTGGCGCCATCCACACTGTAATATTCTCGGGATTTAGTGCCCAGTCTATAAGAGATAGAGTCGATGATTCAAAGTCCAAGGTGATAATTACGGCAGACGGGGGGTTTAGGAAAGGAACTGTAGTCAAGCTAAAAGAAATAATTGATCAAGCCATAAAAGATTTTGATTTTGTAGAAAACGTAATTATATTTGAGCATGCAAATATTCAGGTTTCTTACACTAAAAAAGACAAAAAATGGCAGGATCTGATAAAAAACAAATCCTCTTTGTGCGAAGCAGAAAAACTTGAGAGTGTACATCCGCTTTACATCTTATACACTTCGGGAACAACTGGAAAACCAAAAGGAGTACTGCATGGTACAGGTGGTTACTTAATTCATTTATACAGTACATTCAAATGGGTTTTTGATATCAAAGATTCCGACATTTACTTTTGCACTGCTGACATAGGTTGGGTGACAGGTCACAGCTATGTAGTATACGGCCCTCTGTTGCATGGAGCAACACAGATAATGTATGAAGGTGCGCCAGATTATCCAACACCTGCAAGAATGTGGAAAATTATAGAAAAATACAAAGCTACTATCTTCTATACCACCCCTACCGCATTACGCATGCTCATGAAATATGGAGATGACCTTCCTAATTCAAATAATCTTTCTAGCTTGAGACTACTTGGAACAGTGGGCGAACCAATAAACCCAGAAGTGTGGAGGTGGTACTACAAAACAATAGGAAAAGAAAGGTGTCCGATTGTCGATACTTGGTGGCAGACTGAAACAGGGGGAGTGATGATCTCACCTGTCCCAGGACTTGAAACAATTCCCTTAAAGCCTGGTTCTGCAACAAGACCAATCCCTGGTGTGCTGGTATCAGTGGTTGATGAAAACGGAAAAGATCTTCCAGCTGGAACAAAGGGATATCTTGTAATAAAACAACCGTGGCCTGGCATGCTTCTTACACTGTGGGGAGATGATGAAAAATACAAGGCGGTTTACTGGTCGAAATACAAAACAATGTACTATCCAGGAGATTATGCAATAAAGGACACAGACGACTATTTTTCCATGCTAGGAAGAGCCGATGACGTTCTAAAAGTCGCAGGACATAGACTGGGCACAGCTGAACTAGAAAGCGGATTTGTCTCACACAAGTCAGTGGCAGAGGCAGCAGTGTGTGGTATCCCTCATGATGTAAAAGGAGAATCAATCATTGCGTTTCTTGTTCTAAAGGAGGGATTTGCTCAGACACCACAGCTCAAAGACGAGATAATTGCTCATATTAGACAAGCGATTGGTCCTATTGCCACCCCCGACCAATTGCATTTTGTATCAAAGCTACCAAAGACTAGAAGCGGAAAAATAATGAGAAGACTTCTCAAGGCAATCGCAAAAGACGAACAGATTGGAGACATTAGTACTCTTGAGGACGAAGCATCGGTTGACGAAGTACGATCTGCACTAAGCGAATTAAGACAGACCATTCAAAAGAACAAGATCAAATAGATATTATCTGAAGCTTGGAATTTTGACTAATTTTGTATTTGTCTAAAAACCCAGACGTGACTTCTAGGACATATTTTGCTTGTTTACCGTCTGCATTTTTCACCGTACACGCTACCGTTTCCACTGCAGACTTGCATGGCTGAATGTTCTTTTCAATATGAACAACATTTCCATTGCTGTCAAACCAAATTATATCCAGAGGGAATTGCATGTTTAGCATCCATATTGGTATTACCTGTTCCTGATCGAAAACAAAGATCATTCCTTGGTCGTATGGTATCTCATTTTGGAACATAAGTCCACGAATTTTTTGAGCATCAGTTTCTGCTATCTGGACATTTAAGACTATATCATCAATCTTGACAGTTCCTTTTGAAAACTTGACTTCGGCAAGTTTGGAGTCAGAAGGAATCGTAAATACACCTACAGCTCCAATAATCACTGCAGCAATTGCTACTGGAACTAGAACTTGGGCTCGTGTTGCCACAAAAAATTGAAGATACTGTCTAGTTAAAAACTAATGCAGAATATAAAAGATCATCTACTCATTTTATCTTTGATCTGGCTTACATGTCTTGCGAATTTCTTGGTTTCGTGGCCGACGTCTTTTAGTGTAGCACCATTGTAAACCCTATCAAGGTATCTTCCAGCAAGAATCATAGGTCCGCCTATTACATTAGTTATTCCAAAAGGCTCTGGCATAAAAAACAAGATAAAGCCAATTTTTTGAAGTTTTTTGCCTGGCGCAGGAACTCGGTGCAGCGCAGCAAGAGAACGGGCAGTTCCAGTGTCATCTAGGCCTCCAAGCGCGGAATAAACCTCAGCTCGTCGTTTCATCGAGTCTCTCAATCTTTTAATTTTATGAATACCTGTCCTAAGATCCTTATCCATTCCACCAAATCTTAAGAAAAATAGTTAAGATTCCATGCAAAAGATCAATCACAAGGAGGTAAAGATTTCTTAGCAAGAGAGATCAGGTTAATATCGCTTTGAGCATATCTAAATCCCCAAACTATAAGACAATCACGCAAATTCATTACATATCTAAAGGCTAACCCAAAAATTCTTGCAAGTTTTCAATAATTAATCGTGAATTACTACCTTGATGTCATTTTTTGACATTACCGCATTAATTATTCTCTTTCCAGAGCTTGATTTTTTTGCAATTATTATTCTGCCTCTTTTGCCAACACTGCTAGACAACAAGTGTTTATCATTGACATAAATGTCTGCATTCATTCCGGTCTTGGCACTGTCAACTTCAAGTACCAAATTATTTCCAGATTCAGACATTTCAAACCATTGGCTCTTTGTACTAGATTGGTCTTTTTCTTCTACATCGATGTGAACCCCAAGTGTTTTTTCAAGTTCGTTTATTGTTGAACCTCCTCTCCCTATAAGAGATGCAATGGAATCTTTGTCGACTCGAACCCTGATGCTATTATTTGAAAGAATCTCAATTTCGGCATCAGAATCGAACCTGCGAATCGTCTCCCTGATTTTTGATTCTGCAAGTCTCTCGATGCCGCCGCTTTTTGCATCTTTAGATATTGGGATCACGATGTTTTCCTCACCGTACGTGTAAATCTCGTATTCCAGATTGTGATTTTCAAAGTTTCTTACCTCGATTACAGGTCTTGCCAAGTCTTGCTCTGTCATGCCAGTTGGTACTTTTACTTTGAACTCTAACTCGTATACTTTAGAGATCTCGCCTCCTTGTACAAACACGACAGTATCTAAAATATGAGGAATCATGCCAAGCTCTATTTTTCCTATGAATCTTTGTATTGCGTCAAGTGGTGCATTTGCATGTACTACGCCTACCATCCCAACCCCTGCCAATCTCAGATCAGAAAACACTCTAAAGTCATGATACCTTCTAATCTCATCGTATATTGTATAATCAGGTCTTACAAGCAGTAAGATATCTGCGGCGTTTTCAAAACTTCCATCAAGCTGGGTATATTGAGTAATTTTTTCATCAACTTGCAGGTCTCTTGGAGATTCAAAAGTTTTGACAATTTTTCCTTTCTTGGAATAGAAATCAGCAAGGCTTGAAGCAAATGTGCTCTTTCCAGAACCAGGAGCTCCTGCTATGAGTATTCCTTCAGCTTTCTCAGAAAGTCTTTGCATAAGTTTTTCAGTAATTTTGTATTGCTCCAATGACAATTTCACTATAGGATGAGTAATTGTAATTTCATAACTATCTGAAAAAGGAGGGTGTGTTATTACAACTCTAAAATCTCGGTATTGAATAACGAGGGCACCAGGTTTTGAGATCTCAACAGCCCCTGCCTGCGTGGCTCTAGAGGCTTCCAAAATCTCTGCTGTAATTCCTTCAAGATATTCCTCTATCAGTACTTTATCTTCTAATTCTACCAAAGAAAATGTACCTGGCTTTCCACGTTTTGCAACAGGGCGCGTTCCTTCTTTTAGATGTACACTCATGGTTTGGGAGTCGAAGAACTTTTCAAATTCCAGATCAGTTATCTTGACTTGAGGCTTTGAGTAGCTGGTCTTAACACCTTCCGCCTGGGCAACCAAAGCTTGTACGTAATCTGCAGTGTAAAACGTCGCATCGTTCTTTTTTGCTATGTCCTTTATTATTGCATCAATACGCCCGTGTCTTGCAAGCTTGATGTCTTCCATACTAGGACGTTCGCCCTCGAACCTGAGCACTATGTTGTTCTTTTCAGCAAGCTCACGTATTTTTTTTATCTCCTCAAGACCGACAAACCCATAATCTTTACTTTGCGACGCTTGAGATTGGAGCTCATCCAACACAGCGACTGGTACGATAATTTCACAATCCTTGAGCTTTCCTGATTCGATTAGTTTTGTAATCTCTCCATCTATTACTATGCTGGTGTCAACAACTACTTTATCCATTGAAGACACAGCTTCTTTGGTACTTTTTAATCATAGCTTTTATGAATTAACAACTTCGGTTATAGTTTTTAAAACATCTTGAAAATTAAATGGTTTGAGAATATAGGCGCGGGCACCAGCACTAATACAATCTCTAATCGTATTTTGATTATCGGTTGCCGTAATCATGATTATCTTTGCTTTAGGATTTATCTTAATGATTTCTCTTAGCGCTGCCAACCCATCCTTTTTGGGCATGGCCATGTCTAAGAGCAAAATCTCAGGTTTTGTCTCGATGAATAGTTCGATTGCTTCACTACCGTTTGTAGCTTCACCAACAAGCTCATGCTTTCCTATCTCTAGGATGTCTCTTAGTACCATTCTTATGGAATCCGAGTCGTCTGCTATCATTACACGAATCATTTCTTGGATACCGTTAGTCACTTTTGTATATAAGCAAAAAATTGTATTTACCACTCGGATATTTCCGGAAACGCAATGCGTACTCTGTCTCTAAAATCATCTACGTCATTGATGTTGTGACCGTTGAAAAGATTTGTCATCTTTTTGATTGCTTCAATTATAATTATGTATGATCCTTTTAGGACGCCGTTGTTGATTATGTGTTTTAGGACGGTAGCAACTGTTTTGGCAATCTCGCCCACTTTATCTTGACCCATCATAGGTGCCAAACCTCTGATCTTGTGAAGATGCAACTCGATCTGTTCCGAGTTTACGAAAATATGTTCGTCATTATTGCAATTTGATAAAACCTGGTCCAATCGATCCAATTCATCTTTTATTTCCTGCCTAGCAACCTTGAGAAAATCGTCAGACATTTTAACTAATTAACAGATATGTTTTATACTAACTTTTATAGGATCACAGGTTCGCTTCCTACCTAATGTGAAAATAACCCAGAAGACCTTCTTATTACTTGGAGTTATTATTGGAGTCTCGGCGATTAATCTGTATTTATTAGTGTCTACTGCTCAAGAAAATCAAGCAGTCCTACATTCGATAAGTGACGCCAACGATCTCAAGGTAATTGTTGAAAGAATCGCTGGTACTGCAAATTCCATAGCAAGTGGTAACGAACAAGACAGATCTACTTTGCAAACTGAGATGGATGATTTTGACACAATCTACAGCGTTTTGGGAGCTGGTGGAACTCATAAGGGATACAGTGTTGTTACAGTTCCGCTAGAATTGAAATCAGTTTATGAGGAGGTGGACAACTCTTGGCAACAGTACAAAATCGACGCAGAAACAATCAAAAAAGAATCAGTGTTCAATCCACAAGTTGTGGATTCTCTAAAATACATCCTTGGAAAAAATGGAGACCTACTTTCACTGGCAAATGGTATCACAAATGACCTTGCACCATTAGACAGGAATTTCAATAGGCACAAACAGATAGCAGCTGAAATGGTAACAATTGCAAAAGATATTGCAGAAAAAACACTACTCATATCAATTGGCGAGCAAGGTAACATAACAGCTGCAATAAAAAAAGATAGGGTTCTTTTTGATGCAGATTTGAAAAAATTAGAAGACTTACCATTGGATAGTCCTGAATTTAATGCCTATGATATTACACAAGAATCACTACAACAGATTCCAAGAGAAAACTCTGATTCTATTAGACAGCTTGATCCGCTCTGGGAAGCTGTTCGAGTCAAAATAATGTTTATTGAATCCAATCCAATCCTGTCAAAGGAATTTGGTGCAGCACTACGCAGCCTGGACGACCATAGAACTACCCTGCTTGGGATATCATCAACATTCGTAGACGGATGGAACCAATTAATCGATTCCAAATTACATGATAGAGTAATGGTAGTTCAGGCACTACTAATTGTTGACATAGCGGTCTTTGTGTTAGTTATGCTTTCAATAAGAAAATCTTTGAGTCCTCTTGGCATGATGATAAAAACTATTGGAAGAATCAGGGAAGGATTTTACGGTGAAAAAATAGAATATACTGCTAACGACGAAATTGGCGAACTTTCTGCTACGTTCAATGCAATGTCAAGTACTATCAAAATGAAAGACGAAGAAACCAAGAAGATGGAGATGGCAAAAGATGAATTTCTAGCCATGATCACGCATGAATTGAAAACACCTCTCGTTCCGATACAAGGTTACTCAGACATCCTAATTGGTGAACATCTTGGCCCTTTAAACAAAAACCAAAAGGATAGATTAGAAGTGATTAGATCAAGCTCTGCTACTCTGCTACAGCTTATTTCAGATCTGCTTGACGCACAAAAATTGGAACTGGGTCAACTTAGGATAAAGAAATCAAACAATAATCTAAGAGAAACAATGGAAAAAACAATTGTAGCCATGGCACCACAGACAATGTCTGATCAGATCTCACTTACCCACAACGTAACACAAGATCTTTACGCAAACTATGACAATGACAGAATTACACAGGTGCTCATGAACTTGATTAAAAATAGCTTCAAAGCATGTTCTCCAAAGGTAGGAAAGATAGAAATCTCAGCTGAGGAGCATCCAACTGAAGTGATAGTCTCAGTTAAGGATAATGGGAGAGGAATTCCTGCAGACGCAATTGACAACATATTCAAAAAGTTTTATCAAGTTGACACCTCTCTTACGCGTGAAAAAGGCGGTAGCGGCCTAGGTCTTTCGATTTGTAAGGGAATCATAGAAGCCCATGGGGGCAGGATCTGGGGGCAAAGCCAGCCTAACAAGGGTGCGACTTTTTCATTTTCTATTCCAAAGTCTGAAGATTCCAGAACTGCTATATAATATACAAATACTTGAGTGTGAACCTCTCAAGTGTTGCTGCAAGACTATGCTGAAAAAGCTATTGTATTTGCTGTTCAAAGTGGAGCTCAATATTGCGACGCAAGAGCGGAAGCGATAACAAGCAATGGATTTGTTTTAGAAAACGGGGAAATTGAACATTTTTCATCTGTCAGTGATAGGGGTTTAGGGATACGTGTTCTGGCAAGTGGGGCATGGGGCTTTTGTTCTATATCCGATCCACAATCGATAGATCAAATAAAAAGTAGCGCAGAAGAAGCTGTAAAAAGTGCATTGCACTATGCTTCACTTAAGAAACAAAAAACCAAGCTTGCTGAGGTTCATGCATTCGTGGATAAGGTAGATCTTAAGATTGAACAAAGGCCTTCAATTGAAGAAATGGTAGAGATTGCGCTTGAATGTGATAAAATAATTAGGAGCAAAAAAAGAATAAACAAATCTTCTATATCAATTCATCATGACAGTTTTTCCAAATATTTTGTAAATAGTGAAGGTGCAAAGATATCACAGAATTTTGATGATGTTATAGCCAATCTATCTGCAACTGCGCATGAATTCGGCCTTACAGAGACAGCAAGCTCAACCGAAGGGGGTAGAGGGGGTATGGAAATGATAACAGGTCAAAATGACATCACGAAAGTTGCTGAATCAGTGTCTCAAAAGGCTAGTGAATTAATTGACGCAAAAGGGGTGAAAGAAGAAAAAGCGACAGTCGTAATGAATCCTGATTTTGTCGCATTGCTTACTCATGAAATTCTAGGGCATCCATCTGAAGCCGACAGAGTGCTTGGAAAAGAAATGGCTTGGGCAGGGGGTGCTTGGTGGACAGGAAAACTTGGTGGCAGAGTGGGGTCCGACGAATTAAACGTGATGGATGATCCAACGATTACTTCGAGTCTAGGGTGGTACAAATATGATGATGAAGGTGTAATTGCGACTAAAAAATCACTAATTGAGGATGGTGTCTTAACAAGTCATATGCAAAGTAGAGAAACAGCTTCAGTTTTCAACTCGGAACCAAACTCAGCCATGCGCGCAACTGGATATGCGTTTATGCCGCTGGTCAGAATGGCATGTACTTGTATAGAGCCTGGGGACTGGAATCCTAGCGAGATGATTAAAGATATTAAAAATGGATATCTTGTTTGCAACATGAAGGTCCCTTCAATAGATATGATGAGGTACAATTGGAGCATATCTTGTCAATATGCCCAAAAAATAGAAAACGGTGAACTTGGGGAATTGTTAAGAGATGTTATAGTACTGGGAACTGCACCTGAATTCTTCAATTCAATTGATGCCAGAGGAAAAGATTTCATCGTGCGACCTATTACAAATTGCGGTAAGGGTGATCCGATGCAAATAATGAGAATGGGAAATGGCGGTCCGCATATTCGTGGTACAGCTACCGTAAAAAGTGTAGGGATTTGAAATGTCAGAAGAAATTATTGCCCTCAGAAAAAGGGTGATGTCGTGCATCAAGTGCGGTCTGTCAAAGTCACGAAAAAATGCCGTTCCAGGCTCAGGAAATATTCAATCAGAAATCATCTTCATCGGTGAGGCTCCAGGCAGAAGTGAAGATCTTCAAGGAGAACCATTTGTTGGCACAGCAGGTCAGATCCTGTCTGAAGCTTTAGAGTATGCAGGGTTGAAAAGAAGTGATATCTACATAACTAATGTAGTTAAATGCAGACCTCCCAATAACAGACAACCACTTAAAGAAGAACAAGACGCCTGTAGGGAGCATTTGTTAAAAGAATTAGAGATAATTCGTCCTAAGATGATATGTATTCTTGGCAACACTGCATTTAGTTCACTATTAAATGGTAACTCGATAACTAAAAACAGAGGAAAAATTATCCACAGGGCCGGTCAGCTCTATTTCGTCACAATTCACCCTGCCGCCGCTATTTACAATCCTGATCTGCGTCAGGTTTTAAAAGATGATATGAAATTTCTGGCACAAACACTTGACAAAATAAAAAAGGGTTTGCAAATAGAAACTTTAGAATGAAAATTATTCCACGTTCGTTTTATCAGAGAAATACAGTTGATGTAGCACAAGCTCTGTTAGGACAGGTGCTGGTAAGAAGAATAACTGACAAGATTATATCTGGTGTAATTGTGGAAACGGAAGCATATAGATACAGAGACGATGCAGCTAGTCATTCTTTTATGGGAAGAACTGAACGGAACAGAGCCATGTTTGAAGAGGTTGGCAGGGCGTATGTGTATTTTACATATGGCATGCATTTTTGTGTAAATGTAGTGGCAAGAGACAATGACTCAGAAGCTGGCGCAGTTCTATTACGTGCCCTCGTACCAAAAAAAGGACTTGATTTTATGGTGAGACAACGAAAGACCAAGGTCATTTCTAATCTTACAAACGGACCTGCAAAATTAACGCAGGCTTTACGGATAACCAATGAGCAGTATGGTGAAGACCTAACCAGAAAGTCTAGTCTTTATATAATCGAAGGCAAGAAAGTCACAAAGTCTGATATTGACACTAGGCCACGAATTGGAATTAAAAAAGCCACAGATAAGTTGTGGAATTTTAGAATTTAAATAAATTTTTCATGAAATAAATCTAGGAAGACTATGACGGTGGTCTGACTACAAGAGTAGCTGTCAAGTCCATAGATTTTCCTTGTCTATTAACAGTTAAAACTATCTTGTCACCCACATTTTTTTGTTCATCTAGGTAGGAAATGACATCGTAAATCGTCTTTACAGGATGACCATCTATTGCGGTTATGATATCACCACCGTATGGAATTTTGTTCTCATCAAGAGTGGCGGCAGTAACACCAGCCTTATCAGCTGGCCCTCCTGGTACAACTGTTTCGACTATGACCCCCTTGAAGTTTCTTGGTAAACCATTAGCAAGTGAAATATCAGGGTTCATACTTGTTCCCGCTATTCCGAGATAAGGATGTGAGTAATTTCCATCCTTGATTAAAACAGGAGCTATTCTCTTAATCGAATTTGCAGGGATTGCAAATCCAATTCCTGCAAAATCACCTGTGTTGGTTTTAATAGCTGTATTCATTCCAACTACTTGTCCTTGCACATCTAACAGTGGTCCACCGGAATTACCTGGATTAATTGCAGCATCAGTCTGAATAACATCAGGTATGGAAAATCTGACAACATTCTCGTTTTGAAGTAAACGGCCTACCTGACTTACTATTCCGGTGGTCATGGTGTCGCTTAGTCCAAAAGGATTTCCTATTGCGATGACTTGTTGGCCAACGTCGAGTTCTGAGGAATCACCAAGTGTAAGAGGGATAAGATTCTCGTCTGAGTAATTATCAATTATCTGTATGACTGCAATATCACTATCTGGGTCTGTTCCTACTACTTTTGCGGTGTAGGTATTTCCATCGACAAATGTTACATCTACCGTCTTGACACCTTCAACGACATGATTATTAGTAATTATCCGTCCTTCCTTGTCATAAACAAAACCTGACCCAAGTCTTGTGGATTGACCCTGAAGTGGTTCTCCGTTTATTATGATGCTATTGTCGGTCGTGGAAACTTTGCTGGTAATTTGCACTACAGAATTCTGGACTCTTTTGAAAATGTCTGTTAACGAGGAGTCTTGAATTGAGGATGAACCAGACAGTCCTTGTGGTCCCGGCGGACCTGGAGGGCCTGGAGGACCTTGTGGACCTGGAGGTCCTTGAACAGTTGCCTGCGATATATCGCTCAAAGGTCGGTTGTTGGTGAACTCTACAATAACAGTTGCCGAAAGGGCAATAATTATTCCAATAAGAACAATCTCTATCTTTCTCGTAGCGGATCAAGGCAAATTAGTTGGAACCGAAATAATATCCTTTACGAAGCTTTGTTAATCATTACATAAATATACACACAAGGCAGTTATCTCATATTGGTAAAGAAGCAGAAAAATAATACTAAGAGTAGTCCAATTTCTAAAGGCACTTTAATAGGAATGGCAATAATAGCAGCCGCTGCAATAGGGGGAGGCGCTTACCTTTGGAACTCCTCAGTCCCAGTAAACATGAACACTCCGGTATTTGCAACTCCGTCTAACATCTACATCAAAGCTATACACACAGATCAAGGATATGCATTTGACGAACAATCCACGAGAACAGGTAAGAGAACATTATCTGGTACAAACATAGATCCTTCCATTCACATTCCAAAAGGCACTTTGGTATCGTTGCATGTGATAAATGAGGACAAAGACACAGGCTCAGAGCAAGACTTGAACATAGACTCATTTAATGTTCATACAAGACACTTGAAGTACTTTGGAGCTCAGACTATCAACTTTGTTGCTGACAAAGATGGCAGTTATACATACTATTCTAGTATCCACCCTGAGATGAAAGGAACTATAGTGGTGGATCCGTAGGAAATGAAATGTAAAATATTTTCTAGAAAATTCTGGTATCTGTTAAAGGAGATCTCGCATCTTGGTGGATGACGAAGGACGCAGGTTTTCTCGCATAGACGTGCTTGACCTCATGGATAGTTTCATTGATAGAATATTGGAAATAAGGAGAATACTTTTAGGGGTCTCTATTTCAGCTCTTATTCTCGCTCCCTTTGCGATAGGGCTCTCGATTTTCCTAATGACACATCCCCGCTTCTTTGGTGTGCTTGAGAGAGAATATGAATTTGGTGCTATACTGAGCGTCTTGCTTGGAGTTATTATATCTGTGTCACTGGTGTGGCTTGTTACAGGAATTAGGCAACATATGGCTCTGAAATCATGGAATAAAAGATATCAGGAATATCTCAAGCAAAAAGAGGAGATTAATCGAAAGATAGCATCTGAATATGGTTTAGAGCAAGATTAAAGATTCTCTTTTTTCTCGCCAACACTCTTCTTACGTGGGAACACATTTTCATAAGGTTCCAAGATTGTCTTACAAAATTCTATTCCTTTGGATGTTGGCTTGTAAATAGTAATAATACGCTTTCCTAATGATTGTTCCACACTAGTGATCAAGTTATTTGCTTCCAATTCGTCAAGTATTGGTTTGTGTTTCTTTAAATTTAATCCGCAAAAGCTTACCAAGGCAGTCTGGTTGAGCTCACCATATTGAACAAGCATCAAGATGATGTCTTTTATAATGTAAATTCTGTCGCGATAGCTAGAACCAGACATTTATCATGTCTCCATCAAGACTCTTCCATATAATCCCTAATTGTCATTATTCTATAATTTGATCCTAAAGAACGCTAATATCCTCTTGCAAAGATTACTTCTAACTTGCTTGGTTTTTTGCAAATAATGCAGGACGAGTTCGAATTCTTTCCATCAAATGGAATTACTCGAATATCTGCACCAGTCGATTCCTTGATAGTTTCCTCACATTTCTGATCACCGCACCATGGCGAGTAGAGAAACATTCCTTTTTCTAATTCCTTTTTGAATTCATCAAAATCTGTTACCTTCTTTATTCTGTCATTAAGAATCTTTTTCGCATTCTCAAATAGTGTCTTTTGTATTTCATTTAACACGTTTATTACTCCATCCTTCACATTCATATCGAAAGTTAGATCTGTCTTCTTTAGATTATCGCGTCTCACCAGTACCATCTTACCTTTTGCAAGGTCTTTTGGACCAATCTCAATTCTGAGTGGCACCCCTTTCATTTCCCAATCGTTGAATTTGTAACCTGGAGTAAATTCATCTCTTGAATCAATTTGAACGCGCAGATTCTTCTTCTCTAAGATCACTTTTAGTTGCATGGATTTATTGAGTACTGTTTCCCTGTCTGTGGGAGAATAATAGATTGGTACAATTACTATTTGGATAGGTGCAACGCGAGGTGGCAAAACAAGACCTTTGTTATCGCCGTGAACCATGACAAGTGCCCCAATAAGACGCCACGAGACTCCCCATGAAGTTTGCCAGGCAAAAGTCTCTACATTTTGTTCATCAAGAAACTTTACGTCAAATGGCTTAGAAAAGTTCTGACCAAGAAAATGCGACGTTCCCATCTGTAATGCTTTGCCATCTGGCATAATCGCTTCTATAGTAGTTGTGTAGACAGCTCCCACAAACTTCTCTTTTTCACTCTTCTTTCCTGTAATCACTGGGATGGCAAGTTCTTCTTCTATCGTTTTTTTATATATGTCAAGTACAGTCATAACTTCCTCTTCTGCTTCATCCTTTGTTGTATGTACCGTGTGACCTTCCTGCCATAGAAACTCTGAAGTTCTCAAGAAAGGTTTTGTAGATTTAATCTCTGCCCGCAAGGCGGAATTCCAGAAATTAATTTTGAGCGGCAAGTCTCTCCAGCTCTTTATCCATTTGGAATACATCGAGTATGCAAGTGTTTCCGAGGTTGGTCTTAACGCAAGACGATCTCCTATCTCCGTATCCCCAGAATGAGTAACCCAAAAGACTTCTGGAGTAAACCCAGCAAAGTGACTTGCTTCCTTGCGTAGTAAAGATTCGGGAATAAGAACAGGAAGAAAGGCGCTCTCATGACCAGTTGCTTTTAGTTTTTGATCAAGAGAGGATTTGAGAGATTCCCAGATAGAATAGCCATATGGTCTCAGGACAATTAGCCCCTTAACGGGAGCGTAATCAGCAAGTTGAGCCTTTAAAACGACTTGTGTATACCACTCACTAAAACTCTCATTCTTTTTTACTGTGATTCCTATCTCTTTGCTCAATTCCCATCATTTTGACACTTGTCCTAATGAGCGTTCTGGTCTTTTAGAGAGGATCGCCTTTACAAAGTACTTTGCCGCTTATTCTACTTTGAAAATTAGGGCATACAAAACACTGGATAAATGCTACTTCCTCCTTTAAGACAGGGCAATCAACAGATTCTTCTTTCATGCGTTTGAGCATCTTAGGACTGACACCTTTCAATTTTATTTTTCCTTTGTCATCCATCATCCCTGATATCTTGAGCTCTCCTTTGGTTTTCTCTGACAGCTTAAGAGGAATCGCAGAAACTTTGATCGGAACTTCATATTTGTGCGGAAGCTCGCCCATGGTCTTGATCTTAGAAACCTTGAATATATTACTAGTGGTGAAGAGATGATTAGATCGCTTAAGATTAATATAATCTGGTTTGTGTCTGAAAGCAGAAACTGATGTTAGCAATTTTTGATGTGGAGGGTGTATTGCTTGATGCAGAATTCCTTCCAACACTAGCGGAAAAAATTAACAAACAGGACGAAATCTGGGATATCACAAGAAAAGGTATCGAAGGAGTAATAAACTGGGAGGAAGGGCTGAAAAAAAGAATCGAGATTCTTAGGGGAATAAGCTATGAGACATGCAAAGAAGTTGCAGATTCGCTAAAAATCATGACTGGCGCAAAAGAGACATGCCGCGCATTAAAGGCTGCAGGCTGGAAATTGATGGCAGTTTCTGGAGGATTTACAATAATGACTGATAGACTACGAGATGAACTTGATTTGGATTGTGTCTTCGCTAATGAACTGATTTTTAAGAATGGTAAGCTGGATGATGTCAAAATACACGTGGACTCGGACAAAGCCAAGTCAGCCACGATTAAAGTAAAAGAGTGGAAAGAGGAGAAAAAGAATATTACAGTGGTAGTCGACGGAGCAAATGATGTCAAGTTATTCGACATATGTGGACTGGGAGTAGCGTTTAGGGCACAAGATATTGTTAAAGACTTGGCAACTATAACGCTTGAAGAAAAAGACCTTTGCAAACTAATCGATCTTATCAACAAGCATTATGGTCTAGAAATACGATTGCAGACTCTGGCCTAGACAGAATATGATTTTAAGCAGTTAAAGAATAGATTTCTAGTTGGTCTTAGAAATAATTCCTGTTGAGATAGAAAAAGAGATCAAACCAGGTGATAACGTAGTTGGACTTATGCTACTTGCAAAATCAAAGCCGCAGTTAAAGAACGGAGATATTCTAGTCTTTACGCAAAAAATTATCTCAAAACAAGAAGGACAAGTTGTTAACCTCTCTGAGGTAACTCCTACACTTCTTGCTACAGGAATAGCAAGTGAATACGGTAAAGATCCAAGAGTCGTGCAACTCATACTTGACGAGTCAAAGCGGATAATAAGAATGAAAAGTGGAGTAATAATATCGGAAACAAAACATGGTTTTGTTTGTGCAAACGCTGGTGTTGATGAGAGTAATGTACAAAGAGGTCATGTCACATTGCTACCTGTTAACCCAGAATTGTCAGCACAAAAATTGAGAAAAGAAGTAAAGGATAAAGCAGGAATAGAAGTAGCTATTATAATTTCTGATACCTTTGGAAGGCCATTTAGAGAAGGGCAAACCAATGTTGCAATAGGACTCTCAG
>Ga0066680_10000266_pt1 | contig 16088 bp, 13 predicted proteins | sample GraSoiAngelo_129_FD_62297 | JGI IMG/M metagenome (GOLD analysis project Ga0066680, IMG submission 62297) | Grasslands soil microbial communities from the Angelo Coastal Reserve, California, USA - 14_0927_12_40cm | ecosystem: Environmental > Terrestrial > Soil > Grasslands | place: USA... | reverse complement strand
ATACGCGTTGTGCTGGATGGCGTTCATCGGATTGCCGTGGCCGAGGAAGACGGCCGGCATCGCGTCGCGGCCCGGGGACCGTCGGCTCATCCCTCACCGAGGGTTCACGACGAGACGGTGCGCCTTTCGGCGGCGCCGGGATCGCGCAGCCTTCCAGTCTCCAGGGCCGGCGCGGGCGGGAGCCCCGTGACCTCGAGAATCTCCTGCTCGTTGAGCGCCTCACGCGACAGCAACGCGCTGGCGAGCAGGTCGAGCTGCTTGCGGTGCGCGCCCAGCAGGCGCCGGGCTTCGTCGTGGCTCTCGCCGATGATCCTGCGCACCTCGGCATCGATGGCTTCCGCCGTCGCCTCGCTGAACGGCTTCTCGCCCGCGTATCCGCCCGAGCCGCCCAAGTACGGGTTCTCTCGCGGCGCGAGCTGCACCAGCCCGATCTTCTCGCTCATGCCCCAGCGCGTGACCATCCGTCGGGCCAGCGCGGTGGCTTGCTCGATGTCGTTTTCGGCCCCGGTGGTCCTGGTGCCGTAGACGATCTCTTCGGCCGCGCGACCGCCGAGCGCACCGATGATCCTTCCGCGCAGATAGGCTTCGGGATAGTTGTAGCGGTCGGAATCAGGCCGCTGATACGTCACGCCGAGGGCCTGCCCCCGCGGCACGATCGTCACCCGGTTCACGGGATCCGCGCCGGGCACCACGAGACCGAGGATCGCGTGCCCGCCCTCGTGATAGGCGATACGTTCTTTGTCGGCCTGACTCAAGAGGAGAGGACGCTCGGGGCCGAGCACGATCTTTTCCAGCGCGTCCAGGAAATCCTTCTGATTCACCTGGTCTTGCCCGCGGCGCGCGGCGAGCAGCGCCGCCTCGTTGACTAGATTCCTCAGATCGGCGCCCGAGAACCCCGGCGTCGCGGCGGCGAGGTCGCCGAGACTCGCCTCCTTCCCGAGCGGGACGTTACGAGTGTGGACCTTGAGAATCGCTTGGCGCCCGGTCTTGTCCGGCAGGTTGACCACCACGCGCCGGTCGAAGCGTCCGGGACGCAGCAGCGCCTTGTCGAGTACGTCCGGCTGGTTCGTCGCGGCCAGGACGATGATGCCCTGCCGGCTGGAGAACCCGTCCATCTCGGTGAGGATCTGGTTCAGGGTCTGCTCTTGCTCGCTGGACCCGCCGATGACCACCTGTCCTCTCGCTCGGCCGATAGCGTCCAACTCGTCGATGAAGACGATCGCCGGTGCGCTCTCACGCGCCTGCTTGAAGAGGTCTCGTACGCGTGCGGCACCCACTCCCACGATCATCTCGACGAATTCCGAGCCGCTCATCGAGAAGAATGGCACCCCCGCTTCTCCGGCCACCGCCCGCGCCAGCAGGGTCTTGCCCGTACCCGGCGCGCCGACCAGCAGCACGCCCTTCGGCGCGGTCCCACCCAGGCGGGTGTATTTGGGCGGATCCCTGAGGAAATCCACGATCTCGACGAGCTCGTTCTCGGCTTCGTCGATACCCGCGACATCGTCGAACGTAACCCTCGTGTCCTTCTCCTGGTCGTAGCGGCGCGCTTTGCTCTTGCCGATACCCATGAACCCGCCCCCAAGCCCCCCGCCCTGCTTGGCCGCCCGCCGAAAGAGCCAGATGTAAAACCCGATGAAGAGGAGCGTCGGTCCGAACCCGAACAGGAATGTCGTCCACGAGCCCTCGGTTTCCCCGATCGGTTTGGCGCTGATCTCGACGCCGTGGGTGATCAAGAACGCTTCCAGCCCGGGGTCGACGAACGAGGGCACCGTGGTCGTGAAAGACGTCACCGCCTTGGGCGCGCTCGGAGGCGTTGCACTGCGCTCGCTCGTCGCTGGGGGTGACCCGCCTGGCGCTGGAGCCTTTTCGCTCGGCGGCGGGTACGTGACCGGTGACTTGAATTTTCCGGTAATGACGTCGGCGCGGCTGTAGATCGCCTGGACGTTGCCCTTCGTGACTTCCTCTTTGAACAGCGTATAAGGCACGGTGACGGGGCCTTCCGCGCCCGGCATCAGGAACTTCGCCAACAAGAAGTTCACGGCCAGGACGCCCAGGAACCACAGCCACGTCCGCCGCGGTGGCATCGTCGGCTGCCCGCTACCCTTGGGCTTCGTCTCGGCCGACTGCTTGCCTCCAGCTGGTGGTGAGCTGCCCCGGCGTGCGTCCTGCGATCCCGTTGAGCTCATGGTTCCCCTCCACGGGCATACTCGATGAACGTCAAGGTCCGGCGCTCGAAGTATGCCATCGAAGGAGTCCATGAGACGGGAGTTGCCGCTGACGATCGCAATGAAAACGAGGGTTGTCCACGCCCAGGACGATCTCGAGCGCTGCGAGCGTCACGAGCGCCAGGAGCCCGTCCGAAGTGAGAAAGACGTCCATTGGGTGCTCTATTGTCGCAATATCCAGATCGACGGCGCGCGCGTACGGAGAGCAGAGACTATGGCAAAAGCATGGCGCATGGGTGATTGCGTCCGTCTCCCCGACGGCCGCATCGGACGCGTCCGCGCGAGATCGCGTGGTCAGTATCGGGTACGTGTACGGCGGACGACCAGCGCCACACATCAGTTCCTGACGTTGGCGAGCAAGGACCTCAAGAAAGCGAACTGTCCCAAGGGTTGGATGAGTCCCAAGGGGTATGCGCGCTATCTGACCGCCACGCTCGCGAAGATGCGTCAGCGGCGTGCCGCACCCGGCAGACGGAGTTGACGTGGATGCCCCAACCACTGTGGTGCGAACGGTTGGGCACGCGAGCCGCCCGCTGGAGGAGTTCCTGCATTTGCTCCGGGCTCACCGGGTGACGCTGGTCGTCGACGTCCGGAAGATGCCCGGCTCGCGGCACAACCCGCAGTTCAACCGTGACGCCCTATCGAACGCTCTCCACGAGGCCGGCATCGGCTACGTCCACCTGCCCGGTCTCGGAGGCTTGCGCCGTCGCACGCCGAGCTCACCGAACACCGGCTGGAGGAACGCCTCGTTCCAGGGGTACGCCGACTACATGCTGACGCCTGAGTTCGAGCGGAGTCTCGAAGACCTGCTGACGATGGCACGAGGCCACCGCGTCGCCTTGATGTGCGCCGAGACGGTGCCGTGGCGCTGCCATCGTTCCCTGATCGCCGACGCCCTAGTCGTGCGAGCCGTCGTCGTGGAGCACATCCTCAGCGCTTGGCGCACGCAGCAACACGTCTTGCGGCCCTGGGCCAAAGTGCAAGGGACCCGGATCACGTATCCGCCTCAGTCGTAGGAATCGTCACCGCCGGGAGAACGCGATCGGCCATCACATCAGGTGAACCGCTCCAAGTAACCAAGCTCGAGCGCGTCGCGCGTCAGGACCATCGTTTCGTGAGCGACCTGTCGGGCGCGGCTAGTCCCCTGCTCGAGCGCGTCGCGGACCAACCGCATCTTGCCTTCGAATCGAGCACGTCGGTCGCGGATAGGGTCGAGAAACGCGTTGAGGGCTCGGGCGAGTTTCTCCTTCACCTCGACGTCGCCGACGGCCCCGCGGCGATACCGATCCTTGAGGTCCGCCACCTCATCCGCGTCGGGATTGAACGCATCGTGATACGCGAAGACGGGATTGCCTTCGACGCGCCCGGGATCGGTGGCTCGGAGCCGCGCCGGATCGGTGAACATCGAGCGCACCTTCTCGCGCACGATCGACGGCGGGTCCTTCAAATAGATGGCGTTGTCGAACGACTTGCTCATCTTCGATCGGCCGTCGGTTCCAACCAGCCGCGGCACGCGGCTCATCAGCGCTTCCGGCTCGGGAAACACCTCTGCGAACTGGCGATTGAAGCGGCGCGCGAGCTCGCGCGCGAGCTCGATGTGCGGGAGCTGGTCCTCGCCCACGGGAACGAGATGGGCGCGCGGCAGCAGGATATCGGCGACCTGCATGATCGGATAGGTGAAAAAAGCCACGGGCACGGACTGCCGTCCGTGGGCCTCCAGCTCCGCCTTCAGCGTCGGATTGCGCTGCAGCATGCCCATCGGTAACAACCAGCTCAGCCATATCATGAGCTCCGCGTGCTCGGGGATCAGGCTCTCGATTACGAACGCGCCGCGCTCGGGATCGAGCCCGACCGCCAGCCAGTCGAGCGCGACCTCCCCACCGCGTCACGCACGCGCGCCACGTCGCCCGCGTAATCGGCGACCTGATAGTCCGCGATCAGAAAATGACAATCGTACGTCGCCTGGAGGCGCAACCAGTTTTCGAGCGCCCCGGCGTAGTGGCCGAGATGCAAGGGACCCGTGGGCCGGATTCCGGTCAGTACCCTCTTCGGGATCACGTCAGCGATTCGTTGAACCGATCACGTCGGCCTCGCCAATGTACCGCTCCGCGATGATGCGTCCGAGAGCGTCTCGTGCGTCCCTGACGTTTCCGCGCTCCAGATTCAGGATCGCGCCGCCGAGCTCACGGTCGCCGAAGACGTCCTCGATCCAGCGCCGAAAGTCCCCGCGCCTGAGATGGCCTTGCACGACATCGTCGTCCAGGGCGGGCAGCGCCGCGAGCAGGTCCCGAACCGTCCGAGCGCGCCTCCCCGTCGGACGGCCCTTCAGCGTGAAGACGAACTCCTGGTCAGGGCGCACCGGAACATCGGCGTACTTCGCGCGATGACGGACGTGAGCCGTCAGCCGCGGCGCGACGCGGAACCGTTTCACCGAATCGCCTGTTTCACCGAGGCGCGGGAGCAGGGCCGCCTCGTCGATCCCGAGGGAGGCCAGCATCGCCAACCACTCCGACGGTGCCGCTCCGGGCGCCACGGTCAGCAGCGCAAGGGCCTGCCGTCGATCCTCGATACGCGTGACGATCACCGCTTCGCTCGCGGCCAGGATGTCCGATGAGAGATCGGAGATGCGGTACGTCACGAGAAGGTATCCTCCCAGCTCGCGATCGAACAGCGCCGGGTCATCGAGCCGATTCAAGAAGTAGTGCGCCTCGTCGACGACGACTCGATGAGGCAGCCCGGTCGCCCGGCGCAAGCGATTGAGAGTTTCCAGCAAACGCCGCGCGAGCGCCGGCTTTTCCCCTCGAGGGGTGGCCGACAGATCCACCACCAGGCTCAAATCGGGATGCCCCAGCGCCCGTTCCATTCCGACGAACGACGGCTCGCTGCCGTCCATCCGTTCCACGACTACACCGGGGAGAGCTTCCAGGCACATGTAGTCGCCCTCCGGATCCACGATGCACAGGGAGTATCGCTGGAGGATCAACTGCTCACAGAGCAACCCGGCTACCCACGACTTCCCGGACTTCGGGTCGCCCCCGACGAGAACGTTGCGGCCGCGGATGGCGACATCGAGGGGCATCCCGCTACGCAAGGTCCCCAGGTGCACCAGACGGCGCCCCATCCGCTCCGGCGGAATCCGCGGCCGCGAAAGAATGTCCCGAATGTACGGGGCGACCGCTCTGGGGCCATCGCCCGGCACGACCTCGTCGGCGGAGCGCTTGAGCACGTCGCTGCCCCACGCGACCGCGGCACCGATCTCGCACACTTCGAGGAGCTGGTGATCATTCTCCGCGTTGCCGATGGCGACCGCGTTGTGCACTGATGCGCGCAGGCGCCAGAGCGCCTCCTGGAGCCCGCTCGCCTTGCTGACGCCGTGTGGCAGCACCATGAGCCGGCCGACGTTGAAGGTGATGGCGAGCGGCAGACCGAGACTGCGGATGATCTCGACGATGTGCGATGCCGTGTCAGCGTCCGCCTCGACCACGCACTGACCGCTCTGATGCTGGATTCCACGCCTGCTGAGCTCTGCCAGAAATCGTGGATCCGGCCTCTGGCTGAGCGTGATGGGCGACGGCAAGTCCGGAAGCCGCAGGACGGCGCCATTTTCGGCGACGATCGCGTCGAACGGAGGCGGGTCGCGGAACAGAGCGTCGAGATCGCTCAGGATACGACCAGTGACGAGCACGGTCAGCAGGCCGGCGCCCCGCGCCTCCCGAATGGCGGCGGCGGTATCCGCATTGATGGCGTCGTGCTCGGCAATCGTGCCATCGAAGTCGAGTGCGAGAACTCGGGGCTTCATGCTGTCGTCGCCTCGCTAGCGCGTTTGCTCACGTTTCGGCCGGGCCATGCGATGGTGAGCAGCAATGCGCTGTCTTCAAGGGCCTCAACGTCGTGAGGCAGGCCCAGGTCGAGGGCGAGCAGACTTCCGGCCGGTAGATCGAACGTCCGCTGGATTGCTCGAATCCGGATGTGGCCCCGGATGGTGTGGACGGAGATCCGCCCCTCGGCCTGATGGCCGGGAATGCGCGCGTTGGCTCTGAGGGCGATCAAGACGATGCGAAGATCGTCGTACTTCACGAGCGTCTTGGCGTTCTGGCCGCCGATCGGCTGAGGTTCGCGGGCGAGCTGCTCCAGCTCACCCGCGAGATCGAATTCCAGGAAGGGAGTGCCCATCGGCTGCGGATGCGGTCTTCTGCGCCGACTGTTGCCGCGACGAGCGTTTGCCATCGTGACCCCCTTTGCGTTCCGAGCGTGGCGATCCGACGCAGATAGTTACGCCGTGACACGCTTTTTCGCCTTTCCTACGAGCGTCGCGGCCGCCGAAGCACCACCACCGACCGAGGGCCCACGTTGTAGTACGCCGACTTCAGACGCGCTTCCTCCCCTGGCTCGAGGATGTCACGCGGGCTCTCTTGCGCGGTGTCGATGACGCACCGCCACTCCGCAGGCGCTCTCTCTTGCACGATGAAGTCGAGCGCCTTTCGGTGCGCGTTGACCATCACGTAGAGGTCGTCGTCGCCCTGGGACGCTCCGCGCAGATAGAAGGCGAGGCTGCGCGAAGCCTCCGAAAGATCGGCCTCTGGCCCCACGCCATGCCAGCGGATGTCGCCGCGCCAGAAGCGACTGCGGCAGAGCGAGGGGTGCGCCTTGCGAAAGGCGATCATCATGCGCGCGAACCGGAACGTGTCGCGGTGCGCTTCGAGGCGGCGCCAGTCCAGCCAGCCCGTCTCGTTGTCCTGGTTGTAGGGGTTGTTGTTGCCGCCTTGCGTGTGGAGAAACTCGTCCCCGGCGCGCAGTATCGGCGTGCCGTTCGCGAGCAGAAGCAGGCACAGGAAGTTCTTCGCCTGGCGCTTGCGCGGAGCCACCACTTCGGGCGGGGGGCCGTCGTCCCCCTCCCAGCCGCAGTTGCTGCTGAGGTTGTGGTCCGTCCCGTCGGTATTGTCGTGACCGTTCGCCTGGTTGCGCTTGCGCTCGTACGAGACGAGGTCCCACAAGGTGAAGCCATCGTGGGATGTCACGAAGTTCACGCTCTGATAGGCGTGGTATGCGTTCTCGCGATCGTCGGGAAAGAGGTCCTCGCTGCCGTAGAGCCGCCGCATCAGCGCCGGGACTATACCGGCATCCCCGCGTACGAACCGGCGCAGATCGTCGCGAAAGCGGCCGTTCCACTGCGCCCACGACGTCCCGGGGAAGGCGCGACCGAGCTGGTAGGCGCCGGCCGCGTCCCAGGGTTCGGCGATCAGGCGCACAGCGCCGAGAGCGGGATCGGACGCGATGTCCCCGAAGATCGGCGGATCTTCGTACCCGAGGGAGCCGTCTCGACGCGCGAACACCGAGGCCAGGTCGAAGCGAAAGCCGTCCACGCGCATGTCGCAAGCCCAGTAGCGCAGACTGTCCAGGATCACCCGTCGCACGTAGCGGTGGCCGCAGTTCAGGCTGTTGCCCGTGCCGGAGAAGTCCGCGTAGGGAGCCTCCGGCCGGCCGGTCATGAGGTAGTACGTGTCGGTGTCCAGCCCCTTGAAGCTGTAGACGGGTCCAGTGGCGTCGCCTTCGCCGGTGTGGTTGTAGACGACGTCGAGCACCACCTCGAGCCCGGCGGCATGGAAAGCCCGCACCAGCTCCCGGAACTCGGTGTGCTGGTCGCACACGCTGCAGCGGTGCGCGTACGTGCTGTGGGGAGCGAAGAAGCTGATCCGATTGTAGCCCCAGTAGTTGCCCTCGTCCGGGTCGAACTGGAACACGGGCATGAGCTCCACCACGGTGACGCCGAGCTCGAGCAGGTAGGGAATCTTGCCGATCAGCCCCTTGAAAGTACCGCGACGCTCCGCGGGCACGCTCGAGCTCGGATGAGCGGTGAAGCCGCGGACGTGAAGCTCATAGATCACCGCATCGGCCTCGTGACGGGGCGGGCGGCCATCGCCCCAGTTGAAGGTCTCGCGGTCGGCAGCGATCAAGCCTAGCGGCGCCCGGCCGGCGTTCGACCCCGACGCGATCGCCGCCTTGCGGTCGAAGCCATGTGGGAAGTGGACGGCGCGGGCATAGGGATCGAGGAGCACGTTGTTTGTCGGGGTCGAAGCGATGAATCTCTCGCTCCCCGTCGACGCGGTAGCCGTAGTAGCGCGCACCTTTCATCGCAGCCGCGGGGATACGGCAGTGCCACACCTTGCCGGACTTGTTTCGGAGGTAGTGGAGGTCGTGCGCGACCACCGGTGTGGCCAGGTCCGGCTCGGCGTAGAGCAGCAGCGTGACCTGCTCAGCATGCTCGGAGTAGACGGCGAAGTTCCATGCCTGCTCCGGGGCGATCCACGTCGCCCCCAGGGAAACGGCAATCCTTCGACGCTCGCCCACAACGCGCCGCTCACCCGTGCAAGAGCTCCAATCCGATTACCTGGCTTTGCCTGGCTACACGCTCTCGTGAGGCGGCGAGCCGCCCGGACGACGAGCCACACAGACAGCCCGAGCCAGCGAGCACCGCCAGCGTCATCGCCCAGGCCTTGCCGACGAGTCATACATTACCTCTGCCAGAGAATCTCGTGCGCCTCGAGCGGGATCGAGGCGAACGGATGGCGCGGCAGGAGTCGTGGAGTGTAGTCGCCGAGCTCCCGCCGGACCGGAATCCTCACGCTGTACTCGTAGCCTTGCTCGGGCCCGTCGAGCTTGTGGATCGGCTTCATGGCGTGACGCTCGGGCTCTTCCTGGCCGAGCCCGTCCGCGTACAGCTCGACTCCCACCGCCTCGGGGTCGAGGCGGCCGAGGTGCACTTCCACGCTGACACGGTGCTCGGCACCGTGGGTCTCCACGCGCATGGCGCCAAACCGCGCCTCCTGCCAATGCGCGGCGAGGGCCCGCTTCCACGCGACCAGCTCCGCCCCCGGCCCGCCACCATCGGCCGCGCGGGCGCGGTACGCGGTCGCCGCCGGCACGTAATACTTCTCCGTGTACTCGCGCACGACTCGGTTGGTCGAGAACCTCGGCGTGAGCCGCGCCATGCTGGCGCGCATCTTCGCGATCCAGCCGGTGGGCACGCCGAACTGGTCGCGGGTGTAGAAAGCGGGGATCACCTCCTGTTCCAGGAGCCGGTAGAGCGCCTCGGCCTCGGCGGCGTCCCAGGCCGGATCGTCGCCGTGTTCCCGGCCGTCGCCAAGCGCCCATCCGACGTCGGGCGCATAAGCCTCCGCCCACCAGCCGTCGAGCTCCGAGAGGTTCAGGCCGCCGTTCACGAGCACCTTCATCCCACTGGTTCCGCTCGCCTCCCAGGGCCGTCGTGGCGTATTGATCCATAGGTCTGCGCCCTGGACGAGCCGCTCGGCCACGAATAGATCGTAGTCGGGGAAGAATATGGCTCGCCCGAGCACCTCGGGGCGACGCATGAACTGGATCCAGTCTTTGATGATCTCCTGGGCGGCCTGATCGGCGGGATGCGCCTTCCCGGCGATGACGAGCTGCACCGGACGGTCGCGATCGGTCAGGAGCCGGATGAGTCGGTCCGGGTCGTGGAGCAGCATGCCGGGCCGCTTGTAGGTGGCGAATCGTCTCGCGAAGCCGATCGTCAGCGTGTCCGGGTCCAGCGATCTGTGAATCACCACGGCCTCGTCCGGTTTCACGCCCATAGAGGCGGCCTGCGCCGCCGCCCGCTCGCGGGCATAGTCGACCAGGCTCCTCCGGGCTTCGGCGCGCATCGCCCACAGCTCGGCGTCGGCGACCCGGGCTAGATCGTGCTCGATGTTGTCCATGATGCCGCGCCAGCGCTCGCTCCCGCATTTCTTGGTCCACAGCGCGTCGGCCGCGGCGGAGTCCCAGGAGGGCGCGTGCACCCCGTTCGTGACGTGACCGATCGGGACCTCGGACTGGGGCCGGCGAGGGAAAAAGGACTGGAAGAGACGCCGGCTCACTTGCCCGTGCAGGCGACTGACACCGTTGATGGCGCCGCTGCCGCGGATCGCAAGGTAGGCCATGTTGAACGGCTCGCTCGCGTCCCGCGGATTCTCCCGTCCGAGCGCCAGCAGGTCACGAAAGCTCAACCCCAGGCCATCCTCGGCATATCGCCGCAGGTATAGGTCGATCAGCTCGGGCGAGAAACGGTCGAAGCCGGCGGGGACGGGAGTGTGGGTGGTGAAGAGATTCCCCGCACGCGTGACGGCCAGGGCAACGTCGAACGCACACCGATTGTCCTCCATGAAGCTCCGGGCACGCTCCAGCGCGGCGAAGGCCGCGTGGCCCTCGTTCAGATGACAGACCTCCGGCTCGAGGCGGAGCGCGCGCAGCAGGCGCCAGCCCACGATCCCCAGGACGAGCTCCTGCCGCAGGCGAAGCTCGGGGCCTCCGCCATAGAGCTCGCTGGCGACGCCGCGCGCCGCCGGAGGGTTGCCCGGATCGTTGCTGTCGAGCAGGTAGAGCGCGAGCCGTCCGACCTTCGCCTGCCAGGCTCGGAACCAGACTTTGATCCCCGGCAGCTCGATCGCGACTCGGATCCACTCGCCGCTCTCATCGCGCACCGGGCTGATCGGCAGCTGGGCCGGCTCATTATATGGATAGAGCTCCTCCTGGCTGCCGTCGGCGGCGATCGACTGCCGGAAGTACCCCCGCTGATAGAGCAGGCCGACGCCCACGACCGGGACGCCGAGATCGCTGGCCGCCTTGAGCTGATCGCCCGCCACGTTGCCGAGCCCGCCGGAGTAGATGGGCAGGGCCTCGCTGAGCGCGAACTCCATGCTGAAGTAGGCGACTCGCGTCAACGGCGACTGCGGGTGCCTCTGCTGGAACCAGGCGGGCGAAGCCAGATGGCTGCGTCGCTGCGCGAGGAGGCTCGTGACCCGCGTCCGGTATTCGGGCCGAGCCAGCAGGTCACGCAGCTTGCTCCGCGACACCGTCTGGAGCACGACCCACGGGTTGTGGGTCAGCGCCCAGAGCTCCGGGTCGAGCTCGGCCCAGAGCTCATCGGTGCCGTGGTGCCACGCCCACCGCAGGTTCAGCGTGAGCTCGGTAAGCGCTTCGATGCCGAGATCAAGCGCTCTCGTCGACGGCGTCTTTGGCTTGGCCATTCGAATCTCAGCGTGACCGCGCGGCCAGCTTGGTTAGCTCGCGGAGCCACAGCACCGAGCTGCCCACCGCCGCGCAACGCAGCCAGTCGCCGGCGCTCAGGCTCACCGTCGAAAACGCCTGCTGGAGGAACGGCACGTAGATCACGGCCACCTGCAACACCAGCGAGAGGGCCACCGCGCCCCACAGCCACTTGTTCGAGAACATCCCGACGAACGCGCTCCGGTCATCGGAGCGCGCGTTGAACACGGTGAAGAGCGAAAAGAACAGCAGCGTCGTGAACGCCATCGTCTGCGCCTACCGCATGTCGCCGGAGCCCTCGATCAGCCCGCCGGGCAGGCTCCAGTCGAGCATGAGCAAGGTCCCCGCCGCCACGATCGTGCCCACGAAGAGGATGCCGGCCCACATGCGGCCGGTGATGGCTCCCTCGTCGCGGGCGCGCGGCGGTTCGTTCATCACGCTCGGATCCGCCGGATCGACGCCGAGCGCGAGCGCGGGCGCACCGTCCGACACGAGATTGATCCACAGGATCTGCGTCGCCAGCAGTGGCAGGACGACACCGCTCCCGTCTGCCTTCAGACCGATCACGTCGGCCAGCAACACGCCGAAGAACATCGTCATCACTTCCCCGAGATTGGAGGACAGGAGATACCGAAGGAACTTGCGGATGTTCGCGAAGATCGCACGGCCGACCTCGACCGCGGCGACGATCGACGCGAAGTTGTCGTCCGCGAGGACCATGTCGGCGGCTTCCTTGGCCACGTCGGTGCCGGCCATTCCCATGGCGACTCCGATGTCCGCCCTCTTCAAGGCGGGCGCGTCGTTGACCCCGTCGCCCGTCATCGCCACCGTCGCGCCCTGACGCTGCAACGCCTCGACGATCCGCAGCTTGTGCTCGGGATTGACGCGCGCGTAGACCGACACGTCGCGAACCGTACGATCGAGCGCCGCGTCGGACATTCGCTCGAGCTCCGGGCCCGTGACGGCGCGCCCCTCGGCGGCGATGCCGAGCTCGGCGGCGATGACAGCGGCCGTCTTCGGGTGATCACCCGTGATCATGATCGGACGGATGCCGGCGCCCTTCGTGCGGGCGACGGCCGCCTTCGCCTCCTCGCGCGGGGGGTCGATCATGCCGATCAGTCCAAGGAAGACGAGATCGTGCTCGACCCGCTCGTCGAGCTCCTTGAACGCGGTCCCGTCTCTCGGCACCGACCGGTAGGCGACGGCGAGGGTTCGCAGCGCCTGGCCCGCCAGCTCGTCGTTCATCCTCGCGATCTCGGCGCGGCGCTCCGCGGTGAGCGGCCTGGTCCCTTCTCCGACCTGCTCAGTCGAGCAGCGCGCGAGCAGGACGTCCGGGGCCCCCTTGGAGAGGGCGAGGAGCCGCTCGCGCCGCTCGTTGTCCGTGTGGATCGTGCTCATCAGCTTGCGCTCGGACGAGAAGGGCACCTCGGCGACGCGCTCGAACCGCGCGTCGAGCGCCTCGTCCTCGAGGCCGGCCTTCCGCGCGGCGACGATCAGCGCCCCCTCTGTCGGGTCGCCCTGCACGGTCCAGCGCCCGCCATCCATTTGCAAGACCGCGTTGTTGGCCCGGTCGGCGGCGGAGAGCGCGCGCACGAGCTCGACCCTCAGGGCGCCATCAATCACGCCATCTCCGTCAGATCGCACCGCGCCCCGCGGCTCGTACCCGGTGCCCTCGAAGCTGACGCGGCCGCTCGCGGTGACCACCGCCTTCACCGTCATCTCGTTCCTGGTGAGCGTGCCGGTCTTGTCCGAGGCGATGACGGTGGCCGAGCCGAGCGTCTCGACCGCCGCGAGATGGCGGACGATGGCGTTGCGCGCAGCCATCCGCTGCACGCCAAGCGAGAGGACCGCCGTCACGACCGCCGGCAGGCCTTCCGGCACGGCGGCCACTGCGAGCGCGACGCCGAGCAGGAGCACGTCGAACATGGCCGCGAACCCGCGCACGTCCTCGACCAGCACGATGGTCGTGATCATCACGACGGCGATGACGACGACGATGATCGCGAGCGCTCGCCCGACACGAGCGAGCTCCTTCTGCAAGGGCGTGGTTTCGGTGGGCTCTTTCTTCAGCATGCCCGCGATGCGGCCCATCTCGGTCTGCATGCCCGTTGTGACCACCACCGCGCTCCCGTGGCCGTACGTGGCCGCCGTGCCGCTGAAGACCATGTTGAGACGGTCGCCGAGCCCGGCCTCTTCGCCGATCGGACGCGTGTCCTTTTCCACCGGGACGCTCTCCCCCGTGAGCGCGGCCTCGGCAGTCTGCAGCGCGGTAGAGTCGATCAGCCGCGCATCCGCCGGGATCGTGTCACCTTCCTCAACGAGGACGACATCGCCGGGCACCAGCTCGACCGCGGGAACGGTATGCCGTGCGCCATCGCGGATGACGTGGGCGTCGATCGCCGACATTCGCCGTAACGCCGCCACCGCCTGTTCCGCGCGTGACTGCTGGACGTAGCCCATGACCGCGTTGAGCAGCACGACGGCGAAGATCGCCGTCGCCTCGTAGGGCCAGGCGGACTGGCGCTCGTAGAGCCAGAGGCCGGCCGAGATCGCGGTCGCCACGAGCAGCAGAACGACGAGCACGTCGTGGAACTGGGCGAGGAACTTCCTCCACGCCGCGATCGGTTTCTCCGACGTCAGCTCATTCCGTCCGTAGCGCTCGAGCCGGGCGCGCGCCTCCGCCTGGGTCAATCCACGCTCGGCGACCGTATCGAGCGCAGCCAGCACCTCGGCGACCGGCTGACGATAGGCGGCCGACTGATCGCGCGGCGGGGATGTGGCAGTCATTTCAAGACGAAGCGGCTCTTCCAGGCCGACGCGTGCAGGCTCCCGGTTCTCGTGATCACGCCGTCGAGATCCAACAGGAAAGCGTCGAAATCGGAGAGATCGATGACGAGTGTGTCCATCCAGGGCACCTCCGGCACGCGAGGCAGTCCGGTCGCGCTCGGCTACGGGCAGAAGCTCGGCTACGGCAGAAGAAGGATGCCGCCTCACCGCAACAGCCCTATGGACGTAATCGTACCGCCTTCCTCCAAGCCGCCCGGGGGGGCTGGGGAACCGGCCTCGGTTGCAGCGTCGTCGGCCATGCAGGTATGTTGAAGCATGCCCTTCGCCAACGTATCGCTCGCGGCGGTCCTCTTCGGCTCTTATGTGCTCTTCTGGAGCGCCATGGCGGTGTCGCCGATCGATTGGCACAGCTGGGCCCTGGCCAGCGTGATCCCCACGGTCGTCGTCGGAGGTTTGGTACTCGTGCGGCGAGCCCTTCCGCTGTCGAAAGCCTCCTATCTCCTGATCGGCGCCTTCATCGCACTACACACGATCGGCGCCCACTATACGTACGCCCGGGTTCCCCTCGGCGACTCGCTGTCGAGCTTCCTCGGGAACGGACGCAACGACTACGATCGGATCGTTCACTTCGCCTTCGGTTTGCTGCTCGCCTATCCGCTTCAGGAGATTCTGGCGAGGGTCACGAACGCTCGAGGGTTCTTGCTCTACTACGTGGCGAGCATGACCCTCGTTGGCTTGAGCGGCCTGTGGGAGGTTCTCGAGTCATGGGTGGCCAGGATCGCGAGCCCTGAGCTCGGAGCAGCATACCTGGGCTCCCAGGGCGACGTCTGGGACGCTCAGAATGACATCGCCGCCGCCTTCTACGGAGTGTTGCTGTGGCTCATCATCAGCGCCTGGACGCGCTACCGCGTCGCCGGCCACGCCGTCGAGTCGCCCTCTCCTCGGACTTAGGATCGCCGCCGCCTATCGGCTCTCCAGCTCACCGGCGCGGAGAGTACTTGCCGCAGCCCGTGGCTCAGCATCCTTGACGCGGAGACTCTCCACCCATTCCCGCGCGAAGTCTCGTCGGAACCACGTGTGCACCACCGCCAGTACGCTCATCACGATGAACGCACCCAGGCCGGCGAGCGCCATGTCCTTCTGGGCGTCCCAGACGTCGCCCTGCGTTCCGAGATAGGTCGCGCCGAGCTCGCCACCGAAGAGCGACGCCGCCCCCCATTCGACGAGCTCGTAGTCCGCCGATGTGGACATCGTGATCGCCAGCGGCAGATAGTATCCCCAGGCTCCGCGTACCCCGGCGACCCGGATCAGGATCTCTCGAATCGGGTACGCGAGGAGAAAACCGTAGCTGAAGTGCGTGAAGCGGTCGAAGTGGTTGCGCTGCCAGCCGAGCAGCTCGTTCAGCGAGTGACCGGTCAAGCCGCGGGCCCACGCATCGTAAGGTACTTCCGAGTAGGTGTAGTGCGCTCCGACGGTGTGCAAGGAGAGAAAGACAAAGATCGTTGTATAGGAGGTCCTTGATAGGGCGAGGCCACGGTACGAAAGCGCAAGCGCCGCGACGAACGCCACGCTGAGCGCATTCTCGAGCATCCAGTCTTCGCGCGAGCGAGGCCGGATCGCCATAACGAGCCACTCGAAGGCAAAGAGGACGGCGAGAACGACTACATAAGGATGCGGGGCGCGGCGCTGGATGCCGAACGTCTCTTTCATTCCGCGGTGCCGGCGGCTTTCAGGCTGCCAATCCGTGTCTTCTGCCACGACGCAGGGTAGGATCACGCCCCATTCCGACTGCGTCAAGCACGAGGCGCGGCCGAGCGTCTCGAGAACGCGGCGCAGGGACGTCGCGCCTGGGCTTCCGGTACCCGGGACCGGGTCGAACGGTCGCCTCACCTGGCCACGAGGACCGGGACGGGCGAATGATTGAGCGATCCCTCGGCGACACTTCCGAGCAGCACTCGCGAAAGCCCGCGGGCGCCCCGCGCCCCGACAACGAGCACATGCGCCTTCGTCTCCGCA
>Ga0066680_10000262_pt1 | contig 16140 bp, 15 predicted proteins | sample GraSoiAngelo_129_FD_62297 | JGI IMG/M metagenome (GOLD analysis project Ga0066680, IMG submission 62297) | Grasslands soil microbial communities from the Angelo Coastal Reserve, California, USA - 14_0927_12_40cm | ecosystem: Environmental > Terrestrial > Soil > Grasslands | place: USA... | reverse complement strand
CTTTCGCTGAAGCTTGATGTGAAGCGCAAGGCAGTCGCCGAGCGCTACCGCGACCAGATCGAAGCGATGTACGCAGGAAGATCGGAAGGCTCGTAATCTCACCAGCGTGGCAGGACCTGTTGATCTTTCCGAGCTTCACGCGGCGCTCGACCGGCTCCGCCCGCAGCTCTGCCACTGCGGGCTCAAGGGCGAGTGTCTCGGCTGCAAGGGAATCGAGATGGTGCGCGTGCAGGCCGAGGCGGTTGCCGCCGCGGCGAGCCAGCCGATCCTGATCCAGGTCGCGCAAGAAACGGCGATGAAGGACATGACCTCACGATTTCAGGCCATGTCCGAGCGCTTGATGTCAGATCCGGAGATCCGGCGCTCGGCCGAGCAGATGCAGCAAAAGCTCATGTCCGACCCGGAGACGCGGCAGCTCCTCGAGGAGCTGATGCGCCGGCTGGGCGGCACGCCGCCGACCGAGGAGCTGAACTAGGCTCCGCTTCAGGTCGTGGTCGGCGACGGTGTGGTGGTCGGAGCCGGCCTGCGCTTTATAGGCGTATTCCAGAGCGGCAGCTGCCCGGTCTGCAGGCGGCTGATGAGCATCTGCTCCTGTGGCGACGTGAGCTTCTTGTCCGCCACCGCCTTGTCCAGCACCGGCTTGAGGTTGGCGACCAGCTTTGTCCGGAAGTCCGCCTCGGACACCTTTTGCGCCGCGGCGACCTGCGACAGTGATTGGCCTTTCGCGAGATCGGTCTTGAGCTGGGCCGGGGTGATCCCCAACGCCGACGCGGCGGCGCTCATGTACTGCTGCAGGTAGGCGCCGATCTCGCCTTTGTCTTTGCCGCCGGGCCGGCCGATCGCGCTCGGGAGCGCGCACGGCGTCTGGTTGGAGAGCTTCTGCTTGATCGTGTCCGCTTGCGCCTGCGTGATCTGTCCGCTCTTCACCTCGTCCGCGAGCGTGTCGGCGATCGCCTTCTGAAAGGCGGCGTTGATATCGGCTTGGCTCTTGCCGATCCGGACAGCAAAGTGCTTCATGAAGCTGCCGCACACCGAAGACGGAGCGTTCGCATCGACCGCCGTCAGGGAGGCGCCGTTGGATTGCAGCTGGCCGGCCGGGCGGAACCCGAAGCTCATGCCGGCGGCCGAGGCGGTGACGACGACGGCTGCGCCCGCCACGGCCACCGCTCCGGCGGCAAGCCCGGCGACGCGCAGGTAACGCAGATTCCAGAGCCGTGTGATCATGCGACCACTCTCACACGCCTTGCCTTCGGCGTCTTCATGGTTTTGTAAGGCCGGCTCACCGCCGAGTCCTATAGTCGCGACATGGAAGCGCCGCCGACCTCGGGCTGGAGCGGCAAGCACGCCGTCGAGCTCTACGTCCGGACCTACAACACCATGCTTCAGAGCTCCGGAGAGATCAAGGTCGAGTCCCTGGTTCAGGCCCACCTGGGCATGGGCTCGGTCCTTCACCCGCTGGCCGCGCAGCCGCAGTCCGATATGGGCGCTCTTCTCTACACCGTCAGGCGTCTGCCGGCCGCCATCATTCGCTGCCGCCGGGTGATCATGGGCCAGAGCCCGCAGGGTTTTCGGGCCGTGCTCGGCCCCGACATCATGAGCTGGGAGGCAGTCAAAGCCCCCGCGCGGCGGCGCCGCTGGTACCACGACGGCAAGAACACGCTCGCGGTGCTGATCGCCTCGACCTCGGACATCGACGACCTCGTGCCCACCCTGGTCGCGTTTCAGATCGAATGGAACAAGCTGCACCGCTCGCTGCAGGAGGTAGGGCTCTCAGACGAGGAGGCGCGGCAGGCCGCGGGCGCGACCCAGGACGACTGGCGCCGGCTCCACGACGCCTGGGGCGACAGCTTCGACGCAAACCTCGCAGCGATCAAGCGCGACGAATGCCGGATCGTGCTCAGGCTCATCGGCGGAAGTCACCTCGGGTTCGCGCGCAACGCGAGCCGGTGGTGGCTGCCCATCGCGGCCGCGATGGATGAGCTGGGGGCGCGCGATGCGCCGATCTACTTCGTCTCCTCGAACGCGCACAGCCTGGTCAACGTCCTGACCGGACTTGCGCGACGGATCGAGCGAGAGATCGTCGACTGGATCGGCCGGACCGATCGGGACCTCGACGCCGAGCTGCGCAAGCTGGAGGCGGGTCACAGTCGGGCCTCGCGCCAGAACTGGCTCTACTACGGGGCGCGGCAGGTCTTCGACGCGAGTCCGGATCGGGAGCGCCTGCGCAAGTGGCGCGCCGAGCTCGAGGCGGCAAACGGAGTGCGCCACATCCCGGCGCGCGGCACAGGCGTCGACTCCGCCACACAGGTTTTCATGCTGTCCAAGCTGGATCCGGACGCGATCGATCCCCGTGTCGGAGCCGTCGACCGGCAAAAGCTTCACGAGTCCGACGCGTGCATCGTCAACGTCGACTACCCGTTAGGCGAAGCCGCCTACCACATCCTCCGCCAGGTCGCCGAGCAGGCGGGCTGGGTAGCGGGCGTATACGTGCTGGGCAAGGCCGCAACCTTGAATGCCGACGTCGGCGACGTGATGATCCCGAACGTCGTCTACAACGAGCACTCTGGAAACACGTACTGGCTCGACAACTGCTTCACCGCGGCCGACGTGCAGCCGAACCTGGTTTACGGATCAGCGCTCGACAACCAGCGCGCGGTGACGGTACGAGGCACATTTCTGCAAAACCGCGATTACCTCGACTTCTATTACCAGGGCCGCTACACGGTCGTCGAGATGGAGGCCGGACCTTATCTCGACGCCTGCTATGAGATCGGCCAGCCCGATCGCTACCCGGTGGGCGAGAGCGTCAACATGGCTCAGGTCCACTTCGACCTCGGCATCGTCCATTACGCATCCGACACCCCGTACACCCAGGCGCGAACCCTGGGCGCCCGCGGGCTCAGCTACCGGGGGATGGATTCGACTTACGCGTCTGCGATCGCGGTCGCCCGGAGGATCCTGCAGCGCGAGGAGGCGCTGGTCGCGCCGAGGTAGAGGTCAAGACGACGTGCTGGTGCGGGTGATTGTGCTCGCCGGCACCATGGTGGATCTCACCGCACGGGTGGCAGCTCTCGACCTGGATCGTCGTATGTCCGATCGCGAACCGTTCGCACAGGCGACCTTCGAGGTCACGGACGACGTGCTCCGCGTCACCAAGCGAGACATCATCGATGACGACGTGGCAGCTGAGCGCTGTCTGGTCGGACGAGAGCGCCCACACGTGGAGGTCGTGCATGCCGGTTAGCTGGTCGGTCTTGCGTATCTCGTTGGTGACCGCACCGAGGTCGATGCCCGCGGGCGTGCCTTCCATGAGCAGGTTGACGGTCTCGCGCATGATCTGCCACGCACCGTAGGCGATCAGGGCAGCGATCGCGAGCGACAGCAGCGGGTCGATGGGCAGCCAGCCTGTAAGTAGGATGACCGCGCCCGCGACGATGACGCCCACCGAAGCCCCGACGTCGCCAGTCACATGCAGCAGCGCCGCGCGAAGGTTCAGGTTGTCCCCGCCACCACGCAAGGTGAGGATGACAAAGGCGTTGATGGCAATCCCGACCAGCGCGGTGGCGATCACGATCCCGCCCTGCACCTGCTCTGGAGCCATCAAGCGCCGAAGGGCCTCGAAGGTGACGGCCAGCACGATGACGATCAAAGTCAGCGCGTTGATGAGGGCGGCAAGGATGCTGACGCGGTGATAGCCGTAGCTGCGCCGTTTGTCAGCGGGTCTCTTCGACTGTTCGACCGCAAACCAGGCCAGGCCCAGAGCGAAAACGTCGGTCAGGACGTGGCCGGCGTCAGACAGCAGCGCAAGGGAGTGCGACAGGAGCCCACCGGCGAACTCGATCAGGAGGATGGCCAGGGTCAGGCCTAGTCCGAGACGCAGCCTGGCGCTGCTCCCCCGGGCGTGGCTCGTGCTCACCTGCTCCACAAACCTAATTTACCCATCGCGCCACCAATCGCCTCCTCGTTCCAGATATGCGAGGAGCATCCCGTGGCGCAGGCCCTCGTGGCTGACGTGCAGGAGGGCCAGGCCAAACCAGTCCAGCAGTAGGAGCAGGGCTTCGACCCCGCCCCGCATCGCCTTGACACGGTTGGCGGGCAAGCCCACGTTGGCGGCAACGTGCCGAGCGCGGTGGCCGTCCAGCCGGGCCTCACAGACAAGGATGTCGGCGGTCGTCAGCACCTGCGGAGCGTTGCGACGGGTCAGGACGGCGGGCAGGTTGGAGGCGGTGCCACCGGTGGCGACGAGGCGCTCCACATCGCCGTCGGGTGCATGAGGTAGCTCGCGGAGGGCGGCTTTGCGGAGCCGAGCGCGCTCTTCGAGCCGGGGCGGATCCGAGAGGTATCTGTCAGCCAGGACGCCCGACCCGATCGAGAGCGTCGCCGACCGGAGCATCTCCTTTCCCCGCGCGATCACCACCTCGGTCGAGGCCCCGCCCAGGTCGACGAGAGCCCACTCCCGGCGGATGGCGTGACGACTCGCGGCGCCGAGGAAGCTCAAGGCGGCCTCCCGGCGGGACGGAATGATCCGGACAGGCACTCCGAGGACCTCGCTTACCTGGCGGACGAAGGCGGGGCCGTCGCTTGCCTGGCGGACGGCCTGGGTGGCGCCCGCGATCAGCTGATCGCAGCCGTGCGTCTTTGCCGCGGCGAGCACCTTGCGCACCGCACGCAAGGCGACGCGGGCGCGGCTGCCGATCGTCCCGCTTCGCGCGACCTGCGGCCCAAGCTCCGGCATCTCGACATAGTGCGCGACGTCTTCGAGCTCGCCCCGGACGACGTCGGCGACGAGGACGTGAACCGTGTTGGAGCCGATGTCGAGCGCGGCCAGACGCATCGATAAGGAACTCTAGAATCACGGCGGTGGCTAGACGAACGCGGATCGAGCGGGACTCCATGGGCGAGATGGAGGTCCCCGCCGACGCGTATTACGGAGCCTCGGCGCAGCGCGCGGTCCTCAACTTTCCGATCTCCGGCCAGCCTCTCCCTCGCCGGTTCATCCGCGCGCTGGGCATGGTCAAGCGCGCGGCAGCGCAAACCAACCGGGAGCTGGGCCTTCTTCCGCGGCGAAGGGCGCGCGCGATCGCCGCCGCGGCGCAAGAGGTGATCGATGGGAAGCTCGACGACCAGTTTCCGATTGACGTCTACCAGACCGGATCAGGTACGTCGACCAACACCAACGCCAACGAGGTCATCGCCAACCGCGCGACCGAGATCCTCGGCGGCGAGCGCGGGTCCAAGCTCGTCCACCCCAACGACCATGTCAACCTGTGCCAGTCCTCGAACGACGTCATCCCGACCGCGATCCAGCTCGCCGCGGCCATCGCGCTCCAAGAAGAGCTGATCCCCGCCCTTGAGCGGCTACAGCGCGCGCTCGAGGTCAAGACCAAGGAATTCTGGCCGGTGGTCAAGACGGGCCGGACGCATCTGCAAGATGCGACGCCAATCCGCCTCGGCCAGGAGTTTCGGGGTTACGCAGGCCAGGTCGAGGAATCGATCCGCCGGGCTCGCGCTGCGGTCGAGGAGCTCGCGCGGCTGCCCCTCGGCGGCACCGCCGTCGGCACCGGCATCAACTCTCATCCGCAGTTCGCGAGGCTGGCGGTGGCTCGTCTGGCCAAGGCCAGCCGAGTCGCTGTCAGGGAGGCGCCCAACCACTTCCACGCCCAGGCCACCCTTGATGCCGTCGTCGCTGCGCATGGAGCGTTGCGCACGATCGGCACCAGCCTGTGGAAGATCGGCTCGGACATCCGGCTGATGGGCACAGGGCCGGTCGCCGGGTTGGGCGAGCTGCGCCTGCCGGAGACCCAGCCCGGGTCGAGCATCATGCCCGGCAAGGTCAACCCTGTGATCGTCGAATCGCTGCTCATGGTGATCGCGCGGGTGTACGGCAACGACGCTACGGTTGTGGTCTCCGGTCAGGCGGGCAGCTTGTTCGAGCTCAACGTGATGATGCCGGTGGCCGGAGTCGCGACCCTGGAATCCATCACTCTGCTGTCAGCCGCCTCGCGCAACTTCGCCGAACGCTGCGTCGAAGGCCTGCAGGCGACCGACCGAGGACCTGAGCTGGTCGAGCGGAGCCCGATGTTGGCGACCGCGCTCAACCCGGTCATCGGTTATGACGAGGCAGCGAAGCTGGCCAAGGAGTCGATTCGCACGGGCAAGTCGATCCGCCAGCTGGCGCGCGCCCGAGGGGTGAGCGAGAAGCAGCTGAACAAGACGCTGGACCTTGGCAAGATGACGAAACCGGGTCTTGAAGGACCGGGCGGAGGCGGTTAGCGTCTCGTTCCGTGCGTATGGAGCACCCGCTCCTCCGATTCCGTCTGGCCGTGACCCTGCTCGCCATCGTCATCGCCGTCGGGGTCACGGGCTACATGCTCATCAACGGCTGGACCCTGCTCGACTCCTTCTACATGGTGATCATCACGATCAGCACGGTCGGCTACACAGAGGTCCATCCGCAAGGCCACGCCGGGCGGCTCTTCACCTCGGGCCTGATCGTCGTCGGCGTGGCCACGATGCTGTACGGGTTCGGTGTTTTCGCTGAGACGCTGGCCGACAATACGTTCGGCAGGTACCGGAGAGAGCGACAGTTGCAACGAGAGCTGAATCAGCTGCGCGACCACTTCATCATCTGCGGCTACGGGCGCATCGGCACCCAGATCGTGGCCGAGTTCGAGGACCACAAGGTCGCGTACGTCGTCATCGACCAGACCGAGGAGGCGCTGGAGCGTGTCCGCAGCGAGCGCCGCCTGCACATCGAAGGCGACGCCTCCAAGGAAGAGATCCTCAAGCAAGCCGGGATCGAGCGCGCGCGCGGACTCATCTCCGCCGTCGACTCCGACGAGCGTGCGGTGTACATCGTCCTCGCCGCGCGAGCCCTCAACCCGAACCTCTACATCGTCGCCCGCGCCGGCCGGCCAGATTCGATCCGCCGCCTCGAGCTCGCAGGCGCGACACGCACCATCTCGCCCTACGTGATGGCCGGCCACCGCCTTGCGGAGCTCGCGATCCGGCCGGCGATGGTGGACCTGCTCGACACCCTCCATCACGGTGAGGCGGGGATCGGCGTCGAAGAGATGGTCGTGGCGCCGGGGACGAAGGCCATCGGCAAGACGCTGGAGGAGTCCGGTCTGCTGGCGCCTTACGCGGCAAGGCTGCTGGCGGTGCGCAAAGCCGATGGGACCGTCAACGTCAATCCGGCGGCCACTGCCAAGCTCGAGGATGGAGACCTCGTCATCGCACTGGGGACCGAGGATCAGCTTTTCGAGTCCGCGTCGAAGCTGAGATAGAAAAAGAGCGCGCCCCGCGGGGCGCGCTCTGGGGACGCCGAAGACTTACGCCTTCGCCGCCAGCTCTTTCTTACCAGTTCCGATCTGGATCTTGACCGGCTTCGGCTTGGCGGTCTTTGGAATCGTGATCGTCAGCTCGCCGTTGTCGAAGTGGGCGCCGATCTTGGCCGTCTCGACCTGTGCCGGAACTTCCAGCCGACGGACGAACGACCCATACGGCCGCTCCTGGCGCAGCCAGCGACCAGGGAGCTTGTGCCCCTCGGCGTTGGCCTTGATGGTCAGGATTTCGTCCTCGAACGTGACCTCGACCTGGTCCTCCTTGAATCCGGGCACCGAGGCCACGAGCGTGTAGGCCTCATCGGTTTCGAAGATATCGACCGGAAGGTAGTAGGTCGGCGGGTTCTGGGAATTGGTGCTGTCGGGCACCTGCTCCCCGAAGAACTGCTCGATCAGACGGTCCATGGCCCGCGCCGCGCTCCGCATATCCGCGCTTGGGCTCCACCACGTGATGCTCAAGTTGCCACGCACCTCCTAATGAAATTTGCCTGTCGGCAAAACTGAAATTTCCCGCGCCGAGCAGCTCCTAAACCTGCGCTTAAAGTGAAGCCGTGAAGCGGCTAGAGCAGCGACCAGAGCTCGTCGCGCTCGGCTCGGTGGTCATCGGTGTCTGTCTTGTCCTGGGCAAGGTCGTAGTCGGGATTCTCACCGGCAGCCTGGGGATCCTCAGCGAGGCCGTGCACTCATTTCTCGACCTCGCCGCAAGCGGTTTCACGCTCGTGGCGCTGCGTACCTCGCGCAAGCCGGCCGACCCCGAGCACCCCTACGGTCATGGCCGGACCGAGAACCTGGCCGCGTTCGCCGAGGGCGTTCTGCTGCTGGTCACGGCGGCGCTGATCGCTTTCGAGGCCATCCGCCGCCTTGGTGCCGGAGGCGGAGTTGTCAACCCCGCCGGCTACGCATTCGCGCTCCTGATCGCGACACTCGTGATCGAAGGCGCACGCGGAGCGATACTGCGGCGCGTTGGCCGCCAGGCGTCGAGCGAAGCCATGCTCGCGGACGCCACCAACCGCCTCTCCGATGTGCTCGCCACGCTGGGTGTGATCGCCGGACTGATCGGCGTGCGATTGGGGCTCAGCTGGGCCGACTCGGTCGCTGCCCTGCTCGTTGCGGGCATCGTCGCCCGAGCAGCGGGACTCCTGGCGTGGCGCTCAGGCGACATCTTGATCGACCGCGCGCCGGCCGGCGCCGAAGAACAGCTACGCGAGGCGATCCAGGCCGTTGATGGGGTGCGAGAGGTGCGGTCCGTCCGAGTGCGCCGGTCCGGCCCCAACCTGATCGGGGACTCCAGCATCGCGACCGGGCGAATGCTGTCGGTCGAGGCCGCAAGCGCGCTCGTCAAGGACGTCAAGGAGAAAGCTCGAGGGGTCCTGCCACGCCTCGACCTGGCGGTCGCGGTCGAGGGTCAGGAGCAGCGAGGCGATCTGGTCGAGCGCATCCACGCGGCGGCTGCCCGAAACGGGGGCGTGCGCGACCTGCACAACGTCACTGTCGAAAGAGAGGCCGATGGGTCGCTCCACCTGACCATGCATGCGAAGCTGCCCGGTGACGAGACCCTGGCTGAGGCGTCGAAGACGAGTCGCGCTCTCGAGCAGTCGATTCGCGCCGAGCTGCCCGATGTGACGCGTATCGACATCCACCTCGAGCCGATGGATCCCGACTTCGTCCCGGGCGAGGATGTGACTGCCCGCAATGCGCACCTTGCGACGCGAATCCGCGCCGTCGTCGAGTCGCATCTCGAGGTCAAGCGGTGCTCGGACGTCGAGCTGAGCGATCGCCACGGCCAGATCCACGCTCACGTCGTGGCCGAAGTCTCAGGTGAGATCAGCCTGGAGCACGCGCATCGGATCGAGAGCGAGCTCGAGGAGATGATTCGCCGCGAAATTCCCGAAACGCACGAGGTCGTCACGCGCGTGACGGCATGAGGCCCGGCAGCCAGGAAGACATTCCCCGCCTCATGGAGCTATGGCGAAGGGAGGTGGCGGAAGGACGCCAGGATATGCTGCCCAACGAGAGATCGCTGCGGCGGATGCTCGGGCGCTTCGATTGGGAGGCGAAGTCGCGCGTCGTCGAAAGCGACGGCCGGATCGTCGGCTCCGTGCTCGTGATGAGCCGCTCCTCGCCGGATGGGATCCTGACCAACGTCTACGCGGCCGGCGAACCCGACCTGTTCGTCGAGCTCGCAAGGTGGGGCGTCCAACTCTCGCGGGCGGCCGGCGCTTCCATCGCCCAGGTGTTTGTCGGCAAAGGCCGCGGCCATCGCCTCGGAGACGTGGGCCTGGAGCTGGTGCGGCCCTGGTGGCGGATGGACCGGGGCATCGACGACCTGCCGCGGAGCGGAGCGGTCCCGGGTTATGAGTTGGCGGACGCGACGACGATGCCGCCAGGATCCTGGGAGCACATGTTCAATCGCACCTTCGCCGATCACTGGCGGTTTGCGCCACGCGGCGAAGGAGAGATCGTCGGCGATCGGACGCCGGCTCTGTGCCTCATGGCCGTCACCTCCGCCGGTCGTTCGCCGGCGGCGATGGCGATCGGCGAGGTCGAGGACTACGGCGAGGATCCAAGACCACAGCCGGTGGGCCTTGTCAGCTCGGTCGGGACGCTGCCGGCGCACCGCAGGCGAGGCCTTGCGACCTGGCTGGTGGCCGACTTGTTGCGGCGCCTGCGGGGCGCTGGGGCGCGGCACGCTTCGCTCTATGTGGACGGCCGGAGCCCGATGCGGGCGTACGACGTCTATCGAAAGATCGGTTTCGAGGTGGCTGCGGAGGCCGAGGTCTGGGAAGCTTCCTTCCCGTGAAAAATGCCCTCCACAAGTTCCGGCTGGCTGCGGCGGCGTTCGCGTGCGTCGCCGTGGCGTTGTCGGCCTGTGTAAGCGCCCATCCTGAGCCTCCCCAGCAAGTGGGGAGCGGAAACCCGATCTCCGTCCCCAGGCCTCCTCCGACCCTGGCGCAGGCAATCGCGAGCGCCGTCGACCTGGGCCCGGCGGACGAGACGACGACTGTCAGCCTCGACTTCGGACTTCGATCGGGCAGCCCCGACCAGTCGCTCGTGCAGCGAGCGGTGTCCGTGCTGATCGGCTCCGGGCTGCGCGCAGGCTGGCGCCCGCCCTCCAGCCTCATCACCGCGGACGGTCCAGCGCCAGCGGTGTCGGCCTTGCTGCGCGTGCGGATCGAGGCCTACCGGATGCCGGACGGGACCTCCTTCTACGCCACCCGGGACCGGCCGCTTCTACCCGAGGCGGTGGCTGCGGTTGCCGCCGATGTCAGCGGCCTCGACAACTACCGCCGCGCCCGAGGCTATGCGGTGCGTCCGGGCGGCCTGACCCCAACCGATGTTTTGAGCTACTACAACCTCAAGCCGCTTCGCGACTCCGGCCTCGACGGCGCCGGCCAGACCATCATCCTTCCCGAGATCGATGATCTGCCCAACCTCAAAGACCTCGACAGCTTCGCCTCGAAGTTCGGGCTGCCGCCCTTTGCGCCGGTGCTAACCATCAAGCGCAACCCGAGTTGGGGCACGCCGGAGAAGCCGCAGGGCGAGACCGCGCTCGACCTCGAGATCATTCATGCGATCGCACCTGCCGCCAAGCTCGTGGTCTACCTGTCCGCCGGCGACTTCGGCCACACCGATCGCGCGTTCGACGCGATGGTGAGCGAGCATCTCGGCACGGTCATCTCGGAGAGCCTCGGTTCGTGCGAGCCCGACACTCCAAGCGGTGTTCGCAACGTCTACGCGTCCATCCAGGACCGCGCGGTCGCGCTAGGCATCTCGCATTTCGTCGCCAGCGGCGACAACGGCGCCTTCACCTGCGGCCAGGACCAGGACGCGGCCGCCAGCTTTCCCTCGACCCTGCCGACGGTGACCGCGGTCGGCGGCACGAGCGTGTTCGAGTCGGAGCAAGGCGTTTACTTCAAGGAATACGCGTGGGGCAGTCCCCTCGACCAGAGTGGAAGTGGGGGCGGCGCGAGCGTCTTCTACCCCGAGCCGGACTATCAGAGGAACGAATCACTGGCCGCGGGCCATGGCCTGAGGCAGGTGCCCGATGTTGCCGCGGACGCCGACCCGCTGACAGGTTTCCATATCGTTTTCGGCGGCAAGGAGGGCCAGGTCGGAGGGACGTCGGCCGCGACCCCGCTGTGGGCGGCTACGGCCGCATTGATCAACCAGGACCTGACCAAGAAGGGGATGCGCCAGGTCGGTTTTGCCAATCCCGCCCTGTACTGGATCGGCGAGAACTCGTCCAAGCTCGACCCCAAACCGTTCCACGACGTGACGGTGGGCAACAACCTCGGCTATACGGCTGCGCCAGGCTGGGATTTCACCACCGGGTGGGGCAGCATGGATGCGGCGGCGCTCGATGCGGCTTGGATCCGCTACATCAAAGGTGGCGGCGGATGACGGACCAGGCAGAAGGTCCTTCGCTCGTCACGTGCCCTCACTGCGGCTCGTCTGTGCCCTCGGGCGACTTCTGCGGCCACTGCGGCGCGCACCTGACGATCGGCAGCACGAGGAGGACGAACGCCTACACTGCGGTGCCGGCGGAGCGGGTCGCCCATCTGTCGATCATCTCGACCTTGTTTCCAGCCCTACCCCACCGCCGGAGCGGACCGTTTCGGGTGGCGCTGGTCGCAGGTGGGGCTGTGGTCGTGATGCTCGCCGCGCTGCATCTCTTCGCCCCCGCGACGGCCGCGGCCGTGTTTGTGCTGCCCGTCCTTTATCTGTTGTACCTCTACGAGGTCGAGATCTACGAAGACGAACCGTGGCTGGTGGTCGGCGCCACCATGGCGATTGGCGCGGTGCTCGGAATCGTCTTCACGAGCGTCACCGGCGGAGCCCTGGCGCAGCTGATCCTGACCGGCGATCGTGACGCCTCTTTCGGGCTCGCCGCCGTCGCGATACCTGTGCTCGCGCAGGCGCTGATGCTCGGAGGCCCTCTGCTTCTCTACATCATCCGAGGCAGGTTCCGGGAACCGCTCGACGGTTTGACATTCGGCGCCGCGTCGGCCCTTGGATTCACCCTCGCGAGCTCCCTCACCGCTTTCTGGCCGCTGTTCGCCGGGCCCCTCGTCGCGGCGGGATCGCCCCTCGACTGGGGCCTGCGCCTGACGCGCGCCGGACTGTTCGTATCCCTGATCAATGCCTGTACCACCGCGCTGGTGACCGCGGCCCTCTGGCTGCACCGCTATGACCGGCGGCAGGCCGGGCGCAGGTGGCACTCGAGCATCCTGTTCGCCCTGGTGGTTGCATTCGGAGTCCAGATCGCGCTGGGGGTCATGGCGTTTCTGGTGGACGACCTAATCGTCGACTTCGTGATCCTCGCCGCAACGACCGCCGTCCTTCTTTTGTATGTGCGCCTGGTGATCCACGACGCACTGCTCGTCGAGGGAGTCGAGCACGAAATCGGACTCGACGCGCCATGCCCGGAGTGTCATCGGGTGGTGCCGACGATGGCGTTTTGCCCGTCGTGCGGGGCGGCACGGGCGGCGGCGCCGAAACAACATCGGATCCGGCTCGCGGGAGGGGTGTGATGGCGGTCGCAGCGCCAGTGCGCCATTGCGGCCGATGCGGCGCTCGCCTCCCACCGGGCGCGAGCTTCTGCGGGACATGCGGGACACCAGTGCTGCTTCAGGCCGTCGCCCCACCGCCCGTGTACCGCTATTCGCCGGCGCCGCCGGCCACCTATCCCACGCTGGGCCAGGCGAAGCTCGCACCTGTGTTGATCGCCGGCGTCCTGATCGCGGTCCTCATCGCGGTGGCGCTTGTCGTCGGCGGGATCGCCGTCTCGCAGGTCGCGCGCAACAGCCATCCGCCCTGCACCGTGAACTGCGCGCCGAAGTTCATCTCGCCGCTGCCGGAGGAAGCATCGTTCCGAAGCGCCGCTTACGACTTCCAGGTCAACTATTCGTCGCGGTGGACGGTGCGCCAAAAGGACGCCAGCGGGATCACGCTGGGGACGAGGTTGGGGACCGTCCAGGTCACAGGGTCCAAATCGACATCTGCCGACCAGGCGCTGCAGGCGACCGTGGCCGGTCTGTCGACGGCGAAGTGGCAGGATGTGACGCTGGTCAAGCCCTTGAAGGGCGCGCACATCGGGGAGGTGCAGGGCGTCGGCGCCGTCTACTCGGCCAACCTGGTGGGCACCTCGCAGACCGCGACCAGGGTCCGGATCGGGATCATCGCCGCCACCCAGCACAGCGTCACCGTGGTGGTGTTTGCCTCCGACCCGGCCGACACCAAGAATTTTCCCAACGGCCTTGCCGAAGGCCAGGAGGTCGACTACCTGTGCACAGAGTTCGTCTGGGGCTAGAGATGCGACGGGAGGCGAGCTCGACAAGACGCGGCCTTCGGCGCCCGGAGCCAAGGAGACGACGAGCACGCGAGGGAGCGCATCACGTAGATGCGCGACCAAGCGCGCGCAGGAGTCGACGCAGGCTTCAGCGTAGCCCGGGCGTCGAGGCCGATGGATCGTCGAGCGGAGTCTCCCGGCGGATCTCTTACACCCGCTCTAGGGCGAGGCGAGCACCGAACCCCAGGAGCACGACCGCCGTCACGCGCTGCATCCACTGCCGCACGCGCGACGTCGTGATGACTTCGCGAAGCCTGGTGACGAACAACCCGTAGAGATTCATCCATAACCAGCCGATCACCGCGAAGATCACGCCGAGCTCCAGCAATCGAGGCAGCACCGCCTGGCCCGGGAGCACGAACTGGGGCAGGAACGTGACAAAGAACACACCCAGCTTGGGGTTGCTGATGGCGGAAAGAAATCCTTGCCTGAAGACCGCATGCGCCGGGGCGGCCGGTGGCGTAACGGCCAGAAAGTCGCTCGGCTGCGCGAGCGACTCGATCAGCGTCCTCAGGCCCAGGTAGGCGAGATAGCATGCGCCGATGATCTTGAGGGCGAAAAGGACCTCGCCCGAGGTACGCAAGAGCGCTGACAACCCCACCGCAGTAGCCGTCACCCAGATCACGAGCGCCAGCGCGATGCCGCTTGTCGTCAGCACCACGCCGCGGCGCCCATGCGCGAGCGCGTTTTTCGTCACCACAGCCATATCCGGCCCGGGCGTCACCGCGAGGAGCAGCGAGACGCCTGCGAAGGCGAGCAGCGTGGCGTCGATCATGCGGTCTCGGGAATGTCGAACGAGATCTCGTACACGCCGCCGACCACCTTCGCCTGGTGGATCCAGCCCAGCTTGCGCAGCAGGGCGAGCATCTCGCGATTCTCCGGCAGCACGATCAGCTGGAAGGTCTTGATGCCGTGGTCTCTCGCGACTCGCGCCAGCTCCGCCAGCAGCACGCTGCCCAGCCCGCGGCGCTGGAACTCATCGATCACGGCCACGGCGACCTCCGCCACGTCGGTGGCGCGCGCCCGGTCATACCGCGCCACCCCGACGATCCGCTCTTTCGAGGCCGCTTTGTGTGTGGCGACGAGCGCAAATCTGTCGTTGTAGTCCACGACCGCGAGCCGGTGCGCGAGCGCGTCGGACATCCGCTTGATCGGGGAGAAGAACCTGAAGTAGACGGTCCTCTCTGACATCGCTGCGACCGCCTCGTGAAGCAGCGGCTCGTCTTGGGGCGCGATCGGGCGGAGGTGGACTTTCGTCCGGTCCCTCAGATCGACGACCCGGGGCTCAAAACCGATTGAAGTCACCATCGCAAAAGGTAACCTGCGCGCTTGATGAGCCCTTCCCCAAGATGGCGCAACCTCGGGACTGCCGCCGGCGCCGTCACCGCGGGCCTGTTTGCCATCTTCGACCTATACCAGTGGGCTTCGGCATACGCCGCGGATCACTTCCACAATGACTTCACCTTCTACTACGCCGCGGCACGCATCGGTCTAGGGCACGGATGGGGATCGATCTACGACCTGGGCCATCAGCAAGCGGAGCTCAACGCGATTGGTTCCCGCATCACGATCGCCGAGCTCGCCCGCTACATCAGCCCGCCGCCGGTCGCCTGGTCGGCGGCGCCGTTGACAGCGCTTCCGTACCCCGCCGCCTACTGGACGTGGAGTGCGCTGCTGCTGGCCGCGCTCGGATTGACCTGGTACCTGGCGGCTCCAGGATCGGGTCGCGCGCGCGTCATCCATCTCGCGGCCGCCGTCGGCTGGCTGCCGGCGATCTACGCGCTGCAGCTCGGCCAGCCAGGACTTTTCGTCGCGCTCGGGGTCGCGGGATCGTACGCGCTGCTGCGCGCCAACCGTCCGCTGTGGGCAGGCCTCGCTCTGGCGCCGCTTGTTTTGAAGCCGCAGCTTGCGTTCCTCGTCCCGGCCGCCCTGCTCGCCGCGCGTCAGGACCGCGCCTTCCTGGGAAGCCTGCTCGGGCTTGGGGCTCTCTGCGTGGCGTCCGCGGTCGCCTTGGGAAGCGGAGGCGTGGCCGCCTACGAGGCCCGTCTTGCCTTCGCGGCGGGGGTGCCCGTGAATCGAGAGTTCACGCTTGCCTATCTCCTCGGCGCGACATCCCTCGCGCGAGCCGTCCAGGTGATCATCGCGCTGTGGGCGCTGGCTCTCGCGTACCGGCTTCGACACCGCGGAATCGAGTGGCTGTTTGCGTGCGGGCTGGTGGGAAGCATGCTCGCGACGCCGTACGTGCACCTCGACGACCTGGTCATGCTCGGGCTCGCCGGATGGTTCTGCCTGCGGGCCGGCACGCCGATGTGGACCCGGGCCTACGCCCTCGCGGTCGTGGTCGTGATCGAAGGCGTGGCGATCTGGGGACCGGCGCCGGTCATCGCCTCCGAGCTCGGCTTCCTGGCCCTGCTTTCAATCGCGGCGCTGAAACATGACGACCGCGAC
>Ga0066680_10000247_pt1 | contig 16480 bp, 15 predicted proteins | sample GraSoiAngelo_129_FD_62297 | JGI IMG/M metagenome (GOLD analysis project Ga0066680, IMG submission 62297) | Grasslands soil microbial communities from the Angelo Coastal Reserve, California, USA - 14_0927_12_40cm | ecosystem: Environmental > Terrestrial > Soil > Grasslands | place: USA... | reverse complement strand
ATCCTCGACGGCAAGCACGACGATCTGCCCGAGCAGGCGTTCTACATGGTCGGGACGATCGAGAGCGCGGTCGAGAAGGGACGCCGCCTCGCCGGCGAGTCGACGGAGCAGAAGCACGAGGAGCAGCAGCCGGCCGAGGGCGCGGAGGTCCCGGAGGACGCACGCGAGCCGGAGCCCGAGCCCGCCGGCGTCTCGTAGCCAGTGCCCCTCCCAGCAATGCACGTCGGCCTCTGGCCCGCGATCACGCGGCGCCAGAGTCCACCCTCGCCCTTACCAAGGCAGACCAGCCTTGGTGCGGGCGAGCGCGGCCTCTGGCTTGGTGCTAGCGACCCAGAGCCTCGACAGCATCACTGGAAGGGGCACGAGTGACCGACCGGAAGAAGTTCGACGTCTCGCTCGTCACGCCGGACGGGCCCGCGTACGAGGGCGAGGCGGAGGTGATCGTCGTCCCGGGAGCAGCGGGAGACATCGGCGTCCTCGCTCGGCACGCCCCGCTGATCGCGACGCTGAAGGCGGGGTCGACGCGCGTCTACCTGGACTGGGACGCGGGCGACTTCAAGGAGTTCGCGACCGGCCCCGGGTTCTTCCAGGTGCAGTTCGACCGTGCGATCGCGCTCGTCGACGACGCGGTGCTCGCGTCGGAGGTCGACGACGAGCGTGCGCGGCGGCAGCTCGAGGAGGCGCAGGCGGAGCTCGAGCGCGTCGATCGCGGCGAGTCGAGCGCGGACCGCTGGCAGCTCGAACAGCGCATCCGCCACGCCGAGAACCAGCTGACGGTTTCTGGACGCAGTTGAGTCCGCTGCCCGCTGCGCGGGCAGCATGACGACTCAACTGCGAAGTCTCGGCGCAAGCGTCTGTGAGCGGGCACCGGCGAAGCCGGCACCCGCGGCGGTCTGGTGCGGCCGCGAATCCGCCGGCCGCAGCTAGGCGAGCGGCTTGCCGTGGGCGACGCGGAGGACTGCTTCGACGATCCGGTCGTGGACGTCGCCCTTCCGGAGATGGCCGTCGGCGCCTGCTGCCCGAGCCTCGCCGCCGATCTCGTCGCCGCTGAGGCCCGTCAGGACGATGACGTGTGTCTCAGGCCGGATCGCGCGCAGGCGCTTCGTCGCCTCGAGCCCGTCCATGCCGCGCATGAAGATGTCCATCAGGACGACGTCGGCGAGACGCGCCTGCGCGAGGTCGATCGCCTCCTGGCCGCTCGACGCGACCCCGACGACCTCGATCCGCTCGTCGCGCTGCAGGAACATCGTCAGCGCGTCGGCGAACAACGCGTGGTCGTCGACCACGAGGACGCGGACGCTCGTCTGTGGACTGGGTGACGCCATCCCGGCTGGACCCCCTACCGCAGGTACAAACTACCCCCGTCGACCGGAATTCGAACCTCGCCTGCTAGGCTGCGTCCACCCGGAGAGCTTTGACAGGCAGCTTGGCGACCGGGTTACCAAACGCCTAAAGAGCCCGTGCGCCAGTGAAGGCGTGCGTCCTCTAAGGCGATGGTGACGAAGGGTCGCGAGGTGCGCCGTTCAAAGAAGGGCGTATCGGACGGAGGCGCGGGCAAAGCCCGCACCTCCTCCAAGGCGGCACCGACAAGCGGCGCCGCTGCAAGCAGAACAAGGAGCAGGATGAAGGACGCGCGCACACGACTCGAAGCCATCCTCGCCGAGCGGATCGCCGTGCTCGACGGATCCTGGGGCGTGCTGATCCAGCGCGAGGTGAAGGGGGAGGAGGCCTACCGCGGCGATCGGTTCAAGGATCACCCGCGCGACGTCGCCGGCGATCCCGACCTCCTCAATCTGACGCGGCCCGAGGTCGTGCTCGGGATCCATCGCGCGTACTTCGGCGCCGGCGCAGACATCGCGACGACCAACACCTTCACCGCCACCTCGATCGGCCAGGCCGATTACGGGCTCGAGGGCGCCGCGTACGAGATGAACGTCGCCGGCGCGCGGCTCGCCCGCGAGGCGGCGGACGAGGCCGGCGGCTTCGTCGCTGGATCCGTCGGCCCGCTCAACGTCACGTTGTCGCTGTCCCCCCGGGTCGACGATCCGGCTTTCCGGACCCACACGTTCGACCAGGTGCGCGATGCTTACGCCGAGCAGATCCGAGCGCTCGCCGAGGGCGGCGTCGACTTCCTGCTGATCGAGACGATCTTCGACACGCTCAATGCGAAGGCGGCGATCGCTGCCGCACTCGACGAGGCGCCGCAGCTGCCGCTGTGGATCTCGTTCACCGCGATCGACCGGAGCGGCCGCAACCTCTCCGGCCAGACCGTGGAGGCGTTCTGGCTCTCCGTCGAGCACGCGCGGCCGTTCATCGTCGGCGTCAACTGCTCCCTCGGCGCGGCGCAGATGCGGCCGTTCGTCGAGGATCTCGCACGCATCGCCCCGACGTACATCGCCTCCCACCCGAATGCGGGATTGCCGAACGAATTCGGCACGCACGACGAGCAGCCCTCGGACACGAGCCGCTTCCTCGGTGACTTTGCGCGCGACGGCCTGGTCAACATCGTCGGTGGGTGTTGCGGGACGACGCCCGAGCATGTGCGGGCGATCAAGTCCGCGGTCGACGGGGCGAGACCGAGACGCATTCCCGAGCGGGAGCGCGTGACCGCGTTCAGCGGGCTCGAGCCGTTCACGATCTTTCCGGACGCGAACTTCGTCCTCGTCGGCGAGCGCACGAACGTCACCGGCTCTGCGCGCTTCCGCCGGCTGATCGAAGCAGGCGACTTCCAGGGCGCCGTCGACGTCGCGCTCGACCAGGTGCGCGGCGGCGCCAACATCCTCGACGTCAACATGGACGCTGACCTGCTCGACTCGCAGCAGGCGATGACGACGTTCCTCAACCTGATCGCGACCGAGCCGGAGGTGGCGCGGATCCCGATCATGGTCGACAGCTCGCGCTGGTCCGTTCTGGAGGCGGGTCTGCAGTGCGTGCAGGGAAAGGGCGTCGTCAATTCGATCTCGTTGAAGGAGGGCGAAGCCCCGTTCCTCGAACAGGCGCGACTGATCCAGCGCTACGGCGCCGGGGTGGTCGTGATGGCGTTCGACGAGCAGGGCCAGGCCGACACGGTCGAGCGCAAGGTCGCGATCTGCGAGCGCGCCTACCGGCTGCTGAGAGAGGACGGCTGGGCCCCGGAGAACCTGATCTTCGACCCGAACGTGCTGGCCGTGGCGACCGGGATCGAAGAGCACGCTGAGTTCGCCAAGGCGTACATCGAGGCCATCCCCGAGCTCAAGCGCCGCTGTCCCGGCGCCAAGGTCAGCGGCGGCATCTCCAACCTGTCGTTCGCCTTCCGCGGCAACGACGCGGTGCGCGAAGCGATGCACGCGGCCTTCCTCTACCACGCGATCAAGGCGGGCCTCGACATGGGCATCGTCAACGCCGGCCAGCTCGCGGTCTACGAGGACATCGAGGCCGAGTTGCTCGAGCAGGTCGAGGACGTCATCTTCAACCGCCGTCCCGACGCGACCGAGCGGCTGGTCGAGTACGCATCGCGCGTCCAGGGCGAGGGGATGAAGCGCGAGCGAGACCTCTCGTGGCGCGAGGCGCCCGTCGAGGAGCGGCTCTCGCATGCGCTCGTGCACGGCATCGTCGACTTCATCGAGGCGGATACGGAGGAGGCCCGGCAGAAGCATGCCCGTCCGCTCGATGTGATCGAGGGACCGCTGATGGACGGGATGCAGATCGTCGGCGACCTGTTCGGCTCGGGAAAGATGTTCCTTCCCCAGGTCGTGAAGAGCGCCCGCGCGATGAAACGTGCCGTCGCCTACCTCGAGCCGTACATGGAGGAAGAGAAGGCGCGCACGGGAGTCGCGGCCCGCGCGCAGGGAAAGGTCGTGCTCGCCACGGTCAAGGGCGACGTGCACGACATCGGCAAGAACATCGTCGGGGTCGTCCTCGGCTGCAACAACTACGAGGTGCTCGATCTCGGCGTGATGGTCCCTGGGGACAAGATCCTCGACACCGCCGTTGAAGAGGGGTGCGACTTCGTCGGGTTGTCGGGGCTGATCACACCGTCGCTGGAGGAGATGGTCAACGTGGCGAAGGAGATGGAGCGCCGCCGCCTCGAGTTGCCGCTCCTGATCGGCGGTGCGACGACGTCGAAGCAGCACACCGCCGTGAAGATCGCACCGGAGTACTCGCAGCCCACGCTGCACGTCCTCGACGCTTCGCGCGTGGTCGGCGTCGTGTCGAGCCTCCTGGACCCGCAGCGCCGGACGCAGCTCGAGCGCGACAACACCGAGCTCCAGGACCGTCTGCGAACGCAGCACGAGGAGAAGGAGCGCAAGCCGTTGCTGCCGATCGAGCAGGCGCGCGCGAACAGGGAGCGGGTCTCATTCGAGGGCCTGTCGGCACCGCCGTTCACGGGTACGCGCGAGGTCGAGGTGGACGTCGACACGCTGCGCCCGTACGTCGACTGGCAGTTCTTCTTCCATGCATGGGAGCTGAAGGGGAAGTTCCCGGCGATTCTCGAGCAGCCGGCGGCGCGCGAGCTGTACGACGACGCGCTCGGACTGCTGGAGGGGATCGAGCTCCGGCCGCGTGGGGTCTACGGCTTCTGGCCGGCGCAGGCGGAGGGCGACGACATCCAGCTCGACGGCGCGACGCGCTTCTGTTTCCTCCGCCAGCAGTCGGCGTACGGCGACTCGCGCCCGAACCGCTGCCTGGCCGACTACGTCGCAGCCGAGGGGGACCACGTCGGCGCGTTCGCGGTCGCCGTGCACGGCGCGGACGAGCTGGCTGCCCGCTACGAGGCGGAGCTCGACGACTACAAGGCGATCATGGTCAAGGCGCTCGCGGACCGTCTCGCAGAGGCCTTCGCCGAGTACCTGCACGAGCGCGCGCGCCGCGAGTGGTACGTGCCCGACGAACGGCTCTCGAGCGACGACCTGGTAGCGGAACGCTTCCGCGGCATCAGGCCCGCGTCCGGCTATCCCGCGTGCCCCGACCACTCGGAGAAGGGAAAGCTGTTCGATCTCCTGGCGGCCGAGCGAGTCGGGCTCGAGCTGACGGAGTCCTTCGCGATGACGCCGGCCGCGGCGGTTAGCGGCATCTACCTGGCGCATCCGCAGGCGCGCTACTTCTCGGTCGGCCGCATCGGCCGTGACCAGGTCGAGGATTACGCCGTCCGAAAGGGGATGAGCCTCGAGGAGACGGAACGCTGGCTCCGGCCGAACCTTGGGTACGAAACACGCGCGCTGTCCCCGCTCTGAGCTTCAGTCCGTCGGGAGCCGTGCCGATGTCCCGGATGCGCATGGCCGCCAAGGGGACTCCAACCACGAGGGATCTCGGGCTCTCGATCCGGATGCTCGTGACGCTCCTGCTCGTCAGCGGCGTCTACGCCGGCAGCGCCATCGTCCTTCTTCGCATCTTCGTGCCGTTGTTCGTCAACAGCGGTGCGCCGGTGCTTCTCCCGCTGATCGTCATTGCGGGGATCGCCGTCATCATGGTCGGAACGGATCCGCTACGCGCGGTTCACGCCGAGTCGATCGGTCCCGACGAGCACCCGGAGCTCCACCGGATCCTCGACCGCCTGTGCGGGCTCGCCGACGTGCCGAAGCCGGAGCTCGCGCTCGTGCACACGGACGCTGCAAACTCGTTTGCGACCGGGTTCACTCCCGGAACGTCGACAATTGCCGTGACGCAGGGACTGCTCGATCAGCTCGAGCCGGAAGAGCTCGAGGCGGTGCTCGCGCACGAGCTCTCGCACGTCGTCAATCGCGACGGCGCGGTGATGACCTTCGCCGCCATTCCGGCGACCGCGTCCGCCGCGGTCTCGCATCGCTTCAAGGCCCGCTGGTTCATTTTCTGGATCAGCGTCTGGTGGCTCGTCGTCCTGCTGAAGCTGTATGCCGCGTTCACGTCCACGTTGATGTTGATCCTGTCGCGCTACCGCGAGTACGCGGCCGACCGCGGCGCGGCGGTCCTGACCGGCGCACCCGAACAGCTGATGAGCGCGCTGCAGAAGATCTCCGGGCCGGCGATTCCGTCGACCGACCTGCGCGCGCTCGACGGCGTCGGCTGCTTCTGCATCGTCGACTCGTCGGGACGGCCGACGCATCCTCCCGTCGATGCGCGGCTCGCCAAGCTCGCCGATCTCGCGCGCGGCATGGGACATCAGCCCCCGCCGACCTTCAACGCGACTGCGAAGCCCGTGGACAGCGGGCTCGCCGCATTGACGCCGTACGCGATGCTCGCGGTGCTCGTCGCCGCCGCTTGGATCTACATCCGGATTCGGATGGGCTAGTCGATGCGGCGCCTCTGCAGTACGATCGTCCTCGCCGCACTGTTCGCGGGCGCCGCGTTCGCGGCGAATCCGCACGACCCGCAGAAGCGATTCACCGCCGCCGACCAGGCGTGGGCACGCACACTCCTGCTCCAGCGGGCGGATCTCCCCGGCGCTGGCTGGACGAGCAAGAAGTCGACCGGCGACAACTCGACCTGCAAGTCGTTCAATCCAGACGAGTCGAAGCTCGTCGAGACCGGCGAGCAGCAGTCGCGCGAATTCTCGCGCGGCGGCGGCTTCGTCACCTCGATGGCGGCGATCTTCAAGACGACGAAGGACGCGGAGACCGGCTGGAATCTCGAGGCCAAGACCCAGATCCTCGACTGCCTCGCGGAGGCTCTGGGCCAGACGTCGACTGGGAGCGCGACCGTCAAGATCGCCGCGCGCGGCAGGCTCGCGTTCCCCCACGTCGCGCAGCGCACCGCCGCCTTCTACGTCCGTCTTGCATTCAACGTGCAAGGGATCAAGTTCAACGCGGATCTGCACTTCATCCTGCTAGGCCGGGGACGCGCGAATCTCGCGCTGATGTCGCTGTCCCCGGGCAAGCCGCTCACGCCGTTGCCCGCAGGGCTCGATCGCAGCCTGGCTGCGACGCTGGCCCGCCGCCTCCACTAGCTACTAGCTCAGCACAGTCAGTCCTGGAACAGGACGCTGATGCTCTCGCGCCGGTGGATTCGGCTGACTGCCTCCGCGAAGAGCGGTGCGACGGAGACGACGGTCACCTTGGCTGACAACTGCACCGGCTGCGTCTCGATCGAGTCCGTGACGATGAGCCGCTGGATCGGGCTGCGGTCGAGCCGTTCCATCGATCCCTCGGCGAACACGCCGTGCGTCACGACCGCGGTGACGGAGCGCGCGCCACGCGCGACGAGCTGGTCGGCCGCCTCGACGAGCGTTCCCGCGCTGATCGTGAAGTCGTCCACCACGATCGCGTCCCGGCCGGCCACCTCGCCGATGATCTCGACGAGCTCGGCGGTTTCGCCGTGGCCCTTGCGGACCTTGTCCGCGATCGCGAGCGGCGCATCGAGCCGATGCGCGAACCGGCGGGCGCGCTTCGCGAACCCGGCGTCGGGAGACACGACGACAGGGTCGCGCAGCTCAGCGCGTTCGATTGCCGTGCAGAGGTAGGGCAGCGCGTACAGATCGTCGACCGGAATCCGAAAGAAGCCCTGGATCTGCGGCGCGTGGAGGTCGAGCGTGACGACGCGGTCGGCGCCGGCGGCCTCGATCGCGTCGGCACAGACGCGCGCGCGGATCGACACCCGCGGCTCGTCCTTCTTGTCGCCCTTGGCGTAGCTGAAGTACGGGACGACCACGGTGACGGACTCGGCGCTCGCGCGGCTGAACGCGTCGATCCAGAAGAGCAGCTCCATGAAGTTCGCGTTCGTGGGGAACACGGTGGACTGCACGAGGTAGACATTCCGGCCGCGCACGTTCTCGAGCACGCGCACGAACAGCGTCCCTTCGGAGAATCGGAGCACCTCGCTGTTTCCTCGCTGCACGCCGAGCTCGCGGCAGATCGCGTCCGTCAGACGAGGGCTGGCGCTGCCTGCGAAGACGAGCGGATCCTCGTCGTCGGGCCGAGCACGTCGGCGCGCGAATGCTCGAGGACGGCGGAGGACGCTCATCCGGGCACGGGGTGTCTACCACATGTCCCCCGCCTCGGGCGGCGAGCCTGCCCGACCGTCTAGGGCTCCAGCAGGCCGGTGAGGTATCCTCGTCCGCGGCTGGCGCCCGACCGGGCGCCGCGCTGTTTCCGGCCTGCATGAAGACGACGCTGAAGAGAGGGATCGGCCGCGGCGCGGCGTTCAACGGCGACGGCCGGTCGATCTTCCCGCCCGGTGTCCGGACGCCGATGACCCGGTACCGGCAGCCGGAGCCCGACCGGCGCGGGCCGTGGGCGATCATCCGGATCGTCGCGCTGTGGACGGTGCTGGCCGCCCTGATCGTCGCCGGCGGCGCCGCGGGGGCGGCGTACCTGAAGCAGCACGAGTTCTTCACCAGCGTCGCCCCGAAGACACCGCAGGACCGCGCGGCGCAGCAGGACCTCGACGTCCCGATCCCCGGCCAGCCGACGAACGCGCTCGTGATCGGGACGGACAAGCGCCGTGGCCCGGAGGCCGACCTCACCGGCCGCTCAGACACCCTGATGCTCGTGCGAGCGGATCCGGTCACGGACACGCTCTCGCTGCTCTCGTTCCCGCGCGACATGCTCGTCAACGTGAAGTGCCCAGGACATACCGACCACGTCGACCGCATCAACGCCGCGTTCGCGGAGTGCGGCTCCCAGGGAAGCGTCGACACGGTGCGCGCGCTCACCGGGCTTCCGATCAACTACTTCGTCACGGTCAACTTCCACGGTTTCCTGCAACTCGTCGACCGGCTCGGAGGGGTCTGGGTGGACGTCGATCACCGCTACCTGAACACGCACACGGGGCCGGGCGGCTACTCGGCGATCAACCTGTGGCCGGGATATCAACGCCTGAGGGGCTACGACGCGCTGGCGTTCGTCCGGTACCGGCACTTCGACTCCGACCTCTACCGCGTCGCGCGCCAGCAACTCTTCCTGAAGGCCGTCAAGAGCCAGATCACGGCGTCGCTCAGCTTCGGGACGCTGCTCGACATCGTCGACGCCGTCGAGAAGAACGTCGTCATCGGCCGCGGCGGGAACAGAGCGCTGGACTTCAACACGCTGCGCGGCTACATCCGGTTCGCGCAGGGCCTGCCGTCCGGGCACATCTTCCAGGCGCGGATCGAGGGACTGACGGGCTACGCGGAGCTGACGACGAACCCCGCGAACATCACCACGGCGGTGCGGGACTTCGTCCAGCCGGACGTCAACTCGCCGGCAAAGGCGCGCGACGTGACGCTCGGCATCAAGCGCCGCGCGACCGTGCTGCGACCGGCAAGCGTGACCGTGAGCGTCCTGAACGGGAACGGGATCCAGGGGTCGGCCGCGAACGCGGCCTACATCCTCGGCCAGCGTGGCTACAAGATCGTGCTGCCGCCGCAGGGCCGTCCCGTCAATGCGCCGACGCAGAACTACTTCAACACGACGATCTTCTACGACTCGTCACAGAAGAACGGCAAGGCGGCCGCACAACAGATCGCAAACCTGTTCGGCGACGCGCAGGTCAAGGCACTCTCGTCCGGGTCGCAGGCGCTCGTGACGCTGGCGAACGGCGCGCTGACCACCGTCGTCGTCGGCCAGAACTTCCACGGGACGCTGGCGCCGGCGCCGATCGACCACACGCCCAAGCCGCAGCCCGCGGCCGTCGTGCCGAATGCCGCCGCCACGCTCTCGTATCTCCGCTCCGTGCGCCGCCGCGTTCATTTCAGGCTCGAGCTCCCGCGGATGATCGAGCGCAACTCGCGCCCTGAGCCGCTCGCGCCGATCCGGGTCCACCAGATGGTCAAGGGACACGTCGGCGTCCGCCTGTCGTTCCAGACTGGCGGCAACGAGTACTGGGGGATCGAGCAGACTGACTGGAACGACGCGCCGATCCTCAACAGTCCGAGCTTCGAACACAAGATCCGCGGGCGCATCTACGACTTCTACTACTCGGGCGCGCATCTCCACATGATCGTGCTGAAGCAGAACGGCGCGACCTACTGGGTGATCAACACGATTCTCGATTCGCTCTCGAACGAGACGATGCTGGCGATTGCGAAGGGCCTCTCGCCTCTCCGTCGGTAGGCTCCTCCGGCATGGCAGATTCGCGGGCAGTCGGGATCTTCGGCGCGGGCTGGGTCGGGCTCGTCACAGGCGGGTGCTTCGCCGAGCTCGGCCACGAGGTCGTCGTACGGGACATCGTCCCTGAGCGGATCGAAGCGCTTCGTGCAGGGCATCTGCCCTTCCACGAGCCTGATCTGCCCGAGGTGCTCGAGCGAAACCGCGGGCGCATCCGGTACACGCTCGACGCGGACGAGCTTGGGGAGGCGGATGTGCTGTTCATCTGCGTCCAGACGCCGCCGACGTACTCCGGCGACGCGGATCTCTCGTACGTCTGGAACGCGCTCGACGAGCTGCCGCGCGCCAACCGCCGTCAGGTCCTGGTGATGAAGTCGACCGTCCCCGTCGGGACCGGCGATACGGTGCGCGCCGCCCTCGAGGCGCGCGGGCTCAACAACGTCGGCTATGTCTCCAACCCGGAGTTCCTCGCAGAAGGAACCGGCGTGCGTGACTTCATGAACCCGGACCGCCTCGTGCTCGGCGCGTTCGCGCCCGAAGACGCAGCGGTCGTCGAAGCCCTGTACTCGGGAATCGAGGCTCCGGTCGTGCGGACCGACGTCGCCTCCGCCGAGATGATCAAGCTCGCAGCCAACGCATTCCTGTCGACGCGCATCAGCTTCATCAACGAGATCGCGAATGTGTGCGAGCTGGTGGGCGCCGACGTCGAGGACGTTGCCAAGGGCGTCGGACTGGATCATCGCCTCGGCCCTCACTTCTTCCGTGCCGGCGTGGGCTGGGGTGGCAGTTGCTTCGGGAAAGACGTGTCGGCGCTGAAGCAGCTCGCTGGAAACTCCGGCTATCACTTCCAGCTGCTCGCAGCGGTCATCGAGGTCAACGAGCTCCAGAAGCGCCGCGTGATCGCAAAGCTCGAGAAGCACCTGGGAAAGCTGCGTGGGAAGACGATCGCCGTCCTCGGGCTCGCTTTCAAGCCGAACACGGACGATTTGCGTGACGCTCCAAGCCTCGTGATCGCGTCGCGTCTGCTGGCCGAGGGAGCGTCCGTCCGGACCTGGGATCCGGTCGCGGACGCGCGGGATCGACTCCGCGGAGCCCTCCAATGTGGGTCCGTTCTTGACGCGGTCGCAGGTGCCGACGCGGCGGTGATCGTCACCGAGTGGCCGGAGCTTCGCGGGCTCGCGTCCAAAGAGGTGCGCGAGGCGATGGCTCGACCCCTGATCGTGGACGGGCGGAACGTGCTGGACCCGGAGGAGACGCGCGCGGCGGGATTCGCGTACGAGGGAATCGGCCGCGGCAGCTCCCCCTTTGCGTCCCTTCCGGAGACCCCTGAGCGGGAACCCAAGGTTCCGCGGTAGTGGAGGCGATCATCCTCGCGGGCGGGAGGGCGTCCCGCATGGGCGACGCCGCGCGCGGACAGCCGAAGTCGCTCGTCCCGATCGCCGGCCATCCGCTGGCCGAGTACCAGGTGTCGCAGCTCGTTCGTGCCGGGGTGGAGCGCGTGATCATCAGTTGCGCGCGCGGGCAGGACCGGATCTTCCGCGCGAAGCTGTCCGGGCTCGGCGCGGAGATCGTCGCGGTCGCCGAATCGGAGCCGCTCGGCCGCGGCGGCGGGCTTCGCTATGCGGCGCAGTACCGCGAGGAGTCCGGGCCGCTGTACGCGTTCAACGGCGACGAGCTGCACGACGTCGACCTCGATGCGCTGCTCGACCTGCATCGCGACCGCGGCGCTGCAGCGACGATCGTGGTCGCGCCGCTGATCTCGCAGTTCGGGGTCGTCGAGCTCGCGGACCGCGACCGAATCGCCGGCTTCCGCGAGGCTCCGCGACTCCCGCACTGGGTGAACGCAGGCATCTACGTCCTCGACGACGAGGCGCTCGCGCGTCTGCCGGAGCGCGGCGACCACGAGCAGTCGACGTTCCCCGCGCTCGCTGCGGAGGGAAAGCTGTACGGCTTCCGCCACGAGGGCGTCTGGATCACGGTGAACACGCCGAAGGATCTTCAGCGCGCCGAGCAGTACTACGCGGATCATCCGGAGCTCCGCCCGACGCTCGCCAGAAACAGGTCCTGATCCTGACGTAGAGTCGCCTGCGTGAGTGTCGATTCGCCGAATCTGGAAGGGCTCGACGCGTGGGCGTTCGAGCCGCGCCGCGTCGAGAAGCCATGGGGATACGAACTGATCTGGGCGCACGCGGACGCGTACGTCGGCAAGGTGCTGTTCGTGAAGGCCGGCGAGTCGCTCTCGCTCCAGTTCCACCGGGAGAAGGACGAGTCCTGGCTCGTCCAGGCCGGCCGCGCCAAGCTCGAGCTCGGTTCCGCCGGCGACGCGCTGCTCGAGGAGGGCGTCGTCAGGGCGGGGGCGTGTTTCCACTTCAGCCCCGGGACGGTCCATCGACTCACGGCGATCGAGGACACGACCATCATCGAGGTCTCCACGACGCAGCTGGACGACATCGTCCGCCTCGAGGATCGGTACGGTCGCGAGGGCACGACCGCGCCTTGACACACATGTGTTAAGGTTCGGCCCGTGGATGAACTGACTGTCGGGGAGGCGGCCGGCCGCACGGGCTGGTCGCCCCGGATGCTCCGCTACCTCGAGCGCGCCGGGCTGGTGGTCCCGCGTCGCACGGCTCGCGGCTACCGGTTGTACGGCCTGCTCGAGCTCAACCAGCTGCGTGCCCTCAAGGAGCTGAGGCGCCGGTTCGGCGTCGAGCTCACGGACGTCGCATTCGCAGCCAGGCTCCGTCGCGAGCCGGCGCTGCGCGGCGCCGTCGACACGTGGCTGGCGGGTACGGAGCTCTCCGCCCTCGACTGGGAGCAGCGCAAGCACGAGCGGCTCCTTGCCGCCTGAGACCGCAACGGGAAGGGACTGAATGGCTACGACCAAACGGCATGACGTGAAGGACCTGGCCCTGGCGCCCGAGGGCGTCCGCCGCATCGCCTGGGCAGACCGGCAGATGCCGGTGCTGGCCGCAATCCGGGAACGCTTCGAGCGCGAGCAGCCGCTCGCGGGCTACCGCGTGTCGGCGTGTCTCCACGTGACGACCGAGACGGCGAACCTCGCGCGCACGCTCAAGGCGGGCGGCGCCGACGTCGTCCTCTGCGCGTCGAATCCGCTGTCGACGCAGGACGACGTCGCGGCGGCGCTCGTCGACGAGTACGACATCGCCGTCTTTGCGATCAAGGGTGAGGACAACGACACCTACTACTCCCACATCGAAGCAGCCGTGGATCACAAGCCGCAGTTGACGATGGACGACGGTGCCGACGTGATCGGCGTCCTCCACTCGGCGCGTCGCGAGCAGCTCGGCGACATCATCGCGGGCACGGAGGAGACGACCACCGGGGTCATCCGCCTGAAGGCGCTCGAGCGCGACGGCGCGCTCGGCTTCCCGGTGATCGCCGTCAACGACGCGGACACGAAGCACCTGTTCGACAATCGCTACGGCACCGGGCAGTCCACGATCGACGGGATCGTCCGTGCCACGAACGTGCTGCTCGCCGGCAAGCGCTTCGTCGTCTCCGGCTACGGCTGGGTCGGTCGCGGCGTTGCGTCGCGGGCCCGCGGGATGGGTTCTCACGTGATCGTGACGGAGGTCGATCCTCTGCGTGCGATCGAGGCCGTGATGGACGGCTTCGAGGTGATGCCGATGGAGGAGGCCGCGCGCGTCGGCGACATCTTCTGCACCGCCACCGGTGACAAGTCCGTCATCCGCCGCGAGCACATGGAGACGATGAAGGACGGTGCGATCCTCGCGAACACGGGCCACTTCAACGTCGAGATCGACATCCCGGCACTGAAGCAGCTCTCGACGGACACGCGCGAGGCCCGCGCCTTCGTCGACGAGTTCACGCTCGACGACGGGCGGCGCATCTATCTGATCGCAGACGGGCGGCTCGTGAATCTGTCGGCAGCGGAGGGGCATCCCGCGACGGTGATGGACATGTCCTTCGCCAACCAGGCGCTCTCGGCCGAGTACGCGATCCAGCATGCCGCAGAGCTCGAGCGGAAGGTCTACCCGGTGCCGGCGGAGATCGACAAGGAGATCGCGCGCCTGAAGCTCGAGACGATGGGCGTCATGATCGACCGGCTGACCGAGGAGCAGGCGAAGTACCTCGCCTCCTGGGACGAGGGCACCTGATCCACCCTGTAACACCGTGTTACTTGGCTAGATGAAGGCGCTCATTCTCGCAGCCGGGTACGCCACCCGGCTGCGCCCGCTCACGGAGTCGATCCCCAAGCAGCTGCTCCCCGTCGGCGGCCGGCCGATGGTCGACTGGATTCTCGACAAGGTCCGCGAGGCAGACGTGGAGGAGATCCATCTCGTCACCAATCACCGCTTCGCCGCCGACTTCGAGCGATGGGCTCCAGCGGACGTCACCGTGCACGACGACGGCACGACGTCGAACGACGATCGGCTCGGCGCGATCGGCGACATCCAGTTCGTCGGGATCGACGACGATCTGCTCGCGATCGCAGGCGACAACCTGTTCGAGTACTCGCTCCGCGACTACGTCGAGTTCTGGCGGACGAAGGAGGGAGCGAGCTGCGTCGCGGTTCATGACGTCGGCGACCCGGAGCTTGCGAAGCAGTACGGAGTCGTCGACGTCGACGAGGAGGGCCGGATCGTGTCGTTCGTCGAGAAGCCCGAGGACCCGCCGACGACGCTCTGCGCGACCGCGACCTACGTCTTCCCGCGCGCCCACGTGCGGCTCGTCGACACGTACCTCGCGGACGGAAACTCCCCCGACCAACCCGGCAACTTCGTCGCATGGCTGCAGGCGCGCGAGCCCGTCTACGCCTACCGCTTCGACGGCGACTGGTGGGACATCGGCGACCACGCGCAGCTGCTGGAGGCGGACAACCTGATGCGCCGGCGCGCGAGCCTGCCCGAACGCGCCGAATACTCGCCACAGACCTGACACACGCCCGCGCGCCCGCGCGCCCTAGCGTCGAGGCGTGCTCGACCTGCTCCTGCCGCAGCACTGCCTCGGCTGTTCACGGACCGGGCCGCAGGTCTGCGATACGTGCACGCAGAGGCTACGGCGGATCGTCGCGCCGCTGTGCGCTCGCTGTGGCGGGCCGACGGCGTGGCCGGTCGCGCGCTGCCGCGAGTGCGCGGGACGGCGGCTTGCATTCGCGCAGGCGCGTGCAGCGGTCGCCTACGACGAGCCCGTTCGCCGGATCGTGGCGGCGTGGAAGGAGCGAGGACTGCGGCGGCTGGCTCCGTGGGCCGCCGACCTCGTCGTCGATGTCGTTCCCCATCCCACCGCCGACGTCGTTGCGTTCGTCCCGCCCGACCGCGACCGGCGCCTGAAGCGCGGCCACCACGCCGCCGAGGCGCTGGCCCGCGAACTGGCGGCACGGTGGGATCTCCCCGCAGAACCGCTCCTGCGCCGCACCCGGCCTGCGCCGCGCCAGCGTGGCCTGGATCGCGTGGCGCGGCGGCGAAACGTGCGCGGCGCGTTCGCCGCCGCCGGGCAGGTTCGAGGCCGGATCGTCCTCGTCGACGACGTCTACACAACCGGTGCGACTGTGAACGCAGCAGCGTCCGCGCTCCGCCGGGCGGGCGCGCGCAGGGTCGAGGTCGTGACGTTCGCCCGGACGATTCGCCGAGGCGCCGCTTGCGGTGCCGCCTAAGAGGAGGTGCGGGCTTGGCCCGCGCCTCCGTCTGGGTTGAGACGTTTTGCCCATCGCGTGCGTTAGGCTGAAGACCCGACCCGAGCTGCAGGAGACGCAAATGCGCCTTTCCGTGAAGGGCAAGAATCTCGAGGTCAGCGATTCGATCCGCCGGTACGCCGAGGAGAAGCTCGGAAAGCTCAACCGCCAGCTGCACGAGCTGACGCAGGTCGAGCTCGAGCTCTGTGTCGAGAAGAACCCGTCGATCGCCCAGAACCAGGTCGCCGAGGCGACGGTGTGGACAAAGGGGCCCACACTTCGCGCCCGCGAAGCGTCGACCGACATGAAGGTGTCGATCGACCAATTGACCGACAAGCTGTTGAAGCAAGTCGAGCATTACCGCGCCAAGCGCCGCCGCCGTCCTGTACGCGGCGACGGCATTCAGCCCGGAGGTCCGATGAGCATCCCGGAAGAGGCAGGCCCGAGGATCGTCAAGAGCAAGCAGTTCAGCGTGAAACCGATGAGTGCGGAGGAAGCTGCGCTCCAGCTCGAGCTCGTCGGGCACGATTTCTTCGTGTTCCGCAGCGACGAGTCTGGCGAGGTCAACGTCATCTACCGACGCCGGGTCGGCGGCTACGGGCTGATCGAGCCGCAGAGCTAGTCATGGGACTCTTCCGGCGGCGTAAGCCGCTGCATCAGCGCCTGCTCGAGCAGGCGGGTCTCGAGGTGCCGCAGGCCGATGCGCGGCCGGTGATTGCCGGCTCGCGCGAGCCCGGTATCCACGGAATCGCGCGCCAGCGTGACTGGGACGCCGTTGCGACCGTGCAGGCGCCGGACATCTCGGGCGACGAGCTCGCGTTCGATGTCCTCCCCGACCGAACAGTGG
>Ga0066680_10000245_pt1 | contig 16498 bp, 14 predicted proteins | sample GraSoiAngelo_129_FD_62297 | JGI IMG/M metagenome (GOLD analysis project Ga0066680, IMG submission 62297) | Grasslands soil microbial communities from the Angelo Coastal Reserve, California, USA - 14_0927_12_40cm | ecosystem: Environmental > Terrestrial > Soil > Grasslands | place: USA... | reverse complement strand
CGGTGTGATCTCGCGCATGTCGCAGAGCGCGTTGAAGACGCCGGCGAGGCTTTCGGCCCCGCCGAGCTGATGCAGCGAGTAGTACGCCTCGACCGAACACTCGGACCCGCTGAAGTAGGTCATGACCAGCGCCACCGGCGTCGACCCGAGGGCGAGAAAAGCCGCGTACCACCAGATCTCTCGGCGATAACCCAGCGCCCGCGGGATGGCGCGCAGCGCGCTCGCCGCAAAGAGAACGATCTGGCCCAGCACCTCGAACAGGTCGAGCCCCGGTGCCCAGAAGCGGCGTGGCACCGGGCCGAACTGCTGGGCCGGCGGCTGGATCGTGGTGCTGGTCGCCATCAGCGCAGCACGTTCTGGCTGTGGAACAGCGCCAGAACGGTGGGGGTGTAGAGATACTCGAGCGCCTGGATCCCGACAAAGCACCACACGACCCCGGAGTGGACGGCGCGCGCCACGCCCTCGGCGCCCCCCTTGGCGCTTATACCTTTATATATGCAGATGGCGGCAACGAGCGCGCCAAACAGGATGCACTTGATTTCGCCGCCGAACAGGTCGACCAGCGTGCCCTGCGTGAAGAAGCTAGCCACGAAGGCGCCCGGGTTGACGCCCACCACGGCAACCGCGATGAAGAAGCCGGACAGCGTCGTGAAAACGATCATCGGCACGTTGTAGAGCGCCGTCATGATCATCAGCGCCAGCGCACGCGGCACCACGATGAAGAGGACGTTGGAAAGACCCATCACGCTCAAGGCCTCGAGCTCCTGGCGGACCTGGCGCGCGCCCAGGTCGGCGACGATGGCGGTACCGCTGACGGCCGCGATCATGAGGCCGGTCGCGACCGGCGAAAATTCGCGGATGTTCGCCATTACCGCGAAGCCGCCCAGCCGGTACTCGCTGCTCGCCGCCTTGAAGAAGTGGCCCGCCTCCAGCGAAACGATGATGCCCCACCCCACCCCGGTGAGGAGCAGCGGAATGAAGTTGGCGGTGAGAATGAAGCGGCACTGATCGAGGAATTCTTTCCAGTAGAAGGGTCGTCGGACGGCGCCTCGCAGCGCCGCTCGGAAGAGGAGCGTGAGCTCGCCGACGTTGATCGCGGCCTGGCGGGCACGCCCGACTATGGTCCGATCCCCCACGAATACCCCCAGTGCCACCCGGAGGGTGGCTGGTCACCCATCCCAGATCATTGTATACACGCTCCCACACGTTTCCTGAATACCGGAATCACACGTAGCAGGCAAGCCGGAATGGTGCATCGTTGGTCACACAGAGTCACACGGCCCGCCGGACTTCCACTTATTCACACGTTTCGAGGGGGTCACTTTTGACGGGCTGTCATACCAGGGTCGGCGGCGGTGCCTGTGATGTAGATGCTGCAGATCGAGGCCTGGCGCCCGACCGTAACCCGGACCCCGGCCAGGGCGGTTAATCCGCTGGTGCCAGATCCATTCGAGCGCCTGTTCCTCGAGGAATATCCGAAGGTCGTGGCGATCGCCTACCGGGTACTCGGCGATCGCTCGGCGGCGGAGGACGTCGCCCAGGAGGTCTTCATCAAATTCCACCGGAGTCTCTCCCCCGACTCCGAGCGGGCGGCCGGGTGGTTACATTCGGCCGCCGTCCACTCCGCTTTGAACGTGATACGGGGCGAGCGGCGACGGGCCCAGCGCGAGATCGCCCATGCCCTGGACCCTGCGCAAACACCGGCTGCCAACCCGGAGCGGTTGGTGGAGGAAGCCGCCGTCAGGCAAGAGGTCCGGCAAGCGCTGCGCAAGTTGCCGCAGCGAACCGCCGCGCTCCTGATGTTGCGTTACAGCGGACTGAGCTACGCGGAGGTTGCGACCGCGCTGGGGATGAAAGTTGGAAACGTGGGAACGCTGCTGCGCCGGGCGGAAGAGGCCCTGCGCAAGGAGGTCAATCGTGCGACACCTGAGTGACGGAACGCTTCGACGAATCTACGACGAGCCCCTGGCGCTGACGTCGGTCGACCAGGCGCATTACGACAGCTGCGCCGAGTGCAAGGCGCGCTTCGAGTCGATCGGCAATACCGCGCGGGCGACCGCTGGACTGCTGAGTGTGCCCGGCTTCACGCCGGAACCGGCGGCGGCACTGCGGTCGGTCCAGGTGCGGATTCGACGCGAGGAAGCCGCACGCCCGCCTCGGTGGTACGAGCGGTGGCTAGGGCGGACGTCGCCTCGCTGGCGGCCGATCGCCACCCCGGCGATCGCCGTCCTACTGGCAGCCGCGCTCCTGACCGGCGTGACGGCAACTGGGGCGGCGCAGACCCTGTTGCGGGTCTTCGAGCCGAAGACCATCACGCCGGTGCAGGTCTCGTCTTCGGACTTTGCTTCGACCAGCGCGCTGCTCGACTACGGCGAGGTGAAGTGGCTACCCGACGCACCGACGCTGCACCAGCTCAGCGACGCCACCGCGGCCGCGGCAGAGTCGGGGCTGCCGGTGCTGATGCCCGCCTCGTTGCCCAAGGGCGTCTCGGGCCCGGTGAGCTTTGGTGTCGTGTCGCACGCCACGGGATCGCTGACCTTCGACGCGGAGCGGCTGCGCGCGTCGGCAGCGCAGAAAGGCGTGCATGTGAACCCCATGCCAGCCAGCATCAATGGCAGCAAGCTGATCGTCAACGCCGGTCCGGCCCTCGTCGAAGCCTGGGGCCTATCAGCCAGCACCAGCGAGACCCAGATGCCGACCCTCGTGATCGGACAGACGCGCGTGCCGACGGTCGATTCCACCGGCGCCACGGCCGCCGAGCTCGAGGACTACCTGTTGTCGCAACCTGGGGTGCCGCCCGACATCGCGGCGCAGATCAAAGCGATCAAAGATCCGTCGAGCACCCTTCCGATACCGATCCCGAAGGGGCTGGCGACCACGGAGCCGGTGCAGGTCAATGGCGTGCCGGGGCTGCTCATCAAGTCAGTCCTCGGGGCGGGTGTGGTCTGGCAGAGCAATGGCGTAATCTACGCCGTCGGAGGCCAGCTCACTCCCGACCAGGTGCTCGCCATTGCAACGTCCCTCCACTAATCGCAATCTGAACCCGATGGAGGCGGCCGATGCCGCCTCTCTTGCCGTCCACACCCAGGACCTCGCCAAGCGCTACGGCAAAACGGTCGCGCTCAGCGGCCTGACGATGAGCGTGCGCCGCGCCGAGGTCTTTGGCTTCCTGGGACCCAACGGTGCCGGCAAGACCACGGCGGTAAAGCTCCTGGTCGGTCTCGCCCTGCCAACGGCGGGCCAGGGATGGGTGCTGGGCGCACCGATCGGCGACCTGCAAACCCGGCGACGTCTTGGCTACCTGCCCGAGCTGTTCCGCTACCAGGGGTGGATGACGGCGCGCGAGGTGCTCGGGCTGCACTGCAAGCTGTCCGGCATGGCGCGCTCCGAGTGGACGAAGGAGATCGATCTCGCGCTCGACATGGTGGGGCTGGCCGACCGCGCCGACGACAAGGTCGAAGGTTTCTCCAAAGGCATGCAGCAACGGCTGGGTCTCGGTGTCGCCTTGCTTGGCCGGCCTGAGCTGGTCCTGCTCGACGAGCCGACGTCGGCGCTCGACCCGGTCGGGCGGCATGACGTCCGCGAGATCATCCGTCAGCTGAAGGCGCGTGGTACGGCTGTCTTTCTCAACTCCCACCTGCTAACCGAGGTCGAACAGATCTGCGACCGGCTCGCGGTCGTCGACCACGGCCGGGTGATCGCGACCGGCACCATGTCGCAAATCCTGGGGCAGGACGGCGCGGTCCGCGTCCGCGTCACCGGGCTGCCGGCCGGCAGCCGGGCCGCGCTCGGCGAGTTCGGGACGCTGGAGGCCGAAGGCGAGTGGCTGACCTTTCGCGGTCTCAACCCGGATCGTGTCCCACAGCTGGTCAGTGAGATCGTCCGCCAGGGCGGCCGCGTCTATGCCGTCGAGCCGCGGCACGAGACACTCGAGGATCGCTTTCTGCAGCTGCTCAAGGAGCAGGAGCAATGACGCAGGTCCTCACCATTGCGCGGCTCACCATCCTCGAGGCCTCGCGCCGCAAGCTGCTGCTCGCGCTCGGCATCCTGACCATCGTCGTCATCGTCCTCACCAGCTGGGGCTTCAGCCGGCTGCCGACCATGAACAACGTGACGCCCGCCGAGGTACGGCTGGCGGCGTCGCAGCTTACGATCTTGATGGCGTTCATGTTCAGCGGCGTGCTCGCCCTGGGGTCGACCCTGGTGGCGGCGCCCAGCATCGCCAGCGATATCGAGTCGGGGATCGCGCTGGCGATCCTGCCGCGGCCGATTCGACGCAGCCAACTCCTGATGGGCAAATGGCTGGGGCTCGCGCTCCTGGTCACGCTCTACGCCGCCGGCAGCGGCCTGCTCGAATTACTCGGCATCTGGCTCGGCACCAATTACCTGCCGCCCAACCCGGTCGCGTCGATCGCGTTTGTGGCGGCCGAGGGGATCATCCTGATGACGCTGGCCCTGCTGCTCAGTACGCGGCTGGCGCCGATGACGGGCGGCGTGATCGCGCTGGTGCTCTTCTTCGTCGCCTGGATCGGAGGCATCGCCCTCGCCATCGGCATTACCTTCGACAACGAAACCATCAAGAATATCGGGATCGGCAGCCGGCTTCTGATCCCAACCGACGGGCTCTGGCACGGGGCGATCTTCTACCTGGAGCCGTCTGAGGTTCTCGCTGCGGCTCGGATCGCGGGGCGGGCGAGGGCCGGGAACCCCTTCTTCGCCGATGCGCCTCTGCCCGGGATCTATCTCGCGTGGGTCGTTGGCTGGCTGGTCGCGATCGTCGGACTGGCCAACTGGAGCTTCGCGAAGCGAGACCTTTAGGGTAGCCCGCTGTCGCCGGCGCCGCGGATCGCCCGAAGGGTCAATCCCTGGATCACGAGCGCCGTTGCGGTCGCGAGCGCGAATGAGAGTCCGATGCCGATTCGGTTGAGGCCGAGCGCCAGCAGCACAAAGAAGGCGGCGAACGAAAACAGTCCGAGCAGCAGACCTGCGAGCACGTTGGCGGCGGCATCGCCACTCTGTCGGTGGGCGAAGATCGCGAGCACGCCCGCGTACACGGGGAATGGTGATAGCAGTCCCGTGAGGTGGGCGCCGATCGCCGGGGCGATTCCGGTCAATAGCAGCACCAAGCCGGTCGCCACGACGATCCGCAGCGGAATGTCCCAGTGGGAAGCCGACACAGGGCGATCGCCCGGCCGGCTTTTCGGCATGAGGATGGTGGCGAGGATCAACGAGGCCGTCACCAGGGCGAAGGCCGGCAAGGCCGGAAGGCTGAGCCGCTGGAAGCCAATCGTTGAAAGCGCGAACACGGCACAGCCGGCGGCCGTGGCCACCGGCCAGCCGGCTCGGACGGCCACACGGGCGTAGGCAACCGCAAAGGCCGCCTGCGAGATGGTGCCGAGCAGGACCGCGAGCGCCGCCGTGGTCGCAAACCGGCTGCCCTGGTCGATTGCCAGGAAGAACACGACCGGCCCGGAGGTCAGCGGCAAGCCCACCAGCCAGCCGCCCAGGCGGTCGCCCCAGCGTCGCCCGGCCAGAGTAGCGCCCGTGATCAGCACCGGCGCGACGACCACCTTGAGCAGCAGGCTGGTGAGCAACGGGCTGTAGTCTAGGTGGGCCCGACGGCCATTGACTTAGGCGGTTGCCGAACGTACATTTAGCTCGCAAAACGGCGATCCGGAACTCAATTGGAGGGGAAGCATGGGAGTAGCGACCTTAACGCCTCCGGCGCAGCGCGTGGGAGAGGAGCTCGTCTACCCGGACGGCCGGCACGAGCTGGCCGACGATTCAGCGATCCGCAACAGTTCGCTCTACAACCTGGACCTGGCTCCGGTACCGATCAAAAGGCGGACCTGGAACACCTACAACTACATGGCGCTGTGGATCGGCATGGCACACAACATCCCAACCTATCTGCTGGCGTCCGGTCTGGTCCTCCTGGGCATGGCCTGGTACCAGGCGATTCTCACGATCGCATTGGCCAACATCATCGTCCTGATCCCGATGCTGGCGAACAGCCACGCCGGCACCAAGTACGGCATTCCGTATCCGGTCTTCGCCCGGGCTTCCTTCGGCGTTTTCGGGGCGAACGTCGCCGCCCTGCTTCGGGCGGGGGTGGCCTGCGGCTGGTTCGGTATCCAGACCTGGATCGGTGGCGGCGCGCTTTTTCTGCTTGCCGGCAAACTCTTCGGCTCCGGCTGGGCCAACTCGGGGATGGTCGCCGGCCAGCATTGGACCCTGTGGCTGAGCTTCGCGATCTTCTGGGCGATCAACATCCTGATCATCGTGCGCGGGATGAACGCGGTACGCCGCTTCGAGAACTGGGCAGCGCCGTTCGTACTCGTGGTCGCTTTGGGCCTGCTCGCCTGGATGGTAACGAAAGCCGGTGGCTTCGGCCCAATCCTCAGTGATCCGGGCAAGGTTGGCTGGGGTGGCAACTTTTGGTTCGTCCTCTTCCCGCCGGCGCTGATGGGCATGATCGCGTTCTGGTCGACGCTCTCGCTGAACATGCCCGACTTCACCCGCTTCGGGAAGAGCCAGCGGGCGCAGGCGTGGGGCCAGATCCTCGGGCTGCCCACGACGATGACCTTGTTTCCATTGGTGGCGGTGCTCATTACCGCTGCCACGCAGGTGGTCTATAAGACGGCGATCTGGAACCCGGTCGACCTGGCAGCGAAGTTCGACAACCCGGTCGTCGTCGTCTTCGCGCTCTTCACGCTGGCGGTGGCGACGCTTTCGGTCAACGTCGCGGCCAACATCGTGAGCCCTTCCTACGACTTCTCGAACGTGATTCCGAAGCTGATCAGCTTCCGCACCGGCGGCCTGATCACCGGTGTCCTGGGCATCGTCATCCAGCCCTGGAACCTGCTGGCGAACCCGAACGTCTACATCTTCACCTGGCTCGGCTTCTACGGCGGCGCGCTGGGTGCGATCGCCGGCGTGCTGATCGCCGACTACTGGTTCATGCGCAACACCAACCTCAGGCTGGGCGACCTCTATCGCGTGAACGGCGAGTACCGATACTCGGGCGGCGTCAACTGGCGAGGCCTGGTCAGCCTGGTGGTCGGTGGTCTCCTGGCCGTGGGCGGCGCCTACTCGACGCCGGGCAACGGACCCTTCCCGCAGGGCGGGATCATCGGCCCGCTGTACAGCTGGTTCCCATTCCACGTCTACGACTACAGCTGGGTCGTCGGACTGGTGGCGGCGTTCCTCTGCTACCTGGCGCTCTCGGCGCTCTTCCCGGCGGCTGCCGCTCGGCGGCGCCCCCAGGCCGTGGCGGCGACCTAAACTCGTAGATCGATCGCGCTGGAGCCCCTTCCTCGCGGCGGGGGCTCCAGCCTTTGAAAGGAATGGCACGACTCAGCTTCGGTGTTTGCTTTGCTCCGGATCCGCCTCCCTCCCGGTGGGTGGAGCTGACCAAGCTCGCCGAGGCCCAGGGCTTCGAGTACGCGTGGCTCTTCGACTCGCACGTGCTCTGGCAGGAGGTCTATCCGATCTTCACGTTGATGGCGGCCAACACCAAGACCATCAAGATCGGCCCCTGCGTCACCAACCCGGGCACGCGCGATCCCACCGTCACCGCGAGCGCGCTCGCAACCCTCAACGAGATCTCGGGCGGCCGCATGGTGATGGGCATCGGCCGGGGCGACAGCGCTCGTCGTGTTCTTGGGCAGAAGCCGGTGACGGTCGAGACGATGGAAGCCCACTGCCGGTTGATCCGTGACCTCGCCGCCGGTCGCGAGGTCAGCTACGACGGGGTGAAGGTCCGGTTGAAATGGGCCGAGCACGAGCTGCCCATCTGGGTGGCCGGCTACGGGCCGAAGGCCCTGCGTGCCGCCGGCCGGGTCGCCGACGGCGTCATCATCCAGCTCGCCGATCCCGCCATCATCAAGTGGTGTCTCCAGTTCGTCCGCGAAGGCGCCGAGGAGGCGGGCCGGTCCTTCGACGACATCCTGGTCCAGGCCGCCGCGCCCGCGTTCATCTCCGATGACATGGAGGCGGCCCGCGAGCAGGTGCGCTGGTTCCCGGCACTGGTTTCGAACCACGTCGTCGATCTCTTGAAGCGATACGACGCGCAGGACCTCCCCAAGGCACTGACCGACTACATCAAGGCGCGCGATCACTATGACTACTCGGAGCACGCCCAGCGGGGCGCGGCCCATGCCGACTTCGTCCCCGATGACGTGATCGACCGGTTTTGCGTCATCGGCACCGTCGAGCAGAGCAAGCAACGGATCGAGGAGTTGATCGACGTCGGCGTCGACCAGTTCAACCTCTACCTTATGGTGGAGAAACCCGATGCGGTTATCAAGAAATACGGCGAAGCCATCATTCCGGCATTCAGCTAGCGAGGAGGAGGCGACATACACATGGCGAAGGTGAGGGCGGCGCTCATCCAGGCGCACGCAAACATGCCCAAGGAAGAAGCCGTCGCAAAGCACGAGAAGCTGATCGACGAAGCGGCGGACAAGGGCGCCCAGGTGACGTGCCTGCAGGAGATCTTCTTCGGCCCCTACTTCTGCGCCGAGCAGGATCCCAAGTGGTACGACACCGCCGAGCGGGACGACGGGCCGACCGTCAAGCGGATGCAGGCGCTCGCGAAGAAACACAAGATGGTCCTGGTCGTGCCCTTCTACGAGGAGGCCCAGACCGGCGTCTACTACAACACCGCGGTCGTGATCGAGAACGACGGCACGGTGGTCGGCAAATATCGCAAGACGCATATCCCGCACGTCGGTCCGTGCTTTTGGGAGAAGTTCTATTTCAAGCCGGGCAACCTCGGCTACCCGGTGTGGGAGACCTCGGTCGGCCGGGTCGGCATCTTGATCTGCTACGACCGTCACTTCCCGGAGCCCGCCCGGGCGCTAGGACTCAAGGGCGCCGAACTGGTCTTCAACCCGTCGGCCACGGTCAAATCGCTGTCGCGCTACCTCTGGGAGCTGGAGCAACCCGCGCACGCGGTCGCCAACGGCTACTGGATCGGCGCCATCAACCGGGTCGGGGTGGAGAAGCCGCTCAACGAGGCACAGTTCTACGGGTCGAGCTACTTCTGCGATCCGCGCGGCAAGATCATCGCCCAGGCGTCCGAGACGGAAGATGAAGTCCTGGTCGCCGACCTCGACCTCGACATGAATCGTCAGGTGCGCAACACCTGGCAGTTCCTGCGCGATCGCCGGCCGGAGAGCTACGAGGATCTGGTCAAAGAGCTGCCATGAGGACGCTGATCAAGAATGGCACGGTGGTGACCGCGAGCGACACCAACAAGACCGACGTGCTGATCGAGGGCGAGAAGGTCGTGGCGATGGGGAGCGGACTCGAGGCCAAGGCCGACCAGGTGATCGATGCGGAAAATCGCTACGTGATGCCGGGGGCTATCGATGTCCACACCCATATGGAGTTGCCCTTCGGTGGCACCTTCGCCTCCGACGACTTCGCCACCGGAACGGCCGCTGCCGCCTGGGGCGGCACGACCACCATCGTCGACTTCGCGGTGCAGACCTTCGGCCAGACGCTGCGCCAGGGCCTCGACCAGTGGCACAAGAAAGCCGAGGGCAAGGCGCATATCGACTATGGCTTTCACATGATCGTGCGCGAGATCAATGATTCGATCCTCAAGGAGATGGATGCGCTTGTGACCGAGGGCGTGCCTTCTTTCAAGCTTTTCATGGCCTACCCGGGCGTCTTCATGCTCGATGACGCGTCGATCTTCAAGGCGATGAGCCGTACGGCGGAGAACGGCGGCCTGATCATGATGCACGCCGAGAACGGCGGCGCGATCGACGTGCTGGTGCAGCGCTACCTCGCCGAAGGCAAAGGTGATCCGATCAACCACGGCCTGACCCGGCCGGCCACGATGGAGGGGGAGGCCACCAGCCGGGCGATCGCGCTGTCGCGCCTCGCCGAGGTCGCCGTCTATATCGTGCACTTGAGCTCGAAAGATGCGCTCGACGCCGTCCGCGCGGCGCGCGATGATGGCGCCCCCACCTTTGCCGAGACCTGCCCGCAGTACCTCTACTTGAGCCTGGCCGACCTGGGCCGACCTGGCTTCGAGGGCGCGAAGTACGTCTGCTCACCGCCGCTGCGGCTGCCGTCGCATCACGACGAGCTCTGGAAGGGTCTTCTCCAGGACGACCTGCAGCTGGTCGCGACCGACCACTGTCCGTTCCATTTCAAGGGCCAGAAGGAGCTGGGGCGTGGCGACTTCTCGAAGATCCCCAACGGCCTGCCCGGCGTGGAAGACCGCTTTACGCTGATCTTCCATGGCGGGGTGAATTCCGGCCGGATCACGCTCAACCGGTTCGTCGAACTGGTCGCGACCGCGCCCGCCAAGATGTTCGGGCTCTTCCCTCGTAAGGGCACTATCGCCCCGGGGAGTGACGCCGACATCGTCATCTTCAACCCGAGGGTGGAACGGACGCTCTCGGCGAAGACCCATCACATGAACGTGGACTACAGTTGCTACGAGGGCATGACGGTCAAGGGCCTGCCGGAGGTCGTGATGCAGCGTGGCAACGTGCTGGTTCGTGACGGAAAGTTCCAGGGGACAAAGGGCGCCGGCCAGTTCCTGCGACGTTCGCCATTCCACAAGGTCCCGACCAGTGAGCCAAGCCCGGTAGGAGCCAGATCATGATTGCCACCAAGAACGTTCAGAGCTTTATCGGCGGGAAGTTCCGGGACTCCAGCGCGCAGAAGGTCGACCCGATCCCGAACCCGGCGACCGGCCAGACGATCGCCAGCCTTCCGCACTCGACGCGCGAAGAAATCGACGAGGCGGTCGCCGCGGCCAAGAAGGCCTTCCCCACCTGGAGCGAAACCCCGGTGCCGGAACGTGCGCAGGTTATGTTCCGCTTCAAGGCGCTCTTCGACAAGCACATCGATGAGCTCTCCGCCATCGTCACCCAGGAGAACGGCAAGACGCTCGACGAGTCGCGCGGCGAGGTCAAGCGCGCCATCGAGGTGATCGACTTCGCCTGCGGTGCCCCAACCCTGATGATGGGCCACAACCTCGATCAGATCGCCAGAGGCATCGATGAGGAGTTGACCCGATTTCCGGTAGGTGTCGTCGCCGGCATCACGCCCTTCAACTTCCCCAACATGGTGCCGATGTGGATGATCCCGGTCGCGATCGTGACCGGCAACACCTTCGTTCTGAAGCCGTCTCAGCTGACGCCGCTTTCCGCCATGCGCATCGCGGAGCTGCTCGATGAGGCCGGCCTGCCCGAGGGCGTCTTCAACGTGGTGCATGGTGCCAACGACGCCGTCAATCAGCTGCTGAAGCACCCGGACATTTCGGCGATCTCCTTCGTCGGCTCGGCGACGGTGGCCGCCTATATCTATGCGACAGCTGCGGCCAACGGTAAGCGGGTCCAGGCACTCGGCGGCGCCAAGAACCACATCCTGGTCATGGACGATGCCGACCTCGAGCTCTCCGCGCCGCATGTCATCTCGTCGGCGTTCGGGAATGCCGGCCAGCGCTGCCTGGCGGGGAGCGTCGCGGTCGGCGTTGGCAAGATCGGCGATGCCCTGGTGCGCGAGCTGGCCAACGATGCGGCGAAACTCAAAGTCGGCCCCGGCACCGATCCCAAGACCACGCTCGGGCCGGTGATCCGAGGCGAGCGCAAGCAGAAGCTGATCGAGTACATCGATGGGGCCGAGGCGGAGGGGGCGCAACTCATTTCCGATGGTCGCGAGGTGGATCAGAAGGATGGCTTCTTCCTTGGGCCGACGATCTTTGATCGCGTCACGCCCAACATGAAGATCTGGAAGGACGAGCTCTTCGGACCGGTGCTGTCCGTGGTTCGGGCCTCGGACATCGATGAAGCCCTCAAGGTGCTCAACTCCAGTACGTACGGCAACATGGCCTCGATTTTTACCGGCTCGGGCAAGTACGCCAGGGAATTCAAGCGCCGGGCGCAGGCCGGCATGCTGGGCGTCAACATCGGCGTCGCGGCGCCGATGGCTTTCCTCCCCTTCACCGGCTGGAAGAATTCGTTCTTCGGCGACCTCCATGCCACCGGTCAGGACAGCATCCGCTTCTACACCCGACATAAAGTCGTGACCACTCGGTGGCTTTAGAGACGAGCGCGCGCCCGCATGTGCTGAGCGGCGAGGAGATCGTCGCCCTCTGCCGCCAGTACACGCTCTACGAATGGACGGCGCAATCGGCGGTCGATCCGATCGCGGTCGACCATGCCAAGGGGGTCTACTTCTACACCCCCGAGGGCAAGCGATACATCGACTTCAACAGCCAGTTGATGAGCGTCAACGCCGGGCACGGTGACCCGCGCATCATCGACGCGATCAAGCGCCAGGCGGAAAAGCTTGCATACGCCAACCCCTTCATGGCGCACGAGCCGCGAGCACTATTGGGCAAGAAGCTGGCCGAGCTGATGCCCGGCGACCTCGACAAGGTGTTCTTCACGCTCGGGGGCGCGGAGGCGAATGAGAACGCGATCAAGCTGGCCCGGACGGTGACCGGCCGCCACAAGATCATCGCTCGATACCGTTCCTACCACGGGGCAACCGCGGGCGCGATGGCGTTGACCGGCGACCCCAGGCGGTGGGCCAACGACCTGGGCACGTCGGGCGTGGTGCACGTCCTCGACCCCTATCACGGCCCGCAACGCGAGGACGACAGCGCAGAAAAATCCCTGGAATACCTCGAAGAGACGATCGAGCTCGAGGGCCCCAAGACGATCGCCGCCTTCTTCCTGGAAACGGTCACCGGCACCAACGGCGTCCTGATCCCGCCCGATGGCTATCTCCAGGGCGTGCGCGCGCTCTGCGATCGCTACGGCATCCTGATGGTCTGCGACGAGATCATGTCGGGCTTTGGCCGGACCGGCGAGTGGTTCGCGGTCAACCACTGGAACGTGGTCCCCGACATCATGACCATGGCCAAGGGATTGACGAGCAGCTATGTCCCGCTTGGTGCCGTGGGAATGCGACCCAAGATCGCCGAGTATTTCGACAAGAACGTTTTCTACGGCGGCCTCACCTACAACAGTCACCCGCTGGCTTGCGCCACGGCGTTGGGCACCATCCAGGCCTATGAGGAAGACGACATGATCGGCAACGCGCGCCGGATGGGCGAGGTGATGACCCGCCACCACCAGGAGCTCAAGCGGAAACACCCATCGGTCGGGTTGGCACGCGGCATCGGCCTGTTCGGCATCCTGGAGTTGGTCAAAGACCGCAAGACGATGGAGCCGCTAGCGCCTTTCAACGGGACATCGGAGCCGATGAAGGCGGTCGGGAAGTACCTCCGCGAGCACGGCCTCTATACCTTCGTCCGCTGGCACACGATCATGACCAACCCGCCCCTATGCATCAACGAGGGCGAGCTGGCCGAGGGCTTTGCCATCATCGACAAGGCGCTCGACATCGCCGACGAGGCCATCGCCTAGCCGAGGCCGGCCCATGGCCAGCGTGCGCGACGACCCGTCGCAGCCCGACGCCGGTTTCGCCGAGCTGTACGCGCAGCTCCCCGACGAGACCGATCTGTGGCCCTGGCTCGAGCTGGCTCAAGGCGCCACCCCGCCAGTGCTCTATCTCGGCGTCGGCACTGGGCGGGTCGCGGTGCCCCTGAGCGCGGCCGGCATCGAGCTGGTTGGGGTCGATAGCCATCCTGGCATGCTCGAACGACTGCGGGACCGGCTCGCGCGGACCGAGTTGATCCAATCGCGGATCGAGGACCTCAAGCTCGGCCGGCGCTTCGACCTCGTCATCGCGCCCTCCAACATCCTCTACCTGGTCGAGCGGTTGCGCCGAGCTGCCGATCACCTCGCCGATGGCGGGACCCTCGCCTTCGAGCTCGCCAACCCCCACTGGCTGCGGGCGGGCGGCGGCGATGGGGTCAGGGTGCGGGCGTTCGATGGAAATGGGGCGCGCCTCGAGGTCGATTACCGGCTTCCCAACGGACGGACCATCACGCAGCACGCCGAGGTCGCCATCGTCTGGCCGGAGGAGATGGACAACTGGCTGACGGCCGCCGGCCTTCGGCTCCAGCGGATGTTCGGACAGCCGGATGCTGAGCTTCGCGACAGCCCGAGCTTCTACGTCGTGGCCTCGAGGTAGGGCGGCCGGTGGCCGGGCGCATTCTGGTCGTCGAGGACGACCGTGCGTTGAGGACCGTGTTAGTCGGAGCGCTCCAATCGGGCGGTTTCGAGGTCGAGCAGGCGGCAGACGGGTCCACCGGCGTCCAGGCATTGAGAGCCAAGACGTTCGACATCGTCCTGCTCGACATCGGACTGCCATTCGTCGACGGCTGGCACGTGCTCTCCAGCCTCGAGGGTCGGCGGGTCCCGTCGGTGATCATGATCAGCGCCCGCGGCGACCAGGCGGACAAGGTGCGGGCGCTTGACATGGGAGCAGATGATTACCTGGCCAAGCCGTTCGGCTCGGACGAGCTGCTGGCCCGCATCCGCGCCGTGCTGCGCCGTGCCCAACCTCCGACCCAGCAGCCCCTGGTCGTCCGGGACCTAGATGTCACCGTCGACCTGCAAAGCCATTCGGTCTTACGCGGCGATCAAGAAGTACGGCTCTCGGCCACCGAATATCTCCTGTTAGCCGAGCTCGCCCGTCACCAGCACGAGGTGATGGACTACCGCACGCTCCTCCACCGCGTCTGGGGGCCGGCCTACGGCGACGAACGGCACTACCTCCGCGTCTTCATCCAGCGGTTGCGGCTCAAGCTGGAGCATGATCCGGCGCATCCGGAAGTGATCCAGACGGTGCCGGGCCGCGGCTATCGCTTCGGCCCGGCGATCAAACGCTGACCGGTCTCAGACTCCGTAGGCGCAAGCCGCGATTGTTGATGCAGCGTTGACGTAGCCGGGCATAGGCTCAAATCGTGCCGCTCGATGTTTGGATGCTCGGCTTGCTCCAGGGTCGTATCCTCGGAGTCCTCGGCGAACCGCACGTGAACGTGCTGGCGCTCAACATGGCCCTGGACGCGGGCGAAGCCGGCTAAGAGAAATCTCGCCCTAACATGAATCGATAGTGGCATCGGCGCGCGGGCGTCTCAAGGTCTACCTGGGCGCGACGCCCGGCGCCGGCAAGACGTTTTCCATGCTCCGGGAGGCGCGTGAGCGAAAGCAGCGCGGCGAGGACGTCGCTATCGCCTACGTCGAGACCTATGGCCGTGCCCGCACCGAGGAGCTTCTCGCCGGCCTCGAGCTGATCCCGCGCAAGCGCGTCCCCTATCGCGGAACGGTGCTCGAGGAGATGGATCTCGATGCAGTGCTCAAGCGACGGCCCAAAATCGCGCTGGTCGACGAGCTCGCCCACACCAACGCGCCTGGCTCCACAAATGAAAAACGCTGGCAGGATGTCGAGCGGCTGCGTGACGGCGGCATCGACGTCATCTCGACGCTGAACGTGCAACATGTCGAAAGCGTCAACGACGTCGTCGAGAAGATCACGGGCATCGTGCAGCGGGAAACCTTGCCCGACCGGGTCCTGGACCTCGCCGACGAGATCCAGTTCATCGACATCTCACCGGAGGCGCTGCGCAAGCGGATGCGGCACGGCAACATCTACGGCCCGGACAAGGTCGAAACCGCGCTGGCCAACTTCTTCCGACCCGGCAACCTCGCGGCGCTGCGGGAGATCGCGTTGCGACTGGTCGCCCAGTCGATGGCAACCTCGCGAGCGGTGCTGGCCCCGGCTGAGGACGTGCTGGTGGCGATTTCTGGCTCGGCCAAATCCGAGCCGTTGATCCGCCGCGCCACTCGGCTGGCCCGGCGCCTCGGTGGGCTGTGCATGGTCGTGATCGTCGGCTCCGCCGGGGCCGTGAAGATGGAGGGCTATCAGCGGCTCGCGGCCCAGCTGGGTTGCTCATTCGTGTCGCTCGGCGGGTCCGACATCGCGAAAGGGATCATCGAGGCCGCCCAGCTGGCGAATGTGCGCCACCTTTTCATCGGAGAGTCGCGCCAGGCTGGTCTGTGGTCTCGCTGGCGCAAAACGCTGGCTGATCAGCTGGTCGATTCGCTCGCGGACATCGACCTGCACGTCATCGCCCCTGAGCATGTGACGCCGCCGTCCGACGTCGGGCCGGAGCGCCGCCTGCCCGAGGAGCTGCTTCGTGCTGAGCAGCGTGCCGGCCGGCGGAGTGCGGACGTCCGGGTCTATCTCGGTTACGCCGATGGCTCGGGCACGACCACCGCCATGCTCGATGAGGCGCGGCGGCGCCGGTCGCGTGGCGCCGACGTGGTCGTCGGCGCCATCAATGCGCGGGTTCCGGCGACCGAGCTGGCCACCCTCGAAGTGATGGGCGGACCCGACGCCCCTGCCGCGCACGACCGCCTCGACGTCGAGGCGTTGCTGAGCCGGAATCCCGAGGTGGCGGTCATCGATGAGCTCAACGGCCTCGATACGCAGGGACGCGTCCGGGCTGAGTCCCTTGCCAGGCTGGTCGACGCCGGCATCACGGTGCTGGGCACGCTCCACCTGCTCGACCTGGCCAGCGTCCGCGGGAGCTATGCGCCGCTGCTCAAGGAGC